>FWWM01015626.1_pt1 | contig 11555 bp, 5 predicted proteins | sample 2228351 | NCBI WGS metagenome assembly FWWM01 (sample SAMEA103939774, study PRJEB20133) | metagenome | reverse complement strand
GGCCCGGGCCCACAAGCGTTACGGCTATCGCCGCGTGTGGGCCCTTCTGCGCCGGAAGGGCAAGCGAGTGAATCTGAAGCGCGTGTATCGCCTCTGGAAGGAGTCGGGCCTGGGTCTGCCGCGTCGGCGGCCCCGGAAGAGGGCGCGGCTCGGAGGGGCCGTTCCGCTTCAGGCGCTGTATCCGAAACAAGTGGTGACGTACGATTTCATCCTGGACGAAACCGAGGATGGGCGTAAATTGCGTTTCCTGACGCTCCTGGACGAGTTTACGCGGGAGTCGCCGGCGATCGCGGTGGATCGCCGCATGCCGGCCTGGCGCGCGATCGAAGTTCTGGAGCGGACGTTCCAGACCCGGGGCTGGCCCGGGTGGCTGCGTTCCGACAACGGGCCGGAGTTCATCGCCCGGAAGGTCCGAGAGTGGCTGGAAGCGCGCGGGGTGAAGGCGCACTACTTCGATCCCGGCAGCCCGTGGCAGAACGCGTACGGGGAGAGCTTCAACGACAAGTTTCGTGGAGAGTTTCTCAATCTGGAGTTCTTCGAGACGGTCGCTGAAGCGGAAGTCTCCAGCGATCTCTAGCGGCGCCACTACAACGAGTTGAGGCCCCACTCCTCGCTCGGCTATTTGACGCCCCAGGAGTTTCGCCTCAAGTGGGAAGCCGAGCACCGGGCCGGACGGAACGGGAAGAAGATGGGAGGACCAAAGGAAGAGACCTTGGGCGGGGGCTCTGCCCCCGCGGCCCCCGAAGTTTACCGCTTGAAGCCCCTCCCCAGGGGGAAAGACCGCTCCCCGGTATGGGGGCCCTCGCGGCGCTCGGGGCGCTCTTCAGCGTGACCCTATCCTCCGCGAGGCCCCAGCGAATTATACGCATCGCAACGGGAGAGTCAACGGACGACTCAGACACAAGCCGCAAGGATTGGAGATCGTGTCGCGTTCACGTATAACTGGGGGAGGGTTCTAACCTTCCGAGGGGTCCAGTCGGAGGGGAGCACCTGGGAGGAAGGAAGTCGACGAGATGAACAGGATCGGAGGTCCTTCGACGGCGAGGCAACGACCGTGGACCATGTGATGATCCAAGAACGCGCAAGAGAACTTGGCTCGGGCGAAAGGTCGAGGCTGCCCGTTGAGACTGGTTCGCCGCCGCCGGGTACGGTCGAGGCCGGTCTGCGTTGGGGTCGTGACCTCGGGGCGCTGAGTACGCGCAACTCATCGAAGGGTGCCCTCGTGGCGGAGGCCCAGGCCGTTTTCCGCGCGTTCAATGGAGGCACGCCGCTGGAGAAGTTCCGGGAGCAATGCTTGCGGGGAACCATCCTACGGCAGCGAGCTCGTGAAACGAGGCACCGCATCTGGGAGGCAATTCACTGGCGCTTCTTCGCATGGCACCCGCCCGAATGGGTCCTCACGGATCTCGCGGAGGCGGCGGGAGACGATTCCACGACTCCGCGGTTCGCGGGTCTCGTGTACCTGCACTTCGCCCGGCGCGACCGGCTCACCTTTGAGTTCGTGACCACGAAGCTGTGGGAGCTGTGGCAGAACAAGACCGTAGAGGTCCGGCGCGACGACGTCCTGGATTTCCTGGCTGTCTGCCAGGAGCAGCATCCCAAGGTCAGGTCTTGGCGGGAAAGTACGCGAAAGAAACTGGCCAGAAACGTGCTTTCGGCTCTGCGAGACTTCGGGCTCTTAAGCGGCGTTCAACGCAAGGTCATCCAACAGCCGGCCGTCTCGCTGGACGTCGCCCTGCACCTCTGTCGTCTTCTCTATGCGGAGGGATTGCGGGGACGAGCCGTCCTGGAAGCACGGGACTGGCGGCTATTCCTATGGGGCTCACATCAGGCTGCCGATGCCTTGGCTCGACTGGCGCAGGTGGGCAAGCTGCGGTTCGAACGCTCCGGTAAAACCGTCGTCCTGGAGGTACCGGGACTCGACCAAGTGGGGAAGCGATGAGCGGCCCGGGCGACTGGTCGTGGAAGCTACAGGAAGCGGCGGAGCGTATCCGCACACGCTACGACCATATCGGGCGGAAGACCGGCGCTCCGTTCCTGGCGATCGTGTACCCCCCAGAGGCCGAACAGACGGTGCTCAAGGAGTGGCACACGCTCGGAGCCACTTTGCGTCCCCAGTATGAGGTTCGCGTCGTGGACTCTCTCGAGGTCTGCACCGGCGTGGTCAGGCGGTTCGGCGTTGAGACGTTGGTAAGCGCCATGCAGGACCCGATGCCTGGCTCGGACCCGACCGTCGAGCTGGGTTCCTTGTGGACGACCGCCCTCGTCAAGGCCGTTCGGCAAGCGGCTAAGCCCGCTGGCGTTGGGCGTCCTGTGGTGTCAATCGAGCGCCTGGCGGCTCTTTTCCCCGCTTCTGGTCCCCGTGCCGTTATGCAGGCGCTGTGGGATAGCAACCACGCAGCGTTGGATGGACCCGTCGTCCTGCTGGTGCCGGGCATGATCCTCGAGGCGCGGGTCTACTCATTCGTGGGTCGCGTGAAGGAATTCATGTACCGCGGGGACATTCTGTAGGGGCCCCGGGAGCAAGGAGATGCACGATGAAACTTGCGGACATCTTCGAGACCCGGATCGAGGAGAAAATCGACCCCGTCATCAAGGTCGGCGAGGTGCAGGACGAGGCGAAGCTGGTATCGGAGATCGGCTCCTACGTCGTAACCCCTACCATTGAGAAGTACATCGACGAATTCCTCGAGCACTTCACCGATACGGCCCGCCTTGATACGACCGAGATCGGCGTCTGGATCTCTGGGTACTTTGGCTCGGGCAAATCTCACCTGGCGAAGATCCTCGCTCTCCTGGTTGAGAATCGCACCCTCCTCGGCCAGCCCGCCGTGAAGCGGTTCGAAGTCCGCGTGCCGCCCGTGGCGCCGCGCCGCGGCTCGCTACTACGCAACCTCGCGCAGGTCAACCAGTGTTCCACGTCGGTGCTGGCCTTTAACCTGAACACGCTGGTGGACAGCAAGACTACACCCCTCCCGCGCCTTCTTCTGAGCCAGTACTACCAGTCTCGCGGATACTCTTCGAACCTGCTCTACGCGCGGGTCATCGAGTGCGAGCTGGATCGTCGCGGCAAGCTGCACGCGCTGCACGAGAAAGTCGCTGAGCTTGCGGACCGCCAGTGGGCAGACATCCAGAAGAATCCCAACTTCTACGCCAAGCATCTTTACAAGGCGGCCTGTACGGTCGCGCCGGAAGTTTTCGCTACGCCGGACGACGTGGCCACCGCCCTCAAGAACGCCGAGCGAGGGGACCTCTACAACACCCAGTTCCTGGTCCAGACGATCATCGAGGACCTCGTGGCCAAGGAGAAAGAGGTCAGGAAGCCGTGCCGGGTCCTTCTGGTGCTCGACGAGTCTGGGCAGTGGATCGAAGACGACGCGGGTCGTCTCGCCCAGCTCCAGGCTCTTGTGGAAGAAGCCGCCGTCAAGGGCCGCGGCAAGATCTGGATCTTCGTCACTACCCACGAAGACATGGGCGCCGTGTACCACAATGCCCGGGCTCTCCAGGCCGACATGAAAAAGATCGAGGGACGCTTCCGTTTCAAGTTCTCGCTGACCACCGAGAACATCGAGCTGGTCCTTGAGGACCGCATCTTCAGGAAAAAGCTCGCCGGAGCGGACGCGGTGGGCAAGGTATATGACAGCGCCCCAGGCGTCCTGCGCGGCCTCGGAGAGCTTGCCAACGTCGAGGGCCGGCGGCTGCCTGACTGCGATCGCGACCGCTTCGTGACCTTCTATCCTTTCTTTCCGTACCAGGTGCACCTGATCCCGGAAATCGTCAAAAGTCTCCGTTCGAAAGGAGGACGCGGCGAACAGCTCTCTGGCTCGACTAGGACGCTGCTCGCCATCACCCAGGATGTGCTGCGAGCCGGGCGGCGCAACTACCTCCAACGGCAAGTGGGCGAGATGGTCTCGTTCGACGAGGTCTACGCCAACCTCTCCGGGGAGGGCGAGGTCAGTCCAGATGTCCGGCGTGAGCTGTCCCGAATTGAACAGGTCGTGCCCGGAGCCACTGCTCTGACCCGTCGAGTGGCAGAAGTCCTCTTCATCATTCACGAGATCAAGTACGTGCCGCGGACCATCGATAACGTCGCCCGCCTGCTCGTCGAGTCCGCAGGCGATGACCTCCCGACACTTATCTCGAACATCAAGCCGGAGCTGGAACGCCTCATCGCGGCAAAGATGGTTGCCCGGATCGGGGACGAGTACGAGTTCCTTACTGGTGAGCGCCGTTCTTTTGAGGATGAGGTCGCGACCGTTGCCGCCGAGATCCGCCAGCAGGATCTGGACGCGGGATTCGCCAAGTACTTCATCCTCGATACGGAGAAGAAGCAAAACCACCTGCGCTCCATCCTCGGGTTCGAGACGGTACCTTTCAAGGGTGCCGAGTTTGAAGTCCGGATCAGCATGGATGGGACGCTGGCGATGAAGAACGGCCATATCGAAGTCAGGATCTTCTCCCCGCTCGCAGCTCTCGGCGGGACGAAGGTCACCGACCTGGAGGACCAGAGCCTGAGGGCGGAGGAGCAGAACACGATCTTCGTTCTGTGTGATCGGGTTCCGGGCTTCGACCAGGACCTTCGGCGCTTTCTGGCCATGCGAGAGGTGGTCAACACCTGGAAGAGCGACCCTCATAAGTCGGAGGAGGCCCGCAAGCTGGCAGTGGAGAGAGAGACCAACGATCTGGACAAGCTCGAACGGAAGGTTCGAGAGGGCATCAAGGCGGGGCTCAAGCAAGCGCACATCGTCTTCCGGGGAGCGAGCCATGCGCTAACGCCTCGGGCTGGTCAAACCCCGGGCGAGACGCTTCGCGCGGAGCTCGCTACATATTTCCCCTCGCTCTACCCGAAGTTCGAGAAGGTGCCCGTGCGCATCGCTCAGGAGCAGCGGGCGATCCTCGACGTCCTGAACGGCGAAAAGAACCTCGCTGCCGACGTCAAGGCCCTGAGGCTGTTCGACAAGGGCGGCGGCCTCGACCCGCATTCTCCAGTGATCGATGCCGTTCGCATCTTCCTGTCGAGTCGGCAGAGCAAGAAAGAACGGACGCTGGGCAAGGACCTCTTGGACGAGTTCAGTGCGCCCCCGTACGGGTGGGACCGAAACGCGGTTCGAGTGGGAGTCGCTGCATGCGTCCGGGCTGGGACGGTGAAGGTTCTCATCGGGAAGAGGCCGCACACCAATCCGGCCGATCCTGCGCTTCAGAAGGCGCTTCGGGATAGCCGCGAGTTCGACAGGGTCGAGCTGGTCCTCGAGGATGCTGACATCGAACCCGACGCGCTGGAGGAGGTCCGCGCGGCTCTCATGAAGCTTACGGGGAAGCGGAAGATCGACGAGACCCCGGCTGCCCTTCACGAGGCGATGGAGACCCTCGGCAGGGAGAAGCTCGACAAGGCCGAAAAGGTCCGCGACTGGGCCGATGCTGTGGGCTTTCCCACCCCCGCTACCTTCGCTCAGGGATGGGAAGCTTTGAAGGACATCCTGGCTCTGACCCATCCAGTCCATCGCGTGAAGGAAATCCAGACGAGGGCCGAGGAGCTTAAGCGCGGCGTTGAGGTGATCGACCAACTGGTCACGTTCCGGGAGAAGTGGGGAGCGGGTTTTGCCGAAGTTAAGGCTTTGGCGGGGCAGCTCCGTGCGGTCGAACACCTGCTGCCGACGGAGGGCCCGATCCGGGGATTCCTTGACGAGTACGAAGCCGCCCACAGGGACGGTCGCTTCCTGGAGGCGGAAGTCTGGAAGAAGGTCCAATCTTCAAAGGCCGCCGCGGCCCTGGAACTCAACTCGCTCCTCGCATCATGGCGCGCGGAAGCTCGCGGGATCGTCGAAGAGGCCAAGGCCCGGCTGCCTCAGGACCTCAAAGCGAATGGGTTAGACGAGGGACTCGCCCAGCGGCTCGCCGCTCCGCTGGACGAATTTGCCGCAGGCTTGGACGCGGAAACGGAGCCCGCCCGGGTCGCGGCGCTCCCCCAGCGGGCGCGGAAACTCGTCGGGACCTTAGGCGAGGCGATCCGCAAGGAGGTTGAAAGACGGACCCCACCTCCACCGGACGCACAACCCATGGCCGCCCGTGCAGTCCGAACGGTCCGACTCTCGGACGTCACCACGCTACGGCGGGTCCGCACGGAGGCCGAATGGGAGGAGATCCTCAAGAAGCTGGACGAGCGCGTGCGGGAGCTCCTGCGCAGTTACGACGTGGAGATTGAATGATGGAGGCGAACCTTAAGGCCTGCCTCAAGGCGATTGTGCTCGAACTGCGCCGCCTGCTCGAGGGCTATTACGATGCCCAGGGCAACTGGCAGGCCGGCGACTTGGAGCGCCGCCTCGCCGCGATCGGCGTGAGGCGGGACCGCACGCCTGTCCCAGTTGACGAGCTCCCGCACCTCTCGCGCGAAGACCGGGATGCCAGGCGCGTCCTGGATGCGTTCTTGAGGTCCCGAGTGGAGGCGGGGCTTCATCGCGGCGAGGCGATCGGCGAGTTCGTGGCCAAGTCTGCGTACACCTGGGCGAACCGCCTCTTGGCGCTCCGCTGCATGGAGGCCAGGGGCCTCATTGACGAGGTGATTCTTCAGAAGGAGGCCTACGGCGGCCGGTCGCTCCAGCACAACCGCTTGGCGAGAAAGGAACCCGAACGCTGCACGGGCGAGGACGAGGGATTGTTCGCAGTTTTGTTCGACGAGTTCGAGCGGCGAGCAAAGGAGCTGCCGTTACTCTTCAACCCCAGGGCACCCGAAGTCGCCCTGCGTCCCTCGGTGGCAGCCCTTAAGCGCTGCAGCGGCCTCCTCTCCGGCGTTGAAGCAGTGAAGGGTCAGCAGGCCACCACGGACGAGGTCTTCACGGCTCCCGATGCCCTCGGCTGGGCTTACCAGTACTGGAATACCGAGGAGAAGGACAGGGTCTTCGAAAAAGTCCGCACCAAGAAGGGCGCGAAGATCGAGGGCGCCGAGATCATCCCTGCGACCTGCATCTACACCGAACCCTACATCGTAAAGTTCCTCGTCCAAAACTCGCTGGGTGCGCTCTGGTTGCGCATGCATCCCGAGTCGCGCCTGGCGGATCAATGGGAGTACTACGTCCGAGACGCCGACCGCGCGCGGGTCCAGAAAAAGCCTGTCCGGGACATCACCTTCCTCGACCCGGCCTGCGGCAGCGGCCACTTCCTCATCGAGGCATTCGAGCTCTTCTATGCGATGTACCAGGAGGAAGGAGAAATCACCGCGCCCGCGGAGATCTGCGCGGCGATCCTGGAGCGGAACCTCTACGGCATCGACATCGACGAGCGGGCCGTCCAGATTGCCGCCATCGCGCTCGTCATGAAGGCCAAGGAGAAGGCGCCCGATTTCGTCCCCCGCCGAGTGAACCTGGTCGCCACGAACATCCGGCTCCCTGCCGGGAAGGACCATCTGGAGGCCTTCCTCCGCAAGCACCCGGACGACGCGCAACTGAAGCCCGCACTGCTCACGATTTTCGATGGCCTCGCCCATGCGGACGAACTGGGGTCCCTCCTCCAGATCGAGGAGCCGGTTGAGAAGGAGCTTCGCCTCATCGCCGAGCGCTATCCAGTCCTGCATCAGGGCCGCGATTGGCAAGCTTGGAAGGCTGGGGTGATCCAGCGGTTGCGCGAGCACTTCGATGCGGAAGCTGGGGCGGCTGATCTGGTTCAAGCCCTCTTTGGCGAGGCCGCGGCGAAAGGTCTTTCGCTGGTCGAAGTCCTCGCCCGGCGCTACGATGTGGTCGCCGCCAATCCGCCCTACATGGGCTCGAAGAACATGGGCGCGGTGGTCAAGAAGTACGTGGAGCGCCATTTCCCGGCGGGAAAGCGCGACCTGTACGCGGCATTCATTCTCCGCTGTCTGGAACTGGCCGCGGAGGGCGGCCGCGTGGCGATGGTGACGCAGCAGTCGTGGATGTTCCTTCGGTCGTTCGCTGATCTGCGGGCGCTTGACGAAGAAAAGATGCGTAAGGCGCCGCGGGCATTTCCAGGTCTCCTGCGAGAAACGACCATTGAGGTGCTGGGGCACCTCGGCGAACACGCCTTTGTGGACAGCGCAGCCGCAGGAGCGTTTGTGGCCATGTTCGTCCTTAGCAAGGCCGCGCCGGCACAGGACCATCGCCTGACCGCCTTCCGCCTCATCGGGCCCAAGAGTCCCGAAGAGAAGGACCTGTTGCTGCGTCAGGCGATTGCCGCTCTGCGCGAAGACAGTCTATTGTCGCAAGGTCCTCTCAGCAAGGCAGTACGCGTATGAGTTTGGTGAAGACATCTCTTGTTAGTTCGAGCGCAGGCACGGATAAGTCGCAGGTAGCGGGCGCGCGCTGGCTGCGCTGCGATCTGCACGTACACACGCCCTTCGACAGCGTAAAGAAGTTTGGGGAAGACATCCGCCGAGCGATCGAGGCGTTCAAGAAGGAGAAACCGCAACGCCTCGCGGAGATCGCCGACCGCTTCGTCACGGCTTGCCGCGATGCCGCGGATGGCGAAGGGATCGATCTGGTCGCCCTCACGGACCACAACAGCATCGATGGCTACCGGTACCTGCGGGCGCAGTTCGACACCCTGGCCCAACAGGCACGAGATCAGGGGCTCGCCATGCCCGCCATCCTCCCTGGCGTGGAGTTCTCGGTCGGCGGCGAGCGACCCATCCACTTCCTGGTGATCTTCTCCAGGGACACGGATCCGAACTTGATCGATCACGCGATCGCCTACGTCTTCGGCCCGAACGATCGGTTCGATCCGAAAACCGGTACCCCGCGCGCGACGGGTCAGTCGGTCGATGATTTCCTGTCGAAACTCTACGAGTTCTGCCGCCCGCCCTCCGGCGACCGCCATCTCGAGTTCGTGCTCCTTCCGGCCCATGCCGACAGCGATAGAGGGGCGTTGAAAGATCTGGCCGGCGTCTCGAATATCGCAGTGGCCACCTCGCTGTGGGACGAGATGAAGGGCCATCTGCGCCAGCGGGTCATCACCCGGCGCGACTGGCACGGGTTCCAGACACTGCGACCGTTTGCAGACCTGCCTCCCGCCTTCAAGGATCTTCTCTACTGCTGGGCAGCCGCGCGGCGCGGCGACGACTGGGATTCGCTCACGGAGACCCAGAAGGCGCGCTATCGAGGACCGAAGCACTGGCCGCTCGTGGAGTGCTCCGATCCGCATGGGTACGAGGCGATCGGCAGCCGGTACACCTGGCTCAAGATGGAAGTGCCGGATGTCGAGGGAATCCGCCTCGCGCTCCTCGATCCGGAGTCGCGGCTTCGGCGCATGGCGGAAGGCCCGCCCGGGCACACCTACCCGCGCATCGAACGGCTGCACATCCGGAACACCGATTTCTTCGACGAGATCGAGGTGCCGTTCAATCCCTGCCTCACCACCCTCATCGGCGGCCGCGGCACCGGCAAGTCGACCGTGGTCGAGTACCTGCGCTACGCGCTCGACCGCGCGCGCCGCGAGGATTTGCCGGACGACGAGCCCAGCAACGTGCGCGAGGCGGTCGAATCCGTGCTCTCGCCGAAGAAGCAACGCGACTTCGGCCACAGCAAGGGAACCCTCCTGCCCGGGCACGAGATCACGGCGGATGTCGTGGTCGCCGGGCGGCGGTATCGCATCGTTCGCTCGACGTCCGGGGTGTCGGTGACGGTCGACCCGGATCGACCGGACTCGTCCAGCCCCGCTGCCGTCGATGTGCGCAGTCTGCTCGCACCCCGTGTGCTGTCGCAGCGACAGATCGCGCGGATCGCCCGCGACCCCGCCTCGCAGCGGACCGAACTCGACGCCCTCGTCGATGCCGAGCGCCTGCGTGACATCGAAGCCCGGCGCCGCACGTGGACCGAAACGCTGGCCCAGCTCCAGACGGTGCGAAAGCGCCTCACCGCCGAGCGCGAACAGCTCCCTGCCGTCGAAACGGAGCTTCGAATGGTTCAGGATCAGCTCGCGTTCCTGGAGGGGGCCGGTCGAAAAGAGGTCCTGGCCCGCTTCGACGCGCTCGAGCGCGAACGGCGCTGGCTGGAAGAGCGGCGGCAGAAGCTCGAGGGGCTGGCCGTGGCTCTGGAGGAACAGGCTGCCTCGGTGGCTGCCGCCGACGACGCCACCCCCGTTCCTGAAGACACGCCGAATGCGGAGTGGCTGCGCTCGGTCGCCGACCGTTGGCGCACGCAGCGGCAGGCGGCGGCGACTACATTGCGGCAGCAGGCGGTGGCCCTGCGCTCCTTGCGAGACGAGCTTGCGGCTGAGCAGGCGACCCGTTGGCAGCCGGGCTACGCCGAGGCGCGTGCCGCGTACGAGGCACTGCGCCAGGAGATGACGGCGCGCGGTGTGGACTTCGGCCAGCACGAAAAGCTGCTTCAGCGGCGCGCCCAGCTCGAACGGCAGCTCGCGGCGCTGCGGCGGATCGACGAGGAGCTCGCGGACAACGCCCGGAGGATTCGCGAAGCGCGGACGAGCCTGATCGAGGCTCACGAAGCGCGCCTCGCCGCGCGGCGCGAGCAGGCGCAGGCGCTCGTAGAGATGGACGCCGACGTTCGCCTGGAAATCCTCCCGTTCCGGGACCGCGACGATTTCGAGGCACGCCGCGACGTGTGGTTCGGCGGCGCCGGCCTTCAGGAGCGCGACTGGGCCGTGCTCTGCGACTTCGTGTTCGGCGACGGCGGCGACGTGCCGGAACGCATCCGCCAGGTCGTCGATGCAATCCGGGAGGATGTCGACGCCACGCGGGCGCGCGGGCGCGCACTCGACCCGGCGAGCTCCGAGGTGGCGTCGCTCGTCAGCGGGGGCAAGCTGACCGGGAACTTCTTCAACGCGCTCATTCGACGTGATCGCCTCCGCCTCGACGAGATCGAGCGCTTTCTCCCCGAGGACCAGATCATCGCCAGCGTCCGCGGCACCGACGGGTCGTTCAAGCCGCTCGAGACCGGGTCGGTGGGTCAGAAGAGCACGGCGATCCTGAGTCTGCTGCTCTCGGCCGGCGATCAGCCGATCGTCATCGACCAGCCAGAAGACGACCTCGACAACCAGTATGTCTACAACGTCGTCGTGGAGCTGCTCCGGCGGCGGAAGTTTTCACGGCAGGTCATCATCGCCACGCACAACGCCAACATTCCCGTCAACGGCGACGCCGAGCTCATCGTGGCGCTCGGCGTGAAGGATCGACTGGGCATCGTCCAGGGGGCCGGCAGCATCGACCGGCCGGAGATCAAGGATCTCGTGAGCGTGATCATGGAGGGCAGCGCCGAGGCGTTCCGTCTGCGGCGCGAGCGCTACGGGTACTGAAGGAGCGGCGGCCGATGTTCGACACCCTCGACGAGATCCAGCGCCAGCTTGCGGCCGGCGAAGACTCCCGCGCGGAGTTCAAGGAAGTCGTGCTGAACGATCGCGGCGTGAGGTCGCCCAACACCGAGGACATGGCCGGCGAGATGGTCGCGTTCGCGAACGCGGACGGCGGAGTGGTTTTCCTCGGCGTCGACGACAACGGAGTCGTGCGCGGCCTCCAGCAGGATCGCCTCGCCGACGTCGAGCACTGGGTCGTCCAGGTGGCGACGAACAACTGCGATACACCCCTGCGCCCGACC
>FWWM01004038.1_pt1 | contig 11556 bp, 11 predicted proteins | sample 2228351 | NCBI WGS metagenome assembly FWWM01 (sample SAMEA103939774, study PRJEB20133) | metagenome | reverse complement strand
TCAAAAAGTTCTTTCTGTCGCGTAGTCCTCTCCTGCAAGCGCCGTTCGAGCGAGCGCGCACTATGGTGTAGATCGTGTGCACCGATGATGGGTCTTCGACGCGCCGATGCGTCAAAGGCGACGATTGGGGAAGGGATGGGCAAAAGCGGGCGAGACGAAGAGAGCCACGTAGGGGGAAGATCCTGAGCGAATCATTCGGTGATACGATGCCTGCACCTCGGTTGAACCTTACCGGCTGCCATCGCCGGACGCGGGGAATATATCACGCCGGCGAAAGTTTGCAAACCGACCGCTCACCCGCGGCGGGGTTGCTTGCGCGCAGCGCGCCCGCCAACTGGACGCGCATGCCGGACGCTGCCGGCGGCGCCGAAGACCTGCAGCAACTCCGAGACCACGCGCTCTCGCTCGCCTGGGTCGTCGCTGCGGATGGCGGTCGTGACACAGGTGTTCAGATGCTCGGCGAGCAGCGCGCTGTTGAAGCGCTCGAGTGCCTGCTGGATGGCCTTCACCTGATTGATGACATCAATGCAGTAAGCGTCGTCCTCGAGCATGCGCTGCACGCCGCGCACGTGCCCTTCGATCGTCCTGAGCCGGATGAGCAACTCCTTCTTCGCCGCTTCACTTGCCATGTTGATATAATCCCGACTAACCCCCACCCCCGGGGGTGGGGTAAAGTATAACGCATACAGGAGCGAACATGAACACAAAGACATTCCGCGTACCAGGCATCGGCTGCGAAGGTTGCGTGCGCACGATCAAGAGCGAACTGAGCGAAATGCCCGGCGTGCTGAGCGTCAGGGCCGACGTCGCCAGCAAGCAAGTCACCGTCGAGTGGGACGATGCGACGAGCTGGGAAGCGATCCGCAACCGGCTGATCGAAATTGACTATCCGCCCGAGGAGTTGATCACGCTCTGAGATGGACTCGATCGAATTGCCTATCGCAGGCATGACGTGTGCCAACTGCGCCAACACCGTCGAGCGCGTCCTGAGGAAGGCCCCCGGCGTCGAGAGCGCAGCAGTGAACTTTGCCAGCGAGCGCGCCGCCGTCACCTTCGACCCGACCCGGGTCTCACCCGTGCAGATGATCGAGCGCGTCCGGTCGGCCGGCTACGACGTTCCTCTGGCACACGCCGAACTGCCGATCGTCGGTGCGATGCACGCCGACGACGCGCACGCCGTCGAGCAAGCCGTGAAGCAACTGACCGGCGTCGCTGCTGCCAGCCTCGATCCGACCGGCGGCCGAATCGCCGTGGATTACCTGCCCGGCGTTACGGGCATCGCCGAGATCATCGCAGCCATCCGCGCAGCCGGCTGCGATGTGCCGGCGCAAGCCTCGGCAGCCGGCTCCGAGTCGCCTTTGGAAGTCGAACGCGCTGCGCGCCGGGCCGAGATCGAAGACCGCAGGCGCCGTTTGATCGTCGGCCTGATCTTTGCTCTGCCGGCCTTTGCGTTGAGCATGAGCCGTGACTTCGGGCTGCTGGCCGCGCTCTTAGGGCCGAACTTCGCACCCATGATCGGCGAGATGGCCGGCCATGCCATGCCGGAGCACACCGCGATCAACTGGGCGCTATTTGCGCTTGCGCTTCCGGTGCAGCTCTACACCGGATGGCCGTACTACATGCACGGCTATAAGGCGCTGCGCAATGGCGCGCCCAACATGGATGTCCTGGTGGCGCTGGGCTCGAGCGTGGCATTCGCCTATTCGGTGCTGGTCTTGCTGGGCGTAAGCGATGGTCATGTCTACTTCGAGACGTCGGCCGTGATCCTGGCCCTGATCAGCGTAGGCAAGTACCTCGAGGCGCGCGCCAAAGGGCGCACGAGCGCGGCCATCGAACACCTGATCGGCCTTGCGCCCAGGACAGCGCGCGTGCTGCGCCCCGGGGCCACCGGAGCTCCAACCGACCCCGAAGCCGTCGAAGTGCCCATCGAGCAAATTGCCATCGGCGACGTGATCCTGGCGAAGCCGGGCGAACGCATCGCCGCGGACGGCATCGTGATCGCCGGCCACTCAGCGGTAGACGAGAGCATGATCACCGGCGAGAGCGTGCCGCGCGACAAGCGGCCGGGCGACGTCGTGACCGCCGGCACGGTGAACAGAGAGGGCGTGCTGCGTTACGAGGCCATGCGCGTCGGCAGGGATACCACGCTCGCCCAGATCATCCGCCTGGTCGAACAGGCACAAGGCAGCAAAGCTCCCATCCAGGCGTTGGTTGACCGGATTTCAGCGGTCTTCGTGCCAACCGTGCTGGTCATTGCGGCAATCACCTTCCTGGGATGGCTGCTTTTCGAGGGTGACTTCCAGCGCGCCATGATCAACGCCGTGGCCGTGCTGGTGATTGCCTGCCCATGCGCGCTGGGCCTGGCGACACCAACCGCGATCATGGTCGGAATGGGCAAGGGTGCGGAGCACGGCATTCTGTTCAAGACCAGCACCGCGCTCGAGCAAACTGCGCGCATCGGCATCGTCGCCTTCGACAAAACTGGCACGATCACCCTGGGCAAGCCAGCGGTAGCAGAGGTGTTGTGTTTCGCCGATGGGCAAACGACGCCGGAGCCCGACGCCGTGCTCGCATTGGCGGCCGGGGCCGAAAAGCATAGCGAGCACCCTCTGGCGCAGGCGGTCGTCGAGGCGGCCGAGGCCCGTCAGGTACAGATCGCGACGGCCGACCGGTTCCAGGCGCTGCCGGGCCGCGGCATCACCGCGATCGTGGCAAACGGCCTGTTGACGAATGGAACTCAGCACCTGGTCGCCGTCGGCAACCTGCGGTTGATGCAGACGCAGGGCGTGGCCGTCGGTGCTGAAGTGCAAGAGGCCATCGCCCGGCTGCAGGCGCAGGGGCAAACCGTCATGCTCGTGGCCGTGGATGGAAGCCTGCTCGGCGCCATTGGCCTGACGGATGCGCCCCGGCCGGAAGCCCAGGCCAGCATCGCAGCACTCAAGCAGCGCGGCGTTCGAACCATCCTGCTTACCGGCGATAACAACCGCGCGGCATCGGCAGTGGCGACCGCGATCGGCGTGGACGAGGTCATCGCCGAGGTCCTCCCGGCAGACAAGGCCGCAAAGATCGCTGCCCTGCAGGCGGAAGACACACGCGGCGCGGATGACGCGCGCACCGCGCATCGCCGCCGGCTCCTGCCCACCGGTGCTCCGTCTCCCGTAGTGGCGATGGTCGGCGACGGGATCAACGATGCGCCGGCGCTGGCACAGGCTGACGTCGGCATCGCCATCGGCACAGGCACAGATATCGCAATCGAAGCGGCGGACATCACGTTGATGGGCGGGGACTTGCGCGGCGTGGTTCGCGCAATTGATCTCTCGCGGCTGACCGTGCGGGGCATCCGGCAAAACCTGTTCTGGGCCTTCTTCTACAACGTGCTGCTGATCCCCGCCGCCGCGTTCGGCATCTTTCAGCAGTATGGCCCAATCCTCGCAGCCGGGGCGATGGCGTTTAGCTCACTGTGCGTGATCGGCAACAGCTTGCGCCTGCGCAGCGCGCGGATATGACGGTCGGGAGACTACATCGAACACAGGGCGTTTCGTCGGCAGCGGCGTGATGATCGAGGCTCATAGCCGGGCCGGTAAGGGGTGTATTTCTTAGCAGGGGCAAAACGTGCTTTGAGCTGTTTGGCACCAGCTTCGACAGCTCCGCTGCCCATCGGTAAGCCAGCAGCCTGGAAGTCAGGATACTGCATGCGCGCGTGGTGTGTGCGAGAGTAGCCAGCTTGCACGCGCAGGGTAGCGTTTCGCGGTGTGTCAGCCTCGCCCTGGCGTAATCCGTCCAGTCGGTCTGCCAGTGCACGGGCTTGTCCGTAGTCGTCCCCATCTGACTGAATCTGCCCCACCTCAGGCGCTGGTGATGCACTCTGCGGAGCGCGTGAGCACTCTGTATCGCTGGCCCGCACCCGCTCCCCGCTTGCCCGCACCTATCGCCACAGGGTGTCATCCGATACCTGCACCATCATCAGCCGCGCCATCACCTGTGCCGCCATCTCATACAGCATCAGCGCGCCCGGCGACATCATCTCGCGCTCCAGTCCAGCACTGTATGCCCCTGCACCCCTAAGCGCTCATCCAGCGGATACCGCCCACCCCGACAGTGGGGGTCATATTTGCCCCTACACAGAAATGCACCCCTGAGGAGCCAGGCGATGCACGCTGTGTCACGTCGCGGCGCGCGCCACTGCCGGCGCATCCAGATGCCGAATGATCACGCGCGTCAGCCGCGCCACACCCTCTTCGATCGTCGCCTCATCGGCCTGCGAGTAACTCAGCCGCATGTAACGCCTGCCGTCCCCATCGGTGAAGAACGGCATGCCGGGCAGGAAGCTCACCTTTTGGGCGATGGCGTCCTTGAGGATGGCCATCGAATCTGCCTCCTCCGGCAAGGTCAGCCACACGAACATGCCGCCATCTGGGCGGGTGAAAGCGATGCCGGGTGGCAGATGGCGCTCCAGCGCAGCAATCATCGCCCTGGCCTGCGCGGCGTATCCGGCCCGGATGCGCGCGATGTGCGCTTCGATCGAGCCGGAGGTCAGATAGCGATGCAACACACGCTGCGCGAGGTTGTTCGAGTGGAAGTCCGCGCCTTGCTTGGCGATGACGATGCGCTGCATGATCTCTCCCGACGCAATCAACCAGCCCAGGCGCAAACCCGGCGCGACGATCTTCGAGAAAGAGCCGAGCACCACCGCCTGTTCGTCCAGGTAGGCGCGCATCGTTGGCTCACATGCATCCGCGAAGCCCAGTTCGCTGTATGGATCATCCTCGACCAGCAGCACGTCGTGACGGCGGATGACCTCCGCCAGAGCACGGCGGTTGGCATTGCTATAGGTGATGCCGGTCGGGTTCTGATAGTTGGGAGTGACGACGACGAACTTGGCGCGGCCGGCACACCGACCAAGCGCGTCCTGCAACTGGCCGACGTCCAGCCCATCTTCGTTCAACGTCACCCCGACGAAGCGCGGCTGATACATCGAGAGGGCATGGATGGCGCCCTGGTAGCCGGGCCGTTCGTTGACGATGATGTCGTCCGGATTGATCAGCACCTTGCCCAACAGGTCCAGTCCCTGCTGCGAACCGTTGGTGATGAGGATGTGCTCGATCGGGATATCGAGTCCGAAGCGCTGCTTGTAGCGCGCGGCGATCCACTCGCGCAACGGCGGGTAGCCTTCGCTCACGGCATATTGCAAAGTGTTCGCCGCGTCCTCGCGCAGGACGGCATCGGTTGCGGCGATCAACGCTTCGGCCGGGAAGAACTTCGGATTGGGCAGGCCGCCGGCGAAGGAGATGAAGCCCGGGCCGCCGGCGTTCTTCAGCAATTCGCGCACCAGCGAGGGGCGCATAGGACGCATGCGCTCGGCAAACAGGTGTTGTGCGTTGAAAGGCATAGCGCGAGATGATACCGCCACCCGCGCAATCCCTCTCATGAGGGAGGCCGGAATGGTCACCGGCGGCTATGCTCATAGCCGTATGAATCAGGGACCCGAATCGGACGCGCGCAGGAGCCTCGGCAACATCCCGCTCGTGATCTTGTGCGGCTCGCTGGCAGCCATCTACGCGATCGAGCGGAACTGGCTGGACGGCGCGATATGGGGTTGTTTGGCTGTCGCGATGCTGCTCACGCACGGCATGGATTTCCGCCGGCCCGGCGCGTGGAAGACGCCGCTCCGATTGCTGGGTATCGCGCTGGCTACTCTCGCATGCGTTGCCGTCTTCGCGCGATTGGCAATGACCGTGTTGCGATGACCGTGTTGCGATGACTGCCCTGCGATGGCCAGTATCATCGGCTCTCATGGCCATTCTGATCGAACACGTTGACGTTCTCGACCCCGACGCACCCCGAAGTACTGCACACGACCGCTCCATCCTGATCGAGGGCAACACCATCACCCGCATCGCGCCGTCGAGCGAGCTCAATCTTGCGTCGCTCGGCGAGCAACGATCGGCCATCGGCAATCTCGAGGTGCTGAACGGCCGCAATCTCCTCGCCATCCCCGGCCTGATCAACGCGCATACCCACTCGCCGGAGAACTACATGCGCGGCGCCACCGAGCGCATGCCGCTGGAGCCGTGGCTGGTGTGGCTGTATGGCATGTGCGGCGAATACACCGCGCGCGACCATTACCTGTGCGCGGCCATGAGCGCCATCGAGATGCTGCTGGGCGGCGTGACCGGCTCGCTCGACCACCTCTGGCACGGCGGCCCGTGGAAGCGCGAATACCTGGATGCGGCGATGGAAGCGTATCGCGACAGCGGCATCCGGGCGGCGGTCGCGCCGATGTACGACGATCACGACTACGTGCTCGACGCAGCCGACGCGCTCGGCTACGATCTGCGCGGCAGCGTCTACGGGTTGTCACATGGCGGCTACCGGCCCGACCGCGACGACTTCCGGCGCAGCGTGCTCCGCGACAACTTGGCGATGTTCGACGATTGGATGCGCGACTGGCACAAGTCGCACGACGGCCGCCTGCAAACCTTCCTCGGCCCGGCGGCGGGGCAACTGGTGACGACCGACTGCCTGCGGTGGTCGCTCGAACTGGCTCGCAAACACGGCGCCGGCGTGCACATGCACTGCGTCGAGACGCGCGTGCAGGACTATTGCATCCGCCGTGCGCGCGGCAAGACCGTGATCCAGTGGCTGTACGACGAAGGGTTGCTCTCGCCCGAGGTATCGCTACCGCATTCGGTGTGGATTCGCGACGCAGCCGACCTCGACCGGCTGGCCGAGCGCGGCGCGGTCCCCGTGCACAACCCGGCGGCCAACCTCAAGCTGGGCAGCGGGCTGATGGCGATGCGCGAGATGCTCGACCGAGGCATCACCGTGGCGCTGGGCGTGGATGGAGCATGCAGCAGCGACAACCAGAACATGTTCGACGCGATCAAGCTGGCCGCCCTCATCCACAACCTCAAGGATCACGATGCGAAGACGTGGATCGCGGCGCGCGAGGCGTTCGAGGCCGGGACGGTGGGCAGCGCAGCAGCGATGTTGCTGCGCGACCGCGTCGGCAGGCTGGAAGCCGGGTATCTGGCCGACATTACCTTGCTCGACACGCGCAATGCAGTGCTCGCGCCGATGAACGATGCCTATGGCATGCTGGTGCACTGCGAGACGGGTGCCTCCGTGAAGCACGTCATCGTGAACGGTGAGATCGTCGTGCGCGACCGCAAGCTGTTGACGATGGATGTTGACGCGCTCGTCGCCGAGTTCTTCGACCGCGTCGATGCGCTGCCTTTTCGCCATCCGATCGATGCCAGGACGCAGAAGGACATCAACGACTGCTGGGCGTTCTGGTGGGCGGTGATGGACGACATTCGGCGCTCTGAAGCAGCACACAACGGATGACGGACGCCGGCGCCCTTCCCCAGCCGGAGAGGATAATCACCTCAGAGTGATCGGCGCATAGGCGCGGGCCAGCAATCCGCCGAACTCCACCGCTCCGATGTCGCAGGCATCTGGCCGCAACGCATAGCGCTGATCGAAAGGACTGCAGTTGATCGCGGCGTTGATCAACGGACTGCCGGGCAACGGCAGGTGAAACGCTGTAAAACTCACCTGACGGGGGCCCAGCTTCGGGTCCAGGCCCAATCCACTCTGATCGCCCGGGCCAGTCAGCGCACAACTGTTGTCGTTGCTGTGGTTGTATCCGCCGGAGGTGACCGGCGTTCCATCGCCGTCGCAGTTCAGATAACCCGGGTTATCCAGGACGCTGTTGCGCATCAGCGTGGACTCACTCGCGCCGAAATTGAATACGCCGTTGGTGTTGCCCTTCAGCGTCACGTTCACCAACTCGAGCGTGCCGTTGTTGAAGATGCCGCCGCCCTTGCTGTCGCTCACGGCATTGCCGCTGAAGGTCGTGTTCGCCACGCGCACCGGGGTGCCCACACCCGATACGTTGAGCGCCCCACCCTGCGACGTCGCCGTGTTGTCGGTGAACGAGGCATGCTGCACGGTGAGGGTTCCGCCGGAGCGCCCTAGGCCGGCGCCCGATGTCGCGGTGTTTTTGTCGAAGACAGCGTGGGTCACCGTGACGGTGCTGCTGTCATTGTTCATGTACAGGCCGCCGCCGAACATCTGGGCTGCGTTGGTGAAGAAGACGGTATTGACCACGTCGGCCAGGGCGCTGCCACCCACGAACACCCCGCCGCCGTAGCGGGCCTCGTTTCGTTCGAACGTGCTGCCGATCACCGTGATGTTCCCCAAACTGGCGACCGCCCCGCCATATCCCACGCCGAGCGGCACCTTGTTCTTGCTGAACGTCGTGCTATTGACGATGAGGGTGCCGCCAGGGGCGTTGTAGACGGCTCCGCCGTTGCCGGACGCGCTGTTGCCGTCGAAACTCACGTTCGCCAGGATGGTCGTGCCCTGGTTGGCGATCGAGCCGCCGTTGAAGAAGTTCCCGCGCACCAGGGTGATCCGGCGCAACGTCAGGCGCGCACCGGGCTGCACCAGGAAGTGCTGGCGTGCATCCTCGCCATCCAGCGTGATCAGCCCGCCGCCGTCCACCTCTGTGTCGGCAGCGATGACATAGGTGTTCGAGACGATCGTCACCGGGCTCGGCCCGCAGTTGAAAGTGACCAGCCCACCGCCGCTCAGCGCGGTCTGTAACGCGCTGCTGGTGCAACTGGCCGGCGTGCCGGTGCCGACCACACCAGCCTGAATCGTGTCACCCTCGGCACGGCTAGCCATCGGCGGAAACGAACCCAGAGCGACCAACAGCGCCGCGCCAGCCAGGCGCAGACATGACGGCAAGGGGAAGGAAGGGGATCGGGTCAAGAGCAGACCTCCTCTGTTCAGCCATGGCGACGATTATCTTCCCTTTCCGTAAGCACGTCGTCCAGCGGCGCGTCGAACCATTCGACAGGGATCGCCTCGACTCGTTGCAAGGAAAAGGCCAGACCGATCCTGGGCACATCGGGAGCCATACGCCCGAGAAAGCGGTCGTAATAACCGGCGCCGTAGCCGATGCGCACGAAGCGCGCACAGCGCTGGACCTCGTCCGCCGCCGACCAACCCGAGACCGACGACTCGCGTGCGGCAAACGCCACCACCGGCACGAAGACCAGGGCGATCTCGTCGAGCGCAACGGGCGAGGTCACCTTTGGAATGCGCAAACCTCGCCAGCCGACGTAAAACTGAGCCGGGTCGAGCGACGTGATCTGCGCGCACGGCGTCTCTTCACTGTCTTTCACGAACACCGGCACGAGCACGCGCTTGTCGTGTGCCAGCGCGTGCTCGATGATCGGCTGCGTATCCACTTCGCTCTGAAACGAGAGGTAGATGTGGATCGTCCGCGCGGCTCGATAAGCCGGCAGCGCCAGCGCCCTCTCACAAATCTGCCGTGACCACTCGGCGCGCTGTGCAGCCGGGGCTGCATCGCGCAGCGTGCGCACGCGCCGGCGGATGACTGCTTTTGAATCGGACACGCTACGATTGTAGGAGACGTCGCGTCGCTCGGCCGGCAGACCTGACCGCTCGCGTATAGTCAACACCCTTGACCATGACCAATCACATCCTCGTCGTCGGCTGCGTCTCGCTGGACACCCTGCACATTGCTGGGCAGACCTATCAGACCCTTGGCGGCGCCGGCCTGTATACCGCGCTATCGGCGCGCTGTGCCGGCGCGCGGGTCACTTTGCTCGGCCCCCGACCTGTCACCCTCTCCCCATTGCTCGCGTCGGTCGCTCGACGACTCGACTGGGTAGGACCGGAGGTGCCGCCGGAGACGCTGCCGCACCTCGAGATCGCACATCACGGTGAAGGCAGAGCCACGCTGCTGGCCGCGTCGTGGGGCGCCGAAGCACAGCTGACCACCGATCACTTGCCCAAGGATCTGTCGGGCTATGCCTTCGTGCACATTGCCGCCCTCAGCTCGGCGCGCAAGATGCTCGACTTCCTGCACGCCTGCCGCGAACGCGGCGCACAGCGCATCAGCGCCGGCACGTACTACCGCATCGTGCAGAACGAGCCGGCAACCGTGCGCGCCATCTTCGAACAGGCAGACCTGTTCTTCATGAACGAGAACGAGGCGATCGGGCTGTGGGGATCGCTGCGGGTGGCGGGCTGCATATCCACCCGCACCCGCGAAGGCGCCTTGCTGTTCATCACCTTCGACCAGCGCGGCGCGATCGTGATCGCCGGCGATCGCGCCACGCCCCTGCCTGCCGATCCCGCCAACGAACTCGATCCAACCGGTGCGGGCGACACTTTCTGCGGCGCGACGCTGGCCGGCCTGGCGCGCGGGGAAGATCCGATCACGGCCGCCACCCAAGCCAGCGTGCTGGCCGCGCGCAAGATCGAGCAAGTCGGGCCGGCCTTCTTGTTGGGATTGCCGCTGCTGGACTAGCGCGAACACGGTCGGTCAGTGGCCAATCGTCAAGTAGCGGCCCACCCGCCGGTCTTAAGATGCCTGCTTGGGGATGCAGAACTGACAGAGCAGACTTACTATGAAGACAAACGACCACGCGCTTACCTCGATCAAGTGGCTTGCCATGTGTGCGGTCGGTGCCGCGCTCATCGCCGGCCTGCTGACGACGACGCCCGGTTACATGCAGGGCGACTCGCCTCTGCCCACACCGCCGCCCACCGCCGAGCCCGAACCAACGCCAACGCCGGAGCCCACCGTCGCACCGACGCCCACACCACGCCCGGCGCGCGGCATCCCGCTGCCCCGACTAATCACCAAACGCATCCAGGAGAGCGACGCAACCGTCGCCTACGAGCTCGACGTGAAGTATCCGACCGTGAGCCGGCCAGCCGACGTCTGGGTTCCCTTCAACACCCTCGTCGAAGAGCAGGTGCAAGAAGTCATCGCCACCTTCAAGGCCGACGTCGCGGCGACGGGCGTCGTCACGTACGCAGCCCTGCCGAGCAGCACGCTGTCGTCCACGTGGGAGGCCTTCCGCGCCACGCGCGATTTCATCAGCATCCGGATGACTTACGGCGTCTACATGTCCGGCGCGGCTCATCCAAACTCCTTCACCCGCGTGATCAACTTCGACCCACGCACAGGGAGGGATCTCGCCCTGGCCGACCTGTTCCGACCCGGCGTGGATTACTTGAAGGTGATCTCGGCTTACTGCACCCAGGCGCTGCAGCGCCGGGGGGTGCTCGACTTCCCCGAAGGCGTCGAGCCCAAGCCGGAGAACTACGCCAACTGGAATATCGGGCGCAACAACCTGGTGATCACGTTCGACCCTTATCAGGTCGCTCCATATGCTGCCGGGCCGCAGGAATGCCAGATGCCGCTCAGCCGGCTGCGACCGTTGTTGGCCCAACCACGGCGGTGGTGAGGCGACAACGACCACCGGGCAAAGCTAGCGGGGCGACCAACTCGCTCTCATCCGCGGGCCGGCAGCCATCCTGTCATCTGCTCACCTCGCCTGCACCGGGATGAAGCGGTCAGGGTTCAGGTAATGCAGAGTTCATGGACGACTTCATACAGCACCTGCACGCCCCATGCCAGCGCCGAGATGGCGACACGTTCGTCATGACCGTGCACCAGGTCGAAGAAACTTTCGCCCGGCGCAAACTGCATCGGCGAGAAACCATAGC
>FWWM01015624.1_pt1 | contig 11557 bp, 11 predicted proteins | sample 2228351 | NCBI WGS metagenome assembly FWWM01 (sample SAMEA103939774, study PRJEB20133) | metagenome | reverse complement strand
GCGGGGCGGGCTGCTGGGGGCTGCGCTGGCCGGGTGGGGTTGTGTGCTGGCCTTGCTGGCGGTGTGGGGCGGCGATCTGCTCTGGGCAGGCCGCAGGGTTTGGCTGGTTGCGAGCGGGGCCGCCGCGCTGCTGGCGGGCGGGGTGGGCTGGCTGTTCTATCAATCCCCTGCGCTGGGGATCTGGGCGGTGCTGGCGGCCACGGCCACCGCCCAGGCCCTCTGGCTTGCTGCCCAGCCCGAAGCCCGGGCCCGGCTTGGCGGGCTCCGGCAGCACCTGCAACCCTGGATGGTGCCGCTGGCCCTGGCGGTGCTGGTGCGCATCCCGGTGCCGCTCTGGCCGGAGGGCTTTCCCCTCATCAGCCTGGTGCAGATGCTGCTCATCAGCCTGGCGGCTTTGCTCTGGGGCTGGGGGCGGGTAGGGGTGCGAATTGTGATGCTGGCGGTTCTGGCTTTTGCGCTGGGGCTGGGGGTGGAGCTGCTGGGCAGCCAGACCGGCTTTCCCTTTGGGCTTTACAGCTACCAGGGTGCACCGCAGCCCACCATTGGGGGCGTGCCCCTGATCGTGCCGCTGGGCTGGTTTGCCCTGGTGCTCTCGGCCCATGTGCTGGCGGGGGGGCGGCCCTGGCGCACCGGCTTGCTGGTGGTGGCCTGGGACCTGGGGCTCGAGGCCCTGATGCCCGCCCAGGGTTACTGGGCCTGGCAAGACCCCAACCCCCTGTGGTACGGCGCGCCCATCCAGAACTACCTGGCCTGGTTTGCGGTGGGTTATGCCATCTCCTGGATGTACGGACGGCTGGGGCCCCGCCTGCACCAGGACGGTGCTTTTGCCTGGGCCTACCGGCTCGAGGCCCTGTTTTTACCGGTGGGGCTGGCCCTGCTGGGCCTGTGGCCGGCGGCGCTGCTTTGTGGCCTGGCCATGAACGGGCTGGCGTGGCTGGAATACCTGCCTCTTGGGGGGCGTGGCGGCCTGAAACGGTCTAGAGGGCAGACATGATGCGTCCCTGGGAACGATTGTTAAGCGTGGCCTTCAAGGCCCTGTTTCGCCGCACGGTGCAGCGGGGCCTGCGGGGGGTGTGGGTGCGGGGGGCCCTGCCGGGGCAGGCCTGTGTGCTGGCCGGTAACCACCACTCCTGGTGGGATGGCTATCTGCTGCCCGTCTTGTTTTGGGGGGGCGGGCGGCCTTTCAAAATTGTGGTGGGGGAGCGCCGCTTGCAGGAGTTTGCTTTCTTTCGCCGCCTCGATACGGTCTCGGCCAGCAAGCCCAGGGAGGCGCTGGCCGCCCTTGGGCGGGGGGAGGTTTTGATCGTCTTCCCCGAGGGTGAGCTGCGCCCGCCGGGGCCGCTGGGCGGGCTGAACCGGGGGGTGGTCTGGTTCGCCGAGCGGGCGGGGGTGCCGGTGGTGCCGGTGGCCTCGAGGGTGGTGCTGCGCGGGCACGAGCTGGCCGAGGCCTACCTGGTCTTTGGTGCGCCCATAGAACCCGATTTGAGGCTGCTGCGCGAGCAACTGGAGCGGATGCTGGCCGAACTCGACGACCAGATCCGCACCGCCCCCGCCGAGGAACCACTGCCGGGTTTCGAACTGCGGCTGGCCGGGCGCAGGAGCACCCACGAACGCATGGCGGCCTGGGGGGCGGCGCTGGGTAAACTGATCGGGCTGGCCGAGCGTAAAGGTGCTCCGTAGTGGTATGGTATCTATCCTCGAGGTGCTCTGGTATGGGGTGCTGGCCTGGCTGGGCCTTAAGCTTCTGGTACTGCTACTGAACATGCTCTTCTTCCCGGTCTTAAAGCGGGAGAAACTGCGCGGGCCGCGCCCCACGGTCTCGCTGCTGGTGCCGGCCCGCAACGAGGCCCACAACCTGCGGGAAACCCTGCCGGGCCTGCTGCTGCAGGGGGTGCAGGAAATTCTGGTGCTGGACGACCACTCCACCGATGCGACCGCCCAGGTGGTCGAGGAATATAGCCGCCAGGACGCCCGCGTGCGCTTGCTTGTGGGCCTGCCCAAACCCGAGGGCTGGATGGGCAAGACCTGGGCCTGCTACCAGCTGGCCCAGGCGGCCCAGGGCGAGGTGCTCATCTTCACCGATGCCGATGTGCACTGGCACAAGCGCGGGGTGCGGGCGGTGCTGGCCCGGATGGAGCGCGAGCGGGCCGGGCTGGTCTCGGTGTATCCGCGCCAGATGACCCACAGCCTGGCCGAACGGGTGATCCTGCCCCTGATTGACGATGTGCTGCTGTGCTACCTGCCCTACCCCCTGCTCCGAACCCCCTTTCCTTCGGCGTCGGCGGCCAATGGGCAGGTGATGGCCTTTACCCGGCCGGCCTACCTGGCCTCGGGGGGGCACGCTGCGGTGCGGGGGGAGGTGCTGGAGGACGTGCGCCTGGCGCAAAAAACCAAGGGCGCGGGGCAGCGCCTGGCCCTGGCCCTGGGGGGCGGCCTGGTGGCGGTGCGGATGTACCGGGGCTTTGCCGAGATTGTGGAGGGCCTGGGCAAGAACCTGATCGAGTTTCACGGGCGCAGCCGGGTGGTTCTGGCCCTCTCGTACATGGGGCACCTGCTGGCCTATACCCTGTGCTGGCCGCTGGCCCTGTTCAATCCGCTGTGGCTTTGGGTGGGGGTGCTGGGGCTTTTAGAGCGCCTGCTGCTGGGCCTCAAAACCGGGCGGGCGTGGTGGGAGTTGGTGCTGGTGCCGCTGGCGCCCTTGCTCAGCACGCCCATCTATTGGCGTTCTGCGCAACGAAAATATACCTGGAAAGGGCGAGAATATAGCCGATGAAGGCCATTGTGATAGGGGCGGGTTTTGCGGGGCTGGCGGCGGCGCTGCGGCTAAGAAAGGCGGGCCTCGAGGTCACGGTTCTCGAGCAGTTTAACCAACCGGGCGGCAAGGCCATCGGCTGGGAGGGGGTGCCCACCGGCCCCACCGTCCTGACCCTGCCCGAGATTCCCCGCCGGATTTTCGCGGCCTTTGGGGCTGTGCTGCCCGAGCTGAAGCCGGTCTCGCCCCTCACCCGCTACACCTGGCCCGATGGGCGGGTCTTCGCGCCCGAACTGGATCTGGAGGCCACCCTGGCCCAGCTCTCGCTGCGGGAAGCCCGGCACTACCAGCGCTTGCTGCGGGTGGCCCGCGCGATGTACGAAGGGGCCCGGGGCACCTTTATCGAAGGGACTCCCCCACACCTGGCCCAACTGCTGCGCTACGCCCTGCGCGATGGCCTGAAGGCCCACCCCACCCGCTCGCTGGCGGCGCTGGTGCAGTCCGGCCCCTACCTGACCCCCTTTTTCCTGCGCTTTGCTACCTACTTAGGGGCCAACCCCTACCGGGCCCCAGCGGTGCTGCACAACATCGCCTGGGTGGAGCTGGGGCTGGGCGTGTTTCACCTGGCCGGGGGGATGCGCGCCCTGGCCGATCACCTCTTCCGGCTGGCCCTGGCCCAGGGCGTGGAGTTTTTGTTTGGGCAGCGGGTATTGCAGATGCAACGCTTGCCGGGCCGTGTGGACGCGCTGCAAACCGACCAGGGCTGGCACCGCGCCGACCTGTATATCTCGGCTGCCGACCGGCACTTCACCCTGAAGTGGCTGGGACTGCCCCTTCCGGGCTATGCCCTGGGGGTCTCGGGCTTTGCGCTGCTACTCAAGCTGGCCGAGGCGGTGCCGCTGGGCCACCATATCTATTTTTCGCCAGATTACCGGGCCGAGTGGCAGGCGATCGCGGCCGGGCGCTGGCCCCAGGATCCCACCCTGTACCTGCACACCGACGGCGAGGCCGCCTTCTTGCTGGTAAACGCACCCCCAATGGGCCGGGCAGAGCCCCCAGAAGCGCAGGACTACGCCCGGCTACTGCTGGACAAGCTCGCCCAGGTACACCCCCTGCCCATTGCGGCCTGGCGGGCCATGAGCCCCCAGGACTACAGCCTGACCGCCTACCGTGGGGCTCTGTACGGGCGGGCGCCGCACGGGCTGCTGGGGGCCTTGCGGCCTGGCTGGGGGGTGGCGGGCCTGCGCAATTTCGCGCAGGTGGGCGGAACGGTTCACCCTGGCGGGGGGGTGCCGCTCTCCATGCTTTCGGGCTGGAACGGGGCGGGCTGGCTCCTGGATAGAACGCGTGGAGGGAATGGGCTTGAACCTTAAGGGCGCTTCAAAAGCTGGGCTGCGCGGGCTGCCCCAGCCCAGAGGGTATCCCTGGGGGCCTTTGGCCCACCTGCCGCGCTGGGCGGGGGAGCCACTGGCCTTGCTCGAGGAAGGGGCGGCCCTGGGGCCCATCTTTGCCCTGGGTCTGGGCCGCCTGGCGGTGGTGGGGTACAGCCCCGAGTGGAACCGGCGGCTGCTTGGCGACCTGGAAACCTTCCGCTCTAAAGGCAGCTTTTCCAGCCTGGTGCCCTACCTGAACGGCGGCATCATCACCACCGACGCCCCCGCGCACAGGGCCAGGCGCCAGGAACTCAACCCCCATTTCCACGCCAGGGCCCTGGGGGGGCTCGAGGCCCGCATCCGGGCGGCCTTGCAAGAAATCCGGCCCCAGGGCGTGTTCGAGGCCAACCGCTGGGCCTCGGAGGTGGCCCAGACCAGCCTCAATGTGGCCTACTTTGAGGGGCAGTTTCCCAAAGCCGAGCTGGCCCGGTTCCTGGCACCGCTCAAACAGCCCTTTCCCGCTCCCCTGTGGCCGCGGCCTTTGCTTTTTGCCCGGATGCGCCGCCGGATAGGGGAGATGCAGGCCAGGGGCCTTGGGCTGGCCGCCCATCTGCCGTTGGAAGAAGTCCTGATCGGGCTGGCGGCCGGCTACGACACCACCGCCCACACCCTGGCCTGGGCCCTGTGGCACGCGGCCTGCTACCCCGACTGGCATCACCCGGCAGGGCATCCCCTGCTCATCAAGGAGACCCTGCGCCTGTACCCGCCGGGCTTTATCGGGAGCCGCCGGGTGGCGCGGGCCCTCGAGTTCGATGGGATTTTCATCCCCCAGGGTGCGCTGGCCCTTTACAGCCCCTACCTGACCCACCGCCACCCCGACCTGTGGCAGAACCCCCGGGTGTTTGACCCGGCGCGCTTCGAGGGCCGCATTCCGGCCTGGGGGTATCTGCCGTTTGGCGGAGGGGAGCGCATCTGTTTGGGGATGCACTTCGCCCAGATGGTGCTGGGGGTGGCCCTTTCGCTTTTTGGGCCGCTCGAGCCCCTGCAGGGCGACCCCCAGCCCAGGCCCGGCCTGACCCTGGCCCCCCGGGGTGCGCTGTGGTTGCGGGCAGTGGGGTAGTGGAGTAACGCTTAATGCAAGTACCTTTTTTGTTACCCTTAAACATGCCCAGAGCAGTGGTCTTCGATGCGTATGCAACCCTGTTCGATGTGCAGGGCTTGAGCAAGGTCTGCGAGGCCATCTATCCGGGGCGGGGGGCGACGTTTGCTGAGTTGTGGCGCAGGAAGCAGCTCGAGTACACCTGGCTTTTGTCCTTGATGGGGCAGTATCAAGATTTCTGGACGGTCACCCGCATGGCCCTGCACCATTCCTGCAAGGCCTTGGTTTTGCCCCTGAGCGCCGATCATCAAGCGCAATTGCTGGAAAGCTACCTGGCCCTGGAACCCTACCCCGAGGTGCCTCCGGTGCTGCGACGCCTCTCCGGACGCTTTCCGCTGGCCATTCTGTCCAATGGAACCGAGGAGATGCTGAGTAAACTGCTACACCACAACCGCCTGGAAGGCTATTTCAGCCAAATCCTTAGCGTCGAGAGCGTCAAAACCTACAAGCCCCACCCAAAAGCCTACGACCTGGCTGTCCGGGCCTTTTTCGTAAGCCCCGCAGAGATTGTTTTTGTTTCGTCCAACGGCTGGGATGTGGCCGGGGCCAAGGCGTCTGGTTTCAGGGTAGCCTGGTGCAACCGCACGGGTGCGGCGCCCGAGACCCATGCCCCCGAGCCCGACTGGATGGTGGGGAACCTCGAGGAACTCGAGTCCCTCCTACCCTGATGCCGTATCCACGGGGGTTGGTCTGCCCTGCTCGTCAACGGCCACATAGGTCAGGTTGCCTTTAGTGGCCAGCACCTTGGGCTCGCGCAGGTTCTCGCGGTACACCTCCACCTCAACCGTTAGCGAGGTGCGACCGACCCGCACGACTTTGGCCACCACTTCCAGCAGGTCGCCTACCTTGATGGGCACCTCGAACACCACCTCACCCACCCGCACCGTCACGCAGCGCTTGCGAGCATCGCGAATGGCTGCATAGGAGCCCACCTTATCCATCAGGCCCAGGACAAATCCACCAAAGGCGTTGCCACCAGGGTTGGCGTGTTCGGGGAAAACCAGTTCAAGGGTGCGGGCTTCACTCATAGCACCAACCTTATACCAGATTCGGCCCCCCCAGGCCCGGCCGTACGATGAACTCCTCGGAACGGGTATACTCTTAGGCGTTGAAAAAACAGCGGTTTTCGAAAAACTTGCGATGTCTGAAAGCTAGAGAACCGCGATAGGGGCAAACGTCCAGACCACCTGTGCAACACTGGCCCCACAAAACGGAGGTTTCGTAATGCCACTCAGAAACGCCTACCGCCCCCCTGGAGACTCGAGCCTGTGGGATAGTTTTTTACGCCGCCTCGAGACCACCATCCAGGTAGCCAAGATTCACCCCGCCACCATCCAGTACCTGACCCACCCCAAGCGGATGGTGGGCGTCTCGCTACCGGTGGTCATGGATGACGGAGGGGTGCGCAACTTTACGGCCTACCGGGTCATTCACAACATCGCCCGCGGGCCCGCGCTCGGGGGGGTGCGCTACCACCCCGAGGTGGGGTTAGGCCAGACCTGCGGCATGGCCGCCTGGATGACCCTTAAATCGGCGGTGTTTGGCCTGCCGTTTGGCGGCTCGGCCGGGGGCGTGGTGGTAGAACCCGCCAAGCTCTCCAGGCGGGAGCTCGAGCGCCTTTCGCGCCGTTATGTGACCGAGCTTATCGAGCTCATCGGGCCGGACGAAGACGTACTGGCCCCCGATGTGGGCACCAACGCCACCGTGATGGCCTGGTTCCAGGACACTTTCACCATGACCCGCGGCCAGACCACTCTCAGCGCCGTGACCGGCAAGCCCACCCAGCTTGGTGGGGTGGCCGTGCGGGACGAGGGCGGCGGGCAGGGCCTGGTATACACCCTGGCCGACCTGGCCAAGGTCAGGGGCTGGCCGGTAGCCGGGGCCAGCGTGGCCATTCAGGGTTTTGGGCAGGTAGGGAGTGCGGTGGCCCGGTATGCGGTCAAGGAGGGGCTGAAGGTGGTGGCGGTCTCCACCAGCCGGGGCGGGGTGTACAACTCCGAGGGGCTGGACGTGGCGGCCCTCGAGCAACACTACGCCCAGAACGGCCATCTCGAGGGCTTCCCCGAGGCCAAATTCATCACCAACCACGAGCTGCTCACGCTCAAGGTCAACTACCTGGTTCCCGCGGCCATCGAGGGCGTGATTCACGAGCACAATGCCCGGCAAATTGCCGCCGAGGTGGTGATCGAGGGGGCCAACGGGGCCATCACCCCCGAGGCCGAGTACCTGCTCAAGCTGCAAGGTGTTCAGGTGGTGCCCGACATCCTTGCCAACGGCGGGGGTCTGGTGCTCTCGTACCTCGAGTGGGTACAGGATCTCTCGATGCTTTTCTTCGAAGAGGCAGAAGTGCAGCAAAAGCTGCGGGAGTTTATCCACCAGAGCTTGCAGGCGGTGCTCGAGCGGGCCAAGCCCCTCCAGGGCGACCTGCGGGCCGGCGCTTATGCCCTGGCCCTCGAGCGCATCAACGAGGCCACCCGCCTGCGGGGGGTGTATCCATAGCCAACCACCCATCCATTTTCGGAGGAAGAGATGAAATCTGAACCCCTTTCTTATCTTTGCAGCGACAATATCGGCCCCTGGGAAATCTATCTGGCCCAGGTGGATCGCGTCACCCCCTACCTGGGCAAACTGGCTTTCTGGGTCGAAGACCTCAAACGACCCAAACGCATCCTGATTGTCGACGTGCCCGTCCAGATGGACGACGGCTCGGTAGCCCACTTCGAAGGCTACCGGGTTCACCACAACACCTTCCGCGGCCCGGCCAAAGGCGGGATCCGCTATCACCAGGACGTTACCCTTTCCGAGGTGATGGCCCTCGCAGCCTGGATGACCATCAAGAACGCCGCGGTGGGGCTGCCCTACGGGGGCGGCAAGGGCGGCATCCGGGTAGACCCCCGCAAGCTCAGCCCTGGCGAGATCGAGCGCCTGACCCGGCGCTACACCTCCGAGATTGGCATCATCATCGGCCCGGATAAGGACATCCCCGCCCCCGATATGGGCACCGGGGCCCGCGAGATGGCCTGGATGATGGACACCTACTCCATGAACGTGGGCCGCACCGCGCCGGGGGTGGTGACGGGCAAACCCATCGCGGTGGGTGGCTCGTTGGGGCGGCAGGACGCCACCGGGCGCGGGGTGTTTGTGACCGCTGCCGCCGCTGCGGAAAAAATCGGGCTGCCCGTGGCGGGTAGCCGGGTTGCGGTGCAGGGCTTCGGCAACGTGGGCAACGCCGCCGCCCGCATCTTCCACGACCACGGGGCCAGAATTGTGGCGGTCTCGGACGTCACCGGCGGCATCCGCAACGACGGCGGCATCGACCCCTACGACCTCACCGCCTACGTTCGGCAGATGGGTGGCGTGAAGGGCTACCCCAAAGCCGAGCCCATTCCGGCCGCCGAGGTGCTCACCACCCCCTGTGAGTTCCTGGTTCCGGCTGCCCTGGAAAAACAAATCACCGAGGCCAACGCCTGGAAGGTGCAGTGCAAAATTGTGGCCGAGGGCGCCAACGGTCCCACCACCCCCGCCGCCGACGATATCCTGGCCGAGCGCGGGATTCTGGTGATACCCGATGTGATCGCCAATGCCGGCGGGGTAACGGTGAGCTACTTCGAGTGGGTGCAGGATTTCAACAGCTTTTTCTGGACGGAAGACGAGATCAACGCCCGGCTCGAGCGCCTCATGCGCCAGTCCTTCGAGGCCGTCTGGCAGGTAGCGCAGGACAAAAAAGTCACCCTGCGCACTGCGGCCTACATTGTAGCCGCCACACGGGTGCTCGAGGCCCGCTCGCTGTTGGGTCTGTATCCGTAAGGTCAAACCCCGGTCAGGTGTTGCGTAGGCTGAATAACCCAAGGCCCTATCCCCTTGGCGTATGCTAAATATGTGACGCTCAGCAACACCTGGCCTCGTCATGGAAAGGTAACCCTCAAACCCTTTACCGAAGCCCTCACTGAAACCGAGTGGCGGCGGTTTTATGAATGCTTCCGTGACCCGGAAATTGCCGAGTGGAACGGGAGTCGTCCACTCAGAATGCCGTTATGGCTTTTTAAGCGGGTGGTGATGGGTGAGGTCAGCCGGGGTGATCGGGTAGGGTTTGGCATCCTGGACGAGAACGGCGAGTGGCTGGGCACCGTGGAGCTCTACGAGATGAACCACAGCGAGGCCACGCTTGGCATCCTGATAGGAGCCAAGAACCGCTGGGGCCAGGGCTATGGCACCGATGCGGTCAAGGCAGTGCTGGAGTATGCTTTCCTCACCCTTCGGCTGCAAAAGGTCAAGCTGCGCACCTACAAACACAACCTTCGGGCCCAGCGTGCCTTTGAAAAAGCGGGTTTCCGCCATATAGCGACCCCTCCTGCTCCAACACCACGCTTTAATTTCGGCCTGGCGCCCAAGGCCGAATTTGTGCCGATGGAAATTACCAAAGAAGACTGGGAGGGTGTTTGAGGTTGTGGCCCACCTAATTCACCCGCACCAGCTCACGCTTCGCCAGGCTTTCTAGTTCGTCGCGGTAGATCGAATGCGGCAGCCCATGGAGGGCTGCAATGGCCTGCTCCACCCGGGCAGCGATGGCCTCGGTGACCTCGAGGTCGGCTCCCGAAAGCACCGCCAGCTCCTGCAAACGGGCGATATCCCCTGGTTCAGCGGCTCGGCGCTTGAAGATGGCCTCGACCTCTTTGGGGAAGGCCTCCAGAAGCCGCAGGGTGATGAGGGTTACCTTGCCCTCGCGCACGTCTCCGCCGGCGGGCTTGCCCAGCACCTCGGCTGTGCCCATCAAGTCCAGGTAGTCGTCGCGCATCTGAAAGGCCTGACCATAGAACGAGCCAAAACGGGCCAGGGCCTCGCGCTGTGCCGGGGGTGCCTCCCCCAGCACCGCAGCCCCCTCGCAGGCCACCCGCATCACCGAGGCGGTTTTGCCGTCGATGATGCGCTCGTAGTTTTCCAGCGAGTAGTCGTGCAGGGCGGCCACCTGAAACTGCAGTACCTCGGCCTCGGAGAGCTGCCGGGCGGTCTCGGCGAACATAGCCACCAGCTCCATGCGACCGGTCTGGGCCAGCAGCGCCATGAGCCTCGAGAGCAGGTAGTCGCCCGAGAGCACCGAGACCGCGTTGCCGTACTTGCGAAAAGCGGCCTCCTTGCCGCGCCGGGTCTCGGCGTCGTCTACGAGGTCGTCGTGCAGGAGCGAGGCCGAGTGCAAAAGCTCCACCGCCAGGGCCAGCTCCATGGCATAGGGCACCCCCCCCAGGGCGTTGCTGGCTAAAAAAACCAGCCGGGGGCGCACCCGCTTGCCCCCTGCGGTGACCAGGTCTTCTTCAATGAGCCGGACGAACTCCACCTCCGAGCGCACCACCTCGCGCAGGCGCAGCTCAAAGTCTTCTAGCAAGGTGGGTAGGTCGGGGGTAAAGTCCTTGATGCTCATCTGAACGATTATAGCTTGGAAACAGAGCAGGAAAACCGTCTGACCTCACTGAACATAGGTCAAGTGCGGCAGCCCCCACTGAGGCTGTTCGGGGCATCCTCTGAGGCGGCAGAGCAAGAGCAAACACCGCGGCTAAGCCTGGCCTGCCCGACTCACAGATTGAACAGCAGCAGTGGCTGCTAGGTATCTTTACGGATTGATGGGAACCGGGGTGGGCAAGGTAATGGTGCGGAAGGTTTGGTTGAGGCTTTGTGCGACGTAGCCGGTGATGGCTAGGGGCCCGGGGTTGCTCGAGAAAGTAATTTCTTGCACAATTTTGGGGCAGGCATCTGGCTCGGTGGGAGGAAGGCACTCGGGAACGGTTATGCCGGGAAGGTTGCCCAGACCCGTGACAATAATGGAAACGATCTGACCTGAAGGGCTGCCCAAATAGGGTTGAATTTCAAACGATACCTTGTAGTCACTGCCAACAGGCCCATAGCCAGCGGAACTAAAGCGTACAGAAGGAATCCCAAAGTCGGTTACAAAGTTGCTGCAGCCGGCCAGTGCAAAAGCCGCTATCACCAGTGCGATAAACTTTTTCATCCGATCATCTCCTCTCTCCACTTGGGGTTCAGGACGAAGAACGAGAGCCTGCTCAGTCCGGTGAGAAAATCTACGTTCTCCACCGCGACTTCTTTGGGCACCTCCAGAACCGCCGGGGCAAAGTTCAGGATGCCCTTGATACCTGACTCTACCAGACGATCGGCCACTGCCTGGGCCGAATCTGCAGGAACTGCCAAAAGGCCGAAATCTATGCGCCTTTCCGCTATGGCCCGTGGCAGGTTATCCATGCTTTCGACCTGCAAACCCCGGAA
>FWWM01015622.1_pt1 | contig 11558 bp, 9 predicted proteins | sample 2228351 | NCBI WGS metagenome assembly FWWM01 (sample SAMEA103939774, study PRJEB20133) | metagenome | reverse complement strand
CGTCCGCCCGGCCCCCTCCCGCCGCCCGGCGCGCGGGCTCAGTGCATGTGGCCGTGGCCGCCGGCCGCCGGCTCCTTCTCCTCCTCGGGCTTCTCGACCACCGCGCTCTCGGTGGTGAGCACGAGGGCCGCGATCGAGGCCGCGTTCTGGAGCGCCGACCGCGTGACCTTGGCGGGGTCGATGATCCCCGCCTTGAACATGTCGACCCACTCGCCGGTCGCGGCGTTGAACCCGCGGCCGTCGCCCTCGGCCCGGATCCGCTCGACGATCACCGCGCCCTCGAAGCCCGCGTTGTCGGCGATCAGCCGGGCCGGCTCGGCGAGCGCCCGGCGGACGATGTCCGCCCCGGTGGCCTCGTCGCCCGAGAGCCCGAGGTCGGCGAGGGCGGACTCGGCCCGGATCAGGGCCACGCCGCCGCCGGGGACGATCCCCTCCTCCACCGCGGCCCGGGTCGCCGAGAGCGCGTCCTCGATCCGGTGCTTCTTCTCCTTGAGCTCGACCTCGGTGGCCGCCCCGACCTTGATCACCGCGACCCCGCCGGCGAGCTTCGCCAGGCGCTCCTGGAGCTTCTCGCGGTCCCAGTCGGAGTCGGTCTTCTCGATCTCGGCCTTGATCTGGTTGATCCGGCCCTTGACCTCCTCGGGGTCGCCGGCCCCCTCGACGATCGTGGTGTCGTCCTTCGTGACCACGACCTTCCGGGCCCGGCCCAGCATGTCCAGGCCGACGTTCTCGAGCTTGAGGCCGACCTCCTCGGAGATCACCTGGCCGCCGGTGAGGATCGCCATGTCCTGGAGCATCGCCTTGCGGCGCTCCCCGAACCCCGGCGCCTTGACGGCGACCGACTGGAACGTGCCGCGGATCTTGTTCACGACCAGGGTGGCCAGGGCCTCGCCCTCGACGTCCTCGGCGATCACGAGGAGCGGCTTGCCGGCCTGGAGCACCTTCTCCATGAGGGGCAGGAGCTCCTGGACGCTCGAGAGCTTCTTGTTCACGAGCGCGATGTAGGGCTCCTCGAGGACGGCCTCCATCCGCTCGGGGTCGGTCACGAAGTACGGCGAGATGAAGCCCTTGTCGAACTGCATCCCCTCGACGAACTCGAGCTCCATCCCGAACGTGTTGGACTCCTCGACCGTGACCACGCCGTCCTTGCCGACCTTGTCCAGGGCCTCGGCGATCACCTCGCCGATCTGCTGGTCGGCGGCGGAGATCGCGGCGACCTGGGCGATCTCGTCCTTGGACTCGACCTCCTTGGCCTGGGCCTTGATGGACTCCACGACGGCCGCCACGGCCCGCTCGATGCCGCGCTTGAGCGCCATCGGGTTGGCGCCGGCCGCGACGTTCTTCATCCCCAGGCGCACCATGGCCCGGGCGAGCACGGTGGCGGTGGTGGTGCCGTCGCCCGCCACGTCGTTGGTCTTGGTCGCGACCTCCTTCGCGAGCTGGGCCCCGAGGTTCTCCCAGGGGTCCTCGAGCTCGATCTCCTTGGCGATCGTGACCCCGTCGTTCGTGATCGTGGGCGGGCCCCACTTCTTGTCGAGCACGACGTTGTGGCCCTTCGGGCCGAGCGTGATCGCGACGGTGTCGGCGAGCTTGTTCACGCCCGCCTCGAGCGACCGCCGCGCCTCCTCGCTGAACCTCAGCAGCTTCGCAGGCATCTCCTCCGGCCTCCTCGGTACATGGAACGGGGGGCCGCTGGACGCGCGCCCCCCGTCGCGCCTCGTTCCCCTCCGGTTACTTCGTGACGATGGCGAGCACGTCGCGGGCGGAGAGGATCAGGTACTCGTTGCCCTCCCGGTCCTTCCACTCCGTGCCGCCGTACTTCGAGTAGATCACCTTGTCGCCGACGCTCACGTCCAGGGGGACGCGCTGGCCGTCCTCCCAGCGCCCCGGCCCGACCGCGAGGACCTCGCCCATCTGGGGCTTCTCCTTCGCCGTGTCGGGGATCACGATGCCCGAGGCCGTCGTCTCCTCCTCCTCGCTGGGCTTGACGACGATCCGGTCCTCCAGGGGCTTGAGGTAGAACTCCGCCATCCTTCCCTCCTTGGGTCGGCTAGCACTCTCCGCCTTCGAGTGCTAACAGGATAGCCGCCGGAGTGCCAGGGGTCAACGCCCGGCGGGGGCCCTCGGGGCCGGTGGACGCCCTCCGCGCCCCGGAGCTGCTGCACCGGGCGGCAGCGCCTCGGAGCGGCCGAGGCGGAGGCCCTGGCCCGCCAGCGGCGGGAGGGCTTCGAGGCCCGGTCGAGACCGCCTGGGATCGGCTGGTGGCCACGGCCGCAGGACCGACGGCGTGGGGGATCGGACGACCACTCGGGGATCACCCGCCCACCCGGCGGGACCCGGAGGAGGATCGACGTCGCCAGCTGGCGGGGCGAGGCGGCGAATGCAGGATGCGCGGGCACGCCCCCACCGGCGACATCCGAGGGACCCGTGGGTCAGCCGGCCAGGGTCACGACGAGCTGCGGCCCGAACCCCGCCGTCCCCTCCCGCGACGTGTAGTCGGCGCCGTTGGAGGACGTGGAGGTGATGAGGAGGCCGTAGGTGCCGTCCCCCACGACGAGGGAGGTGAGGTCCACCTCGTACCAGGTGTCCGCGGCCACCGAGCCCAGGGAGGTGATCGGCGTCGTGTCGGCCGCGGGCTTGGTGTTCCAGGTGACGGTGCCCTCCTGCCAGCTGCCGGGGTCCACCAGCGGGTAGAAGGAGCCGCCCACCCCCGATGCGTTCACGCAGTACAGGCGGAGCTTCACGCTCGAGACGGTCCGGCTCCCCACCCCGGAGACCGTGAACCGGATCAGGGAGTGGGTCACCGGGCTGTTGTCCACCTGGAGGCTGGTGGCCGACCCGAAGTTCGCGTCCGGCCGGTCCGCGCGGACGTAGGCGTCGGCCTGGGGGGAGAACGTGAGGACATCCCCCGCGGTCACGGTGAAGGGGCTCGCGCTGGTCGCGGTGCCACCGGGGGTGACCACCGAGATCGGCCCGGTGGTGGCGCCCGCCGGCACGGTGGCGGTGATCCGGGTGTCGGACTCCACCGAGAAGCTCCCGCTGGTCCCGTTGAACCGCACGTCGGTGGCCCCGGTGAACCCCGACCCGTCGATCGTGACCGACGTCCCGACCGCCCCGGAGGTCGGCGAGAACCCGGTGATCGTGGGGGCCGGGGAGGAGGGTGGGCCGCAATCCCTGGTCCCCGTGTGGAGGACCCTGCCGTCCGTGGCGCGGAACTGCCAGGAGAGACGGCTCGGCGTCCCCCCGCCCGCCGCGCCCTCCAACGTGAGGTAGATCGCCCCCGGGGTCCTGCCCACCGACCACTCCACCCGCGGGTCGGAGGTGAACGCGCCCGACAGGCGGTGGCCGCCGGCCCCGTTGACGAGCTGGACCATGGTCGGCTCCCCCGGCGAGGGCAGCTGGAGCTGGGCGTTGAGCGGCCGGTACTGGATCATCGTGTGGATGTGCCCGTTGAGGACCAGGTCGCCGCCGTTGTTGGTGAGGAGCTCCCACATCGCGAGCCGCGACGTGTTGATCGTGTCCTTGCTGAGCGCGGGGCGGTGGAAGAAGGCGACGATGCAGGGGGGCGGAGGATCCGTGGCGCTGGTCAGGATGCCTTTCACGTAATTGTACTGCGCGCTCCCCGCCGCCATGGAGGCGACGTCCGAGGCAAGGTCCAGGAACAGGACGTTGCCGAACCGGAACGAGGTGTACAGCGGACGCTGGTGCCAGTAGTCCCGCCAGTCGACGACGTTCGCCGCCGCCTCGTGGTTCCCGATGGTGGGCTGGGTGATCGTGCCCATCTGGCCCCAGACGGTGCCGGAGCCACCATCCATCGAGTTCTGCCCGTAGTGGGAGAGGTTCTCGGTGAAGGTCCCCTTCTCGTAGATGTCGCCCAGGAACAGGAACAGGTCGGGGCGGCCGGCGGCGATGCTCTGGGCGAGGGCGACGGACGTGGGTGCGCCGTCCGGTCCGTCGCCCACCGCGGCCACCACGGGGTCCCTCGATCCCGTCCACGGCCCAGGGAGGAAGGTCGCCCAGTCGTCCGGCGAGCGTTGGAAGTCGGTGGTGTTCCCGTTGGACAGCGACACCGCGACGTCCACCGGCTCGCTCGCCGTGGAGCCGTGCTGGACCCGCAGGACCCCCGACGCATCCAGGTACTTCTGTGTGGGCCAGACGAACGAGTAGTCCGGGGAGGGCGCGGTCTTCTGGATCAGGAAGATCCCAGGCTTCCCCGAGGGGATCCAGGTGGCGATCACCGTGCCGTCGTTCGGGTCGTTCGTGACCGTGACCTGGACCGCCCCCGTGAGCGCGCCGGAGGGCACCGTCACGCAGATGGTGTGCCCGTTCGAGTTCCCGCACCCCGTGACCGCGACGGCGGCCACCGGCACCGCCACGAGCGAGGCCGCGAACGCGAACGGCGGGATCCACCAGGACCAGCGGGCCCGGGCCCGTCTCACCCGCCGCTTCCCTCGGGTCCCGCGCCGACGCGACCTGGCCCCGTCACCTGCGGCACGACCGCTTGCCTCACGACCCCGACCCGAACCCGTTCGTCCCGACGATCCGTTCACTCTGCGGTACCGGCCGCGGCCGCTCCTCGTCCGAACGACGGATTCTCCCTACGCCTGGACGCGATCGGCCTCCCGGCCGAGGCCAACGTGCGCGCATCGACCGCCGCAGCGCCGGCTAGTGCCGAGCCGCCACCGGCCGGTCAGGGCCCGGTCGCCATCCGCTGGTCTCGGCGTAGCGGGCGTCGAGCCGCGCCTGGAGATCGTCGCAGACCTCGGCGATCGCGGGGCCGATGGCGGGGCGGGGGTGCTTGCCCACGCGGTCCGCGGACACCTCGCGGATCACGACCGGGTGGTACGGGAAGCCGAGGAACCGGAAGATGCGCCGGAAGGCCTCCTCCGGGTTCAGGACGGCATCCTCGTACTGCACGAGGAGCACGCGGGCGTCCCCCGGGAGGCCCAGGTCGAAGAAGAGCTGGTTCCGCAGGTACCAGTACAGGGAGGCGGCCTCCTCGTCGGTGAGGTCGCCCCGGGCCAGTTCCCGGAACAGGCTCACCGTCTCGCCCGCGACCCGCCGTCCTCGGGCCCCGAGTCGCTCCAGTTCCCCTCGGGCCACCCAGCGCACCAGGTCCCTCAGGTGGTCCCCCCACCCCATCCGAGCGCAGGAGTTGGCGACGTCCGGGTACCGCCGGTAGACCCAGACGGCCCTTGCCCCGTCGAACCGGGCCAGGAGTTCGTCCACGAACTGGGAGTCGAGGATGCTCCCGAAGGCCACGATGGGAGCAGGGGTGAACCGGACGAGCCGCTCCACGACCCAATCCGCGCGGAGGTAGTAGCCGTTGAAGGCCAGGCTGAACTCGCGCTCGGGGTAGTCCCAACCGTGGGGGGAGGCACCGATCGCCCTGCACACCATGTTCGTCCCCGAGCGGTTGCACCCCACGATGAATACCGGCACCTTCGTGGTGCCGGGGTGCTTGGTCACCAGCAGGCGCACCCACTTGGCGGTGCGCTCGAGGCCCCGCCAGATCACCCTGCGGGGGCCGATGCGCCGCAGCCTGCGAAGCGTCCGTGCCCGCCGCCTCGCCCGTTCGCCCTCCGGGAAGGTGCGGATGGCACGGCCCAGCCCCAGCGCCCGCCGCCGCAGGCTGGGGGCCGCCCCCATCGAGGGGGCTCCCCGCCCCGGGGACCCGGTGGTGCCCTGCGCGCCCATCCTGGACATCGACCTTAGGGAGCGCGCGTCGGTCCCGGCATGCGCGGAGCGACGTACCGCTCATCCTTCCGCTGCGTGACGCAACGCGTGCGTGACGCAACGCGCTTCGTATCCGCGTGCCGCCCGGAGACGTCCAGCTCCCCGGATCCTCTTCCGAGCGACCGGGCCTGACCCGTCTCGGGCGGCCCCGCACCCGCCCCGGGCTCAGGCGGGCGACGGGATCGAGAAGACGAAGACCCGCCCGTCGTTCTCCGCCGGGTCCTCGTCGTTGTCAACGCCCCGGTCGGAGACGTAGACGAGGAGCGTGGTGGGGTCCGGGCGGACGACGGCGAGGCCCGACGGTTCCTCGATCCCCGAGGAGGAGATGTCGTACGTGGCGACCGGACGGCCGCGCCGCGTGGCTTCCACGATCAGCCGCTCGCGTCGGCTCACGACGAACAGGTGGCCGCTCACGGGGTCGTAGTCGACCCCCTCGGGGTCGGTGAGCCCCAGGGGCAGGGTGTCGAAGGAGGTGACGACGTCGTCGCCCTCGGGGGGCGCCCCGTCGAACGCGCGCCCCCGCCGACGGATCCGGAAGATCTCGGCCCCGTCCCCGTCGGCCACGAACAGCGAGCGGCGCCCGAACGCCAGGCCCTCGGGGTCCTCGCTCCCGAACGCCCTGGTGGAGATGGAGCGCACCCGGTCGTCCTCGGTGCCCCAGCGCCGGTCGGCCCCCGCGCGAACGATGAAGACCCGATCCGCGTTGTCGTCGGAGACGAAGAGCGTGCGTCGGGAGCGGGGCGGCGTCGCCACCCCGGCCGGCTCCCTCGTGAACCGGGTCAGGTCGAACGTCCTGAGCAGGGCCCCGGACCTCCGGGCCTCGAACGCGTTGGCGCCGCGGAACAGGGCGGTCTCCTCGACCTCCCCGTCCGTCACGATCAGCTTGCCTCTCCCGCGCGAGTACGCGAGCCCCGTGGGGTCGGGGCTCGGCGGCGACCACGCCCAGGTGTCGATCACGCGCACCAGCGTGGCCGCCGGACCCACCACCTGCCCGCTCGCGGTCGCGGGGGTAACGGCCGCGAAGAGGGCCGCGGCCAGCGCACGCCGCCCCGCCCGCATGGGCTGACTGTACCAGGCCCGCGCCCGTGGGTCCGGCGGGCGTGGCGGCGAGCGGACCTCCCGTACGGCGGCGGAGGGTAGGGAACTTACCGCAGCCAACGGTCGGCCCCGAGCGCGCCCCGCGTCCATCCTCGTCCCATGCGAACGGGGTCGGAACGGCTGCCGAACGGCCTCGCACGGCTCCCCGACCTCGGAGCGGCGGGGTCGTCCACGCGGGAGGTCGTGCGGATCCCCGACCTCTCCCCGCTCGCGCCCTCCCGGGCCTGGCGGGCCTGCAAGCGGCTGACCGACGTCGTGGTGAGCCTGGCCCTGATCGTGGCGACGCTCCCCCTCATGATCGCGATCGCGGTCGCGATCAAGCTCGAGTCGCCCGGTCCCGTCCTGTTCCGCCACCGACGGGTCGGCCGCGGCGGGCGGGAGTTCGACCTCCTGAAGTTCCGCACGATGGTGGCGGACGCCGAGGCACGGCTCGAGGCGTACCTCCGGAGCGACCCCGAGCTGCTCGAGGAGTGGAACGCGACCTACAAGCTCCGCAACGACCCACGGGTGACCCGGGTGGGACGGCTCCTCCGGAAGTCGAGCCTGGACGAGCTCCCCCAGCTCTTCAACATCCTCCTCGGCGAGATGAGCATGGTCGGGCCCCGAGCCGTGGTCCGGGGGGAGCTCGGACGGTTCGGCGACCTCGTGCCGACGATCCTCTCGGTGAAGCCCGGGCTCACCGGCCTGTGGGCCGTGAGCGGCAGGAGCGACGTCGGCTACGAGGACAGGGCCCGGCTCGAGCACCGGTACGTGACCCACTGGAGCTTCCTGCTCGACCTGCGGATCCTGCTCCGGACCGTCCCCGCGGTGGTGCGAGGGCATGGCGCCTACTGACCGGACCCGTCGAGCATCGACGAGAGCGCGCGGTCGTAGGCGGCCGCCGCGTGGGCCAGGGTGTACCGCTCCAGGAACGCGGCCCGCCCCGCCTCGCCCATCGCCGCCCGGGCCCCGGGGTCGGTCACGAGCTCCCTGATCACGGCGGCGATCTCCGCCGGGTCGGGTTCGACCAGCACCCCGCACCCCGTCTCCTTGATCATCTGCCCGATCTCCCCGTCGGGGTCGAGGATCCCGAGGATGGGCGTGCCGCTCGCGATCACGCCGTAGGCCTTGCTCGGCACGCTGATCCCGGTGTGCCCGGGCTCGAGGCACACCACCGCGAGATCCGCGGCCGAGAGCATCTCGGCTAGCCGCTCGATCGGCTGGTAGGGCAGGAACCGGACGTTGTCGAGCCCCTCGGCGGCGACCCGGGCCCGCAGCCGCTCCTTCTTCGCCCCGTCGCCCACGAACTGGAAGAGGACCTCGGTCCCCCGGAGCAGCCTGGCCGCCCCCAGGAGCGGCTCGAGGTTGTGCTTCTCGCCCAGGCGGCCCGCGTACTGGACCACGAAGCGGCCGTCCAAGCCGTGCTCGTGGCGGAACGCGTTCCGCTCCCGCGGCACCGGACGGACATGCCGCTCGTCGGACCAGTTGGGGATCAGGACGATCCGGTCGTGTCGCTCGCGGGGCAGCTTGCGCCGGATAAGGTCCTGCATGTCGCGCCCGATCACGACGACCACCGACGCCCCCGCCAGGATCAGCCGGGTGACGCGCTCCCAGGCCCTCGCCACGACCGACCCGGGGCGGAGCACGCCGAGGCTGATCGCGAACTCCGGGAACACGTCGTACACGATCAGGAGGTACGGCCGGCGGAAGCACCGGGCGAAGAGCCAGCCCACGACCCCCACGAACGGCGGGTTCGTGGTCACGATCATCCCCTCGAACCGGCGGCGGGCCCGCCAGAGCGCCGCGGTGACCGACGCGAGGAAGCTGAGTCCCGCGGCCGTCCTGGAGGCGATCCCTCCCCGCGGGCTCCCGACCGTCGGGACCCGGCGGATCCGTACCCCCCCGTAGATCATCTCCCTGGGGAGCCGCTCCCCGCCGCGTTCGTTCGCCCAGCTCGGCCGCGCGGTGTAGACCGTGAGGTCCCACCCGAGCTCCGCCAGCCGGGTCGCGAGCTCCGTCATGTGCATGCCGGTCGAGACCATCTCCGGGTAGAAGTGCTCGCACAGCAGGACGAGCCTCCTCCCGCGGGACCCGCTCCGTCGTCTCTCCCGCTCCGTCACGCGAGCATCCCTCCCTCCCGGTCATGATCGTGGCAGCGGCGACGGGGGTGAGGCATGCGCGCTTCGCGGTAGGACCGGTGTGCGCGACCCGAGAAGGACCCCGGGGCCTGGGGACGCTTCCTACGGCGGATGCCGGATGAGCACGCCCTCACCCCGAGGCACGATCTGGGTCTGGGAGGTCCCGGTCACCGATGGACGAGGGTCGTCTGCATCCGAAGCCCGCGCCCGCCCGGCTTCCCACCTTCCTCGTGATCGGGGCGATGAGGGCGGGGACGACCAGCCTCTACCACTACCTCCGGAGCCACCCGCAGATCTTCATGCCGGAGGTCAAGGAGCCGATGTTCTTCGACGCCCGGCACAACTGGTCACGGGGCCTCGCCTGGTACGTGGAGCTCTTCGCGCGAGCGCGGCCGGACCAGGTGGCGCTCGGCGAGGCCTCCACGAGCTACACGAAGTTCCCCGTGGTCCGGGACGTCCCGGCCAGGATCGCGTCGGTGCTGCCCGACATCCGGCTGATCTACGTCCTGCGGCATCCCATCGAACGGATGCGGTCGCAGTACCTCTACCTCCTCTCCCGGGGGAAGGAGCGGCGACCGATCGAGCGAGCCCTGGTCGAAGACCCCTCCTACCTCGACGTGAGCCGCTACGCGATGCAGATCGAGCAGTACCTCCCCCACTTCGGCCTCGAGCGCTTCCTGTTCCTCGACTCCCGCGACCTGGCGGAACGCCGGACGGAGACGCTCGGGCGGGTGTTCCGGTTCCTGGGCGTCGACGGATCCTGGGTGCCCCCCTCCGTGGACCGCGAGTTCTTCCGCTCGGTCGACCGCCGGATGCCGTCGCCTGTCGCCCGCGCCGCCCGGTCCCTGCCCGGTCTCTCGCGGGCCGTCCGCCGGCTTCCTGGCCCGGCGCGCTGGCTCGCTCGTCGCCTGCCGGGCCCGCGGGTCGACGTCGAGCGGGCCACCATCCCACCCGACCTCTGGCAGCGTCTCGAGGACGAGCTCCGCTCGGACGTAGCCCGCCTCCGACGGTTCCTGCCGGAAGGGTTCGACGGCTGGGGGATCGCCTGAGCCCGGCCGACGGCGCGGCTCCCGGGCTCGCGCCTACCCGTAGACCGACACCCCGTAGCTCTTCGCGAGGCGGTAGAAGAGGTCGAGATCGCTGGGCCCGAAGTACCCCAGCCACTGACCCGAGGATCCCGAACGGAAGTGAAGCGCCCCGTCCTCCGCGTCAGGCTTCCGAGCTCGCTCCGCGCGTTGAACCCTTTCGAAGCTGGAGCGGGCGAGAGCCTCGTTCAGCGTAGGCGCTGGAACGCCGCTCGCACCCAGCACCCGGAGGAGGCGTCGGAACTCTCCCGACGGATCTCTCAGCATGTCCTCGTACTTGAAGGTGTCGATCCACCGGTCGCGCCACGATGCGTAGTGGCGGAACCATCGTTCCAAGCCGAACTTCGGGTGGCGGATGAACTCGCCGAACGAACCATCGAAGTCGCCCCATCGGTACCGACGCCGGTGGTACCGAGAGACCATCACGTCCCGAGGGTCCCGGATCACGCCGATCGCCGGCACCCGCCGGAAGAGGGGCGTGTACGGCCTGTGCGTCTTGATCACCCGAGGCAGCGTCCGGTAGGGGTAGGTCTTGAGGAGGTTCTTCACGCCGAGGCCCGGCATCATGTCGTTCAGGATCGGATCCACGTCCCGGCCGTCCAACTCCGTCAAACTGATGATGTTGCACAGGACGAGCCGGACCCAGGTCGTCCCGGACCTGTGGTACCCGGCGAGGAGGAAGTCCCCCTCGCGGAACGCCATGACCCCTACAGCTCCACGGACGTACCGCATGCCTTGCGCGACGAGCATCGACGTCCTTCCCGGTCCCCGGATCCGACGCTGGGCACCGCTCCTCATGCCGGGCCCCTCAGATCAGAGCCACCCACCTCGGTACACCCACGATAGGCTGGGCGGCGAGCCGGACCATCCTCCGGATGCGGGAGGCGTCCTCGTCCGATGGCAGGAGCGGGGGAGACGCCAGGAGGCGTGGCCGAGCCGGCCCGAGACGTCGCCCGCGGCGCAGATGCCCGAACATGACGACCGCGTCATAGGTACCCGAACCGCGCGAGCTCGTCGCCGGCGACGTCCTCGACGATCCCGAGGTCCCGCGGACCGAGCGCCTCCCGCCAGGGCGGGACGCGGAGGGGCTGCCGGTTCGCGTCCACGATCCGCACGCGCCGGATGTGGCGGAGGAAGGCGGGCCGATCGGGGTCGAGGTCGGCGAACGCGATGCACCGGCGGGCCTCCTTGTCCGGGTCGGCCACGAGATCCTCGTAGCGGACCGTCAGGAAGTCGTCCTCGGGCAGGAGCTGGCCCTTCGCGTCGATGTTGGAGACGAGGATCTTCCAGTAGGCCGCGGCGAGCGCCACGAACGCGTGCCCGTGCCGGTCGAGCTTCTCCATGACCTCCGGCGGCGGCGGCCCGATCCGCCACCGCTGGACCCCCTTCCAGCCGTCCCACCACCGGACCGTGAGCAACGAGTGCGCCACGGCGCGGCCGTCGCGGACGATGTGGATGAATCGGGCGTCGGGGAAGATCGCGCGGAGGAACCCGATCCTCGACCAGCCGGAGTACTCCGCGA
>FWWM01011125.1_pt1 | contig 11561 bp, 13 predicted proteins | sample 2228351 | NCBI WGS metagenome assembly FWWM01 (sample SAMEA103939774, study PRJEB20133) | metagenome | reverse complement strand
CTATGATATTAAGTTCTTTGCCTGAAATTAAATCTATGGATAGACTTCCACAATTTGGACATTCAAAAATAAGATAGTTTTCATTGCTTTCAAACTCATTTTTACAGTCTTTACAAATTCCTCTAACTGGAATTTCTTCTACTATAAGATTAGCTTCTGATGCAGGAGTTCCATCTTTCAATACATTAAAAGCAAAGAGCAGGGCATCAATCATAATGCCAGTTGCCCTGCCCACAACAACTTTAATTGAGTCTATTTTTTTATATCCATTTTTTTCACACTCTGCTACAGCAATATTAAGCAATTGAGTGGCTATGGATGCCTCATGCATTAGCCCTCTTGCTCCTTTTCCTTAGAGACCTCCTTGTCGTATGCCTCTTTACCAGCCTCTAATGCTTTTGTTAGTGCTGTTTTTTTCTCATCAAGAGCCTCTTTAGCCTTCTCAAGGGTTGATGAGATTTTTTCTTTAGCTTCTTTGATATAGGACTCTGCCTTTTCTTTCACATCCTCAGCAGTTTCTTTTATCTTAGCTCTTGTTTCTTTTCCAGCCTGTGGAGCTAAAAGCAATGCCAGTCCAGCACCAACAATTCCACCTAATAAAAATGATACAAATACAGATTTTGCACTAAAGCCTCTGTCTTCTTCCATGTTTATTTACCTCCTTTCTTTAAATTTTCCAAAAAAACTGATACAGCAACAGAAGCAGCTGTTTTTAGAGCATTACTTTTAATTGAAATTGAATTTTTTACTGTTTCCACTGAGCGTATTAGTTCGGCTACTATTATGCTTAACTTCTCAATCATTGATGAAAGCTCGCGAACTTTTACAGTTACCTCATTAATGTCTTCAACAGAGCTTTGTACACCTCTGATGACTTTTTCTGTTTCAGAAATTGTTGGACCTAATTTTTCCTGTGTAGTGTTAAGAAACTCCTTGAAAGCATTAATTCCTCTTCTTAATTCAACTGCAACGACTATTAGAAAGATAAGTGCTGCAATAAGGCTTAGTGTGGCAAGAAAATATCCAATGCTTAGGATAATAATCCAAGTTTCGCTCATAAAGACCTCCTTTTAGAAGGATAACATTTTAAGCACTGCTATGACAAATTTTTTAAGCTATTTTTTGCATGCATAATTCTTTGAATCACTGTAATCCAGCTGAGTATTGTAAGAACCGCTATTGCTGTGAAAATAAAGGATGTCAGGCATCCAATGCCAAGAAGAATGAGCCTTTCAGGTCTTTCTATCAATCCAATATTGCATGATACTCCTAAACTTTCAGCCCTTGCCCTAATGTAGGAAATCAAAAAAGAGGCAATCATTCCAGTGATGCTAAAAATCAGACCATACTCGTCATTAATTTTTTCAAAATACCAGATTATTCCTAAAAAAATAAATCCATCAGCAATCCTGTCAAGGGTTGAATCAAAAAGTGCACCGAATTTAGTAGCTCTTCCATTCACTCTTGCAATTATACCGTCAAGAAGGTCAAAAACTCCGCCTAAAAGGATTAAAATACCGCCTATAACAAGATTTGAGGGGATTATAAAACCAGAGGAAGAAGTGATAATCATTCCAACGAAAGTTATAATATTTGGATTTACTGGTAAGGCTTTTGCTAAAGGTGTAAGGGGTTTGTCCAAAAAATGGCTAAATTTTTCGCTAAGCAAACTATCTTTCCCTCTTTCCTTTTATAAACTCCTCCACCATATTTTTTGCCACTTCATCTGGATATTGAGTTCTCGGATGCTTCATAAAATAGGCTGAAGGTGATATGAGTAATCCTCCGACTTTTCTGTCTAATGCCAATTTACAACATCTTATGGCATCAATGACCACGCCAGCACTGTTTGGTGAATCCTCCACGCTCAATCTAAGCTCAAGATTTATAGGCACATTTCCAAAAATTTCACCTTCTATTCTCAAAAAGCATATCTTATTGTCATTGAGCCATGGAATGTAATCAGAAGGTCCTATGTGAACATGGTCAGCTGTTATTTCATGGGAAATCTGGCTTGTTACAGCTTCTGTTTTTGATATTTTTTTAGATTTAAGTCTGGAACGATTTAACATATTAAGAAAATCAGTGTTTCCGCCTACATTTAGCTGATATGTGTTAGTTATCTTGACACCTCTGTCCATACAGAGCTTGCTCAAGACTCTGTGGACAATTGTTGCTCCAATCTGACTTTTTATATCATCTCCGATTATAGGAATTTTCTTTTCTTCAAACTTTTTAATCCACTCATCATTGGATGCTATGAATACAGGTATGCAGTTTATAAAAGCAACGCCTGCATCCAGTGCTGCCTGAGCATAATACTTTGTTGCCTCCTCTGAGCCAACAGGAAGATAGCTAATCATTATTTCAGCTCCTGATTCCTTAAGCACCTTTACAACATCAACAGGTTTCTTTGTAGCTGGAATAAATCTTTTTTCATCCGGATAATCCTTCATGTGCTCAGCAACACCGTCAAGAATAGGTCCCATTGAAACCTTCACTGGATAGTCAGGCAAGTCTTTATAAAATATCTTAGTGCAGTTAGGCTTTGCAAAAATGGCTTTTTTAAGGGGTTTGTCAACTTTTCTTTTATCTATGTCAAAGGCTGCAACGACTTCTATATCTCCAGGAAGATATCCTCCGAGATTAAAATGCATAAGCCCGGGAACTTTTTCCTGCGAATTATATTTTTTGTAATACTCAATTCCTTGAATGAGTGCACTTGCACAATTTCCAACACCGACAATAGCAATTTTTATTTTTCCCATCCTTACTCTCCTTGTTGCGATTGATAAAAAATATCAAAACAAAATTTTATAAACTAATCAATGTGTTTCTGTCAAGCTTTGCACGGTTGATTTAATTTAGCATAGGATTTTACAATATTTTTTAAACATGGATAAAAAAACTGAATACATAAACAATTTTTTGAATCACATGAGACTGCAGAGAGGAGATTCACCTCACACTCTTAGGGCATATAAAAAGGACCTTGAGGAATTTTTTCAGTTTGCAAACACTGAGCCTGAAAAGGTTGAACCAATCACTATAAGAGGATTTGTTTCAGAGCAGATTCTTAAAGGTAAGGCAAAAAATACAGTTGCCAGAAAACTTTCTTCAATAAGGTCTTTCTTTTCCTATCTTTACTCAGAGGGAATTATTGAAATCAATCCAGCCCGGGTTGTATCTTCTGTTAAAAATATTAAACCTTTACCAAAATTTCTTACAGTTGATGATGCTTTTAAGATGATAGATTCTGTATCAGATGATGATTTTATATCTCAAAGGGACAAGGCTATTCTGGAGTTTCTCTATGGATGCGGAATAAGAGTTAGCGAGCTTTGTAGCTTGAATCTTGATGATATTGATTTACGAGAAGGACTTATAAAAGTTCGTGGAAAGGGAAATAAAGAAAGAATTGTTCCTATTGGACAAAAGGCTAAGGATGCTGTAAAAAAATACCTTGCCATGAGGCAGGTTTTAAGAATAAAAAAGCGTCTCAAATCCGATGAAACTCCACTTTTTATTAACAACAGAGGTAGTAGAATTTCTGATAGACAAGTTAGAAGAATTGTACAGAAATACGCAAAAGCAATAGGAATTTCTGAAAGAATCGGACCACATACATTAAGGCACACATTTGCAAGTCATCTTTTGATGGAAGGTGCAGATTTAAGGGTGATCCAGGAATTGCTTGGACACTCTTCACTTTCAACAACTCAGATTTATACCCACATTGATTTAAAGCATTTGATGGAGATTTACGATAAATCTCATCCACTTTCAAGGGAGGAAGAATGAAAATTTCTGGAACTACTGTTTTATGCGTTAAAAGAGGTAACTCTGTTGTAATTGCCTCAGATGGACAAGTAACAATGGGTAATACTGTTCTTAAGCATAATGCTAAAAAAATAAGAAAAATTTATAACGGTAGAGTGCTAACAGGATTTGCTGGCTCCACTGCTGATGCATTCACATTATTTGAGAAATTTGAAGGGAAACTTGAAACATACAAGGGAAACCTACTCCGTGCAGCTGTAGAACTGTCAAAGGACTGGCGAACTGATAAAATTCTAAGAAGACTTGAAGCCTTACTTATTGTAGCAGACAGGGAGCATATTTTGATTCTTTCAGGAAATGGAGATGTAGTTGAACCAGAGGACAGCATTGCAGCAATTGGTTCTGGTGGTCCTTATGCATATGCAGCAGCTAAAGCTTTGTACGAAAATACTGAGCTTTCTGCAAAGGAGATTGTAATAAAGGCTATGGAGATAGCTTCAAAAATTTGTATATACACTAATAACACAATTGTAATGGAGGAATTGGAATAATGGAAAATCTTACACCGAAAAGGATAGTTGAAGAGCTTAATAAATTCATAATTGGACAGGAGCAGGCAAAAAAAGCTGTTGCTATTGCCTTAAGAAACAGATATCGTAGACAACTGCTTCCAAAGGAGTTAAGGGATGAGGTGTTGCCAAAGAATATTCTAATGATAGGACCAACAGGTGTTGGAAAAACAGAGATTGCAAGAAGACTTGCAAGACTTGTAAATGCTCCCTTTATCAAAGTTGAGGCATCCAAATTTACAGAAGTTGGTTATGTTGGCAGAGATGTTGAATCAATAATAAGGGACCTCACTGAAGTTGCAATGAACATGGTTAAGCAGGAACACATGGAAAGGGTACAGGAAAAGGCAAAACAGATGGCAGAAGAAAGACTACTTGATATACTTTTGCCGCAGCCAAAATACAGAGCAGACATGGATGAAACACAGGAAAGGTCAAGATATCAGGAGACCCGTGAAAAATTGAGAAAACAATTAAAAGAGGGAGTGCTTGATGACAGATATGTTGAGATTGATATAAAAGAGAAGGTAATTCCCTTTGGAATCATATCAAATGTAGCTATGGAGGAAATAGAGATAAATCTTAAAGAAATGCTTGGTAGTTTTCTTCCAGAAAAGGTAAAAAGAAAAAAGGTAAAAGTTTCTGAAGCCCTTCAGTTTTTTACTCAAGAAGAGGCAAATAAACTGATAGACATGGAAAGGGTTACGAAAGAAGCCATTGAAAGAGTTGAGCAAACTGGAATAGTCTTTATTGATGAAATTGATAAAATCGCATCTCGTGGAAGCTCTTACGGTCCAGATGTCTCCAGAGAAGGTGTACAGAGAGATTTGCTTCCAATAGTAGAAGGCTCTACGGTTTCAACAAAATATGGTCCTGTAAGGACTGACCATATACTTTTTATAGCTGCAGGTGCATTCCATGTTTCAAAGCCTTCAGATTTAATCCCAGAACTTCAAGGAAGATTCCCAATAAGGGTTGAGTTAAGCAGTCTTGGAAAGGAAGAATTCATAAGAATACTCACCGAGCCAGATAATGCCTTGATAAAGCAATACATAGCACTTTTAAAAACTGAGAATGTTGAACTTCATTTCACAGAAGATGGGATTGCAGAAATTGCAGAAATCGCTCAGCTTGTAAACGAAAAGACAGAAAACATCGGTGCAAGAAGGCTTCATACAGTAATGGAGAAACTCCTTGAAGACATATCCTTTAATGCAAACGAGTTTAGTGGAGAAAAAATCGTTATTGATGCTAAGTTTGTAAGAGAAAAGCTCAACGAAATCATTCAGAGTGAAGACCTTAGCAGATATATCTTGTAAAATTTTGGATTATGGATTAAGGAAAGATGATGAAATGCTCTGTTAGGCATCTTACATTATTATTAATTGCTCTGTTTATTTTTTCCTGTGCACCAAAACAACAGCCTGTTACAATTGAAGAAGTTCCCTCCAGACCAAGAAAAGTAATCGCATCATGGTATGGACCTGGATTTCATGGAAGACCTACTGCATCAGGAGAAATATTTAACATGTATGATTACACCTGTGCCCACAGGGAATATCCATTTGGAACAAGGCTTAGGGTTGTAAATATCAAAAATGGCAAAGAAGTAATCTGCACAGTTAATGACAGAGGTCCATTTGTTGCAGGAAGAGACTTAGACCTCTCATATGCTTCTGCAATGAAGATTGATTTAAAAGGCACAGGAGAGGTTTTAATGGAGCCAATAGGAAGAGACTACAGGTATGTTAGATATGTAAGCTACAGACCAATTCCAGGAACTCTTACAATACAAGCAGGTGCTTTTAAGGAAATTGATAATGCTATCCGGTTAAAACAAGCTTTAAGTATTAGTTACAGGGATGTTTATATAACAAAGGCTATTGTAAAGGGAGAAACTTTCTACAGGGTAAGGGTTGGCAAATTCAAAAACTATGATGATGCTTACAGAATGGCAAAATCAATGGCTCAAGAAGGTTATAAGGTTTTTGTAACCAACTTTGAGGGGGGTATGAAGGATGAAATTTGAGCATTTTGATGATGTTGTAAAATTTCACGGACACGCATGCCCGGGCCTTGCGCTCGGATATAGGGTAGCAAAGGCAGCAGTCAGAGAATTGAATATAAATCGTTCTGAAGATGAGGAACTCGTCTGTATAGTTGAAAACGACTCATGTGCAGTTGATGCCATTCAAGTAATCACTGGATGTACATTTGGAAAGGGAAATCTCATTTTCAAAGACTATGGCAAGCAGGTTTACACTTTCTACAACAGAAAAACAGAAAACGCTGTAAGGATATCAATTGATTTTGAATTCAAAGAAACAGATGAGGAAAGATCTCTTTGGCAGAGATTTATGGAAGGCGACAATTCAGCTGAGGTGATTGATTTTATAAAAAAAAGAAAGGCTGAAAAAATAAAAAAAATTCTTGAAGCTGCGGAAGAAGAGATTTTAAAAATTACATATCCAAACATTAAACCTCCAAAGGAAGCACGAATTTTCAAAAGCGTAAAATGTGACTCTTGCGGAGAAAAAGTAGCTGAGGTAAAGGCAAGACTTCTCAGAGGCAGAATACTTTGCATTCCTTGTTTTGAGGCAGAATTATGATTGAAATTGAGCTTGAAATTACAGGCATAGCCCATCTTGGAGAGGGAATTGGCAAACATGAGGGTAAGGTCGTTTTTATCCCTTATGTGATTCCTGGAGAAATAATCAGAGCAAAAATAATAAAGGATGAGGGAGATTTTTATAGGGGAGAAATCATAGACATATTGCAGCCATCAATTTTTAGAGAATCTCCGCCATGTAAATTATTTGGACAGTGCGGTGGATGTAGCTTTCAGCATGTGGCATACATCTATCAGACGAAACTAAAAGAAATAGTTGTAATTGAACAGCTAAAAAGAATTGGTGGGTTTGAAACTCCAGAGGATTTTACTAAACTAACAATTAAAACAGATAATCCGTTCAACTATCGCAACAGGGGTGATTTCTCCATCAACAGACAAAAAGCTTTGGGTTTTAAAATGCGTGGAACGCATAAATTTATTCCTGTTGAGTACTGCCACATAATGCACCAAGAAATAAATAACATTTTATTACATCTTCATGGCAAAAATCCCAAAAGAAAAACCCATAATATAACTATCAGGTACGGCGTAAATACAGGATCATGGTTAGTCCAACCTGAGATGGAAATAAGTGAGATAAAAACAGGGCAGAGTTTTTATACTGAAAAGCTTCTCGGAAAGGAATTTACCATTTCCGCTCCTTCTTTCTTTCAAGTTAATACACATCAGGCAGAGAATTTGATAAAAACAGTGCTCAATTATCTAACTCCAGATGACAAAACAGTCATTGATGCCTATGCAGGTGTTGGCACTTTTACAGCATTTATTGCAGATAAAGCAGAAAGGGTGATTGCGATTGAGGAAAGTCGCTCAGCTTATAAGGATGCCAAGATCAATCTAAAAGAATATGACAACATTACCTATCTTTGTCAGAAAACCGAAGAAGCACTGATGAAGCCTGATATTTCAGCAGATGCAATAGTATTGGATCCACCAAGAGTTGGGTGTATGAAAGAAGTTCTGCAGGCTATAGTGGAAAGGAGAATAAAAAAAATTATCTATGTATCATGTGAGCCCTCAACCCTTGCAAGGGATCTTAAATATTTAAAAGAACAGGGATACAAACTTTTAGAAGTTCAGCCGGTTGATATGTTTCCTCAAACATATCATATTGAAAATGTTGCCTTGATGACTATTGAGTAAACGTCTATCTAAGAGACCACTCAAGCCAGATACTACCTAAAAGAATTGTTAAGATAGTGACCAAAGAGCCGACTTTCAAAAATTCAAAGAAACCAATGCGAACTCCGCTTAATTTGGCAGTTTCAACAACAATTATATTTGCCACTGAACCAATTATTGTGAGATTGCCAGCAAATGTAGAAGACATGGCTACAACAATCCAGTAAGCTTCAGGATTCTTTGCAAGATTAATAAATGGAGATAAAATCATAACCGCAGGCACATTTGAAACGATATTACTTAGAATTGCTATGAAAAAGGATAAGGTGATGTAGTTTTGAAAAATAATGTCTTCAAAAACAGAAAAAAGCTTTTTGTCAATTCCTGTATGCACAATTGCTCCTGTTATCACGAATAAAGAGGTAAAAAACAACAGAAGTGCCCAATCTATTTCCTTAAAAACTCTTTCAGGCTTAATTCTTCTTGTAACTAAAAGTATTGAAGCACCAGCAAGAGCAGAAAGTGAAATATCAAACTCCATCAAAGATAAAGCAAGCACTATGCTCAGAGCTAAGATTGATTTAATGAGAAGTGGACTATAAATTCTAAAATTGATTTCACCCTCTATGACAAACTTTGAACTGTCAAACTCTTTTCTGTAAAATGCAATTATAGTAAAGTATGTTATAAAGAGGGAGAAAGTAGAAACTAAAAATAGAGGTTTCAAAAAGTTTAGAAAACTTATTTTAGAGTATCCAGCAATTAGTATATTTTGCGGATTTCCAATGGGAGTCATAGCAGAGCCTATATTTGCAGAAAGTCCCAGAGCAATCAGGTATGGGATAGGATTTCTTTTCACTAAGAGTAACATTTGAAGCACAATCGGTGTAAACATTATTACTACTGTGTCATTTAGCAACAAGGAAGATAGATAACCTGATGCAAAAATTAACAGAAATAGAAGCTTCTTTGGAGAATCAGCGATTTTTAAAATCTTTGATGATACGAGATCAAAAAAACCTGAGACACTGAAATTAGCATTGATTATCATCATTGAAAGAAGAAGAGCCAATGTATGAAGTTCTATTGATTTGAGCGCATTTTCGTAATTAAGAATACCCACTCCAATTAGTAAAACTGCGCCTACAAAAGCAATTGTTGCTCTGTTCATTTTCAGTGTGGGAATGTGTCCAAAGGCTATGGCTATGAGTATCAGTGTTATTATAATACCAGCGAACATAAAAAATATTTAAACACTTAAGGGATGAAGAAAGGCAAGTTAATGGACATATAATTTTTATTAAAACAGGCTCATATCTCTATTTATGGTTTACTTTAAAACTTGACTTTCTGGAGACAAATATTATAGTGTTCAATTTGCGATGTACAAGATACTGTCAATTGGAATTGGAGCAGGTAAAAGTAATACGGGTAAGACTTCTTTCATAGAGAGGTTCATAAAACATATTAAGCAAACAAAAAATCCTTTTGTGGTCGCCTTAAAATACACCAAAAGCAATCTTTATTCTTCAATTATTACCGAGGATGCCATATTAGAGAGAGAAGGTAAGGATACAGCGAGAATGAAAAAGGCCGGTGCGGATTATGTTTTTTGGGTGAAGGCTGATGAGTCTGATCTACCCGAAATTTCTCATCAGTTAAGCAAGCAAATAAATAGCATTCTGCCCCAAGATAAAAAAACGGTTTTAATAATTGAAGGAAATTCTCTGGTAAGAGCATTGCATCCTGATGTTATAATATTTCTTAAAGGAAATCTCATAGAGCATATGAAGCCCTCAGGACAAGCTATTTTTGAGATAGCTGATTTAATCATAGGAGAAAATTATTCTATGGAGGAAGTTATGGCAGAGGTTGAAAAAATTGAGCTTAAAAAAATGATTGAAAAGCTTCTTAAAGAAAGAAGTAATGATGGAAAAATTACATGTGCAGAGGCAAGAAAGATTGCAGAGGAATTAAATGTCGCATACATTGAGGTTGGTAGAGTTGCAAATGAGCTCAAAATAAAAATCCGTAAATGTGACCTTGGTTGTTTCTAATGGGAACAGTTTTTTTTGAACTTGCTCTAACTTTTTATTTCGCAGCCTTTCTTTTGAGTGTTGCAGGAATTATCAGAAAAAAAATTGAATTACAAAGAGCAATCTTTTACTCCACCCTTGCTGGTTTTGTTCTTCATACGATTTATCTTTTGATAAGATACATACATTCAGGACAAGCACCTGTTTTTTCAATGCATGAAGCTACCTCTTTCTTTTCTTGGAGTATGATATTAGCTACATTAGCAATAAGCTTTATCTATAAAGCATCTATAATAAGTTTCTCTTTAATAATCTCATTTGCTTTTATGTTTATAAGCGCCTTTTTCCCTCGTCAAATTCCATTGATAGAGTCAAAATTAAAAAGCATATGGATAGATATTCATGCATTGATGGCTGTCTTTGGAGTTGCTCTTTTCAGCGTTGCTTTCATCTTCAGTATTTTATATCTAATGCAGGAAAATGCAATAAAAGCCAAAAAATTTAAAGGATTTGCAGGAATTCTTCCAAGTCTGGAGGTGTTAGACAGAATTAATTATCAATTAATTCTCTGGGGATTCCCAATTTATACAATTGCTCTAATTGTTGGATTAATTAAATATCTTGGACTTCTTGGCTTTCTACTGGATCCCAAGGAAATATGGAGTTTTCTTACATGGTGTGTTTATTTATCAATTTTTTATTTAAGAGTAAAAGGAGACTGGAAAAAGAAAAAAGCAGCTTATCTTACGATATTTGCTTTTTTTCTTATTTTAATAGGCTTTTTTGGAATAAATCTACTTATTGAAAGTTTTCACAGAAGAAGATGAGTATAATAGTTATCGGGTTAAACCATAAAACAGCACCAGTAGAAATAAGGGAAAAGCTTGCCTTTAACTCAGCAGACTTATTAAAAAAAGCCCTGAGGCAGCTTACTAATGAGAGGGGATTAAAAGAGACTGTTATACTTTCAACTTGCAACAGAGTTGAAATCTATGTCTTCAACGATAATGAAAAGACTCCAACAGAAGAGATCGTGAAAAAATTCTTATGCGAATTCCACAGCATTGAAAGAGAAGTCTTTGAAAAATACCTGTATGTTTACAAAGACAAAGAAGCGGTTGAGCATCTCTTTAAAGTTACCTCAAGCTTAGACTCTATGATTGTCGGAGAACCTCAGATAACTGGTCAGGTGAAAGATGCCTTTGAAGTCGCCCTTTCAGAAAGAGCTACATCTCTGATTCTAAATCATTTAATGAAAAGAGCATTCTTTACAGCCAAAAGAGTAAGAAATGAAACCCGAATAAGTGAAAATCCTGTTTCAGTCAGTTATGCAGCTGTAGGGCTTATAAAAAAGGTGTTTGATGACCTTTCTAAAAAAACAATACTTTTGGTCGGTGCTGGAGAGATGGCTGAGTTGGATTT
>FWWM01014169.1_pt1 | contig 11565 bp, 8 predicted proteins | sample 2228351 | NCBI WGS metagenome assembly FWWM01 (sample SAMEA103939774, study PRJEB20133) | metagenome | reverse complement strand
TCGAGGCGGCCCAGCACGTCGTCCGGCAGGTTGATCGTAGCCTTGTCGCGCTCGGCGAGGCTGCCCTTGCGCAGGCCCTCCCACGTCTTGCCGCCATCATATGAGGCGGCGTAGCGCGCCGTCGTCGGCGATCGCACACCTCCCAGCGTACCTCCCGAGGGTCCGGATTCCCACACGACATGGAGGTTGTCATTGCGATCAACAATGATCTGTGGCTTTGCTGCGCCCGACTGCGTGACCGATAGATCCATTACCGAGGACCAGGATGCTCCACCGTCAGAAGAAAGGCGATGGAACACGTGGAAACAAATTCGACACTCTGGCGAGGGTACGTTCTGCGTATAGATAAAGTGCAAATTACCCCTGGAGTCCGCCGCCAGGCGCGTGAAATAGACACCCCCCTCTGTATTCAGCCATCTAGGCTTCGACCAAGCCTGGGGCTGCATTGCCCACGCTTGAAAGGCAGTTGTGTAAAAGACATTGGTGTAATCCATGTAGGTGAGATGGAGCATGCCCTGTCTATCGACTAGGAGGGACGGTCTGGTTGCGGCGCTTTCCCCGGGATTGGCCGGCGCGACGGCGATGTCCAGCGGCGGCAACCAGGATTGTAACAACGACGAGCTATCCGCTCTTGTCGTGTATACGACTTGATCCCATAGAGGCACGCCACTGCTCCACACCACATGTACCCGGCCGCTGTCGTCCGCTACGATATCCGGGAACCACGCAAAGCGACCGGTCACGGACAGCTGCTCGGGCGCCGTCCAGCTGACGGTTTGTGCGCTCGACGGACGCGCCACGAGCAGAAGGGCAATAGTCGTGACCAGTGCAAACCAGTGCTTTCTCATCTTTCGATTGCTATCCGATACACATTGACCTGCGGCGAAGAGAAAACCAGTTGATATGTGTCACCCTCCGAAGGTTCGAATGCCCCCAGCGCCCTCTCTGCAGGGCCGATCAAGATGTAGTCCACGCTATGCTCCTTCAGGATGCGCTGACGTTCCACTTCAGGAGTGTCTGCATCGAAGAACCGGGCCACGTTGTCGCGCTTGGTGTAGAAATCCAGCGTCTGCGCCCAGTGCGCGATGTACGCATGCGCGCCAGTAAACATCGGGACGTATTGACCGGTGGTCAATGAACTGAGCACCACGTCATCTGGCTTGACATGCTGTTCGAGCCACTTGAAAGCGTCTAGCTCAGCGTCATGAAGGTAGTATGGGACATCGTGTCGTTGCAGGTCCAGGAACCGCCATGCCCACAAGTATAGGTTGGTGGGGAGAATGAGCGCGATCAGCACGACGGTCAGCGTGCGTTGAACTGAGGGGAGCGCCACGTCACGCTTGCGCCGTCCCAGCCAGCGTTGCACAAATGGCGCGATGTAGTCGAACAGCGCCGTCGTCGCCAGGACAGCAATCGGCACCTGCCAGCCATTCAGCATGTGAATCTGAAAGTCCACCGGCAAATACACCAGCACGAATGAGATGAGAAACCAGGCCTTGATGAACAAGTCGTTGTTGCTGGTCTGCTCGTCCGTGACCGGCCGTGCTGCTGCGACCCACCGCCGGGCGCGCAGGCTGGCGACGCCATCGGCGATCACCGCAAAGATCGCCAGCAAGAAGGATAGGCCGAGCAACACCGGCAACCGATAGAGCGGCGGCGTGAACACGCCGGCGTTGGCGAACTGCGCCAGGACCTCACCCCAGATCGGATCGAGCTTGGTGAGCAAAAAGGAATAGAGCGCCGGCCAGCCGGACAGGATGCCGACGATGAAGATGCTGACGATCATGAACCACGGCAGCCGGCGATCGCGCAACAGCAGGAAGACTGCGTAAGTGCCGAGCACCGCGTAGACAATGACCAGGTCGTAGGCATGCTGCCAGCCCATAAACTGCGCGAACAGGCCGGCCGCCACCGCATACCGCAATTGGCGCATAGCCTGTCCCCGCAGCACCAGGTCGAACGTCCAGATGTAGAGCGCTGCGCCGAGGAAGTGCGGAAAGGCCAACGCCGAGTAGAAGGTGTTGCCTTCGGCGACGTAAACGTCCAGCGGGTTGATGAGCTCACCGCGCGTGACCGTGTATTTCATCACGACCAGCACCCATCCGAAGCCCGACGTGAACGTGGCAACGAGAAAGGCAGCTCGCCGGCGCGGCACGTCCGCGAAGAACCATGCACACATGCGATAGACCAGCAGCAGAAAGAGCACGGTGCTGACGACGCGCATGACCTCGAACATCACCCGGTAGGACTGTTCAAACGGCAGCCCTAGCAGGACCCCTGCACGGGCCAGGCCGAACCAGAGCAGGTTGAAGAAGATCGGCTCGTTCGGCTCGGGCGTGAGCTTGTTGGCAGAGAGCAGGCTCGTGGTGAACTCGCGCATCCACGAGAAGTACTGCACATGATCGGGCACGTTGACCATGATGCCCATATACTGCTTGCCCGGCGGCGCGGTCAGATAGCCGTAGAGCACCGGCAAGCTGGTCAGGGTCAGCACGATGCCGACGACGATGAAGACAAAGCGCCACTCCGACGCCACAACCCTGGCTGCAGGCAAGACCTCGCTACGCGCGTTGCGCGCTTTGCGCAGATTCTCAATAGATGTATCCATGAACTCAGTCATCACACCGTTCGCGCCGCGCCAGCCGAATTCACTGTTTCGACCTTCGTCGAACGTTCGACCGACGGAATGCGCAAAAACAACTGCCAGAACATGATGGCGACTGCGCAGGTCGCAGCAAGGGGAAGCAGTCCCCGGTATCCCTTCAGGCCCATCACCGTGCCGGCATTGCGCGCGATGTTGCCGGCCAGCCAGTTCGGCAGGGCATACTCGACCAGCGGATTGAAAAGCGTGTCCGGCGGGAAGGCTTGCTCGGCCAGGGTCAGCCCCCACGTCGCGACGAGAGACCAGGCCGAAAGGACGACGAGGAGAAAGGTGAGCCAACCAGGGCGCGCCCTCAGGTCCCCGCGCGCAGATGGATCAACTACGAACACCAGCGCCAGCGCCATGAACGGCAAACCGGGCAAAAAGTAACGCGGTCCAACACCGAAGCCGCCCCACCACATGATCGAGGATATGTTGAACATGAACATCGCCAGCGTGCTCAACAACGACACGACGCACGCAGCGCGCGCTTCGCCCGCTTGCCACCATAGGATGAAACCGGGCACAGCCAGCAGCATGATGGGCGACAACACGAACAAGCCGCGGAACGGGCTGAACGTCATGCCGAAAGCTGCATCCCAGTGTGGCAAGGTCAGGCTCATGAAGCCGGCACTGTGCTGATCTTGCCACAACTCGGAGCTGCTGTAGCCCAGCTTGAATGGGCCACCGAAGATCGCGTTGTTATACGTCATGAGCCCTGCTGCGCAGGCCGCCAGGCCAAGGAACACCCAAACGAGGTGTCCGGCTGCAGCGCGTCGCAGAAATACGTAGGCAACGTACAACGTCAGGATCCCGGCAACCAGCGCTGCGGGAAACTCGGTGACCACGCTATAACCGAGCAGCAGCCCAATCGCCAGCGACCGCCGAACCGAAGGTCGCAGTGCATCGGGTTGGCTGAGTGTAAAGGTGAGGTAAAAGGCAGCCACGAGCAATGCGGCACTCAACTGATGACCGTAGAATGTGTTGGCATAGGCAAAGGCCGGCGTGAGCAGACCATATGCCAGCGCCACGAAAGCGCTGGGGTTGGGCCGGGCACCGAACTCCCTCATCATCTGATACAGCAACACGCACAACAATGCCGATGGGATAGCGCTGATGAGGAAGCTGAGCGCAACTTGCGCCAACGCGTAGCGCACCTTGTCTTCTACGACGCCGCTGCCCGATTCGCGCAGTGTGGCTTGAAACGCCTCACTGCTCGCCAGCCGCTCGGTCAGCCGATCCATGATCGGCCAGCTCAGCAAAGCGCGCAATCCAGCATAGACCGGGATGCCCAGGAGGGCGACGCCTGGAGCCTTGTCGCTGTAGTAGTGATCACCCACCTTTGCGTAATCCACGGTTTTGCCGTAGCCGAGCCGACCATGCACATACCGATCGATCTGGAAGGTGCCATCGTCCACTACGGCAACGACCATGTTCAGCCGCGAATTCTGATTGTTGTCGGCCCAGCGCGGAAAGAAGTAGCCGTAGCACAGCAGCGCTATCAGAAAGATTGTGATCCGATTGACGCGATCGTGATTCAAGGTCACAGCCACCACCTGTCAGATAGTCGCACGCCCAGGCGAGGTATGCGTACGGTCGGTTCCTCCGCGACCCGTTTCGGTGGTGCAGAGCTCAGCGGAGACTTTGCCGGCGCGGTCGGTGATGCAGTCAGAACCCTCGAACAGTAAGGTCGGCCTCAGCGGTAGATCTGCTCGAGCGGCCGACAAGCGGCGCGATAGTCATAGGTGGATTCGATGAGCGCGCGCCCATTATGCCCCAGATTGTCGGCATAAGCGCGATCGGCGAGGATGCGCAGCACAGCCTGGGCGAACTCTTGGGGCGAATCGGCAATCAACACATGCTTGCCGTGTTCCACAGCGATGCCCTCGCAACCGAGCGTCGTCGTGACGATGGGCAGGGCTTGCGCCATGGCGTTGAGGATCTTCACCCGCATGCCACCGCCAGCGCGCAGCGGCACGACCATGACGCCGGCCTTCTGCAGATATGGCTGTGGATCATCCACGTATCCGGTGACGTTGATGCGCGGATCAGCTTTGCTCAGATCCACCAGCTCTTGCGGTGGGCGCGCACCAACCACGTCGAAGATGACTTCGGGACGTTGTTCGCGGATATGCGGCAAGACCTCGGCGATGAACCACTTCACACCATCGATATTGGGGGGCCAGTACATCGTGCCGATGTGCAGGATGTGGTCGGCGTCGGGGTGGCGCTGCACCGGCCTCACCTCGTCACCATCCACAGCGATCGGGATCACGGTGATCTTGTCCTCCTGAGCGAGCGGCAGATTCATCGCCTCCAGCAGCGCGCGCTTGTCTTCTTCGCTCACAGCCAAGACGGCGTCGAATTCGCGACAGATGCGCCCTTCGTAGGTTTTGAGCAGCTTCCAGTCGCGTTCCAGCAGCATCCTGCGCGGGCCGGGCGACATAGTCTCGGCCAGGCGCTTGTAGAGCACCCACAGCGCGTTGTGCGCGTCGAGGATCTTACGCGCGGGCGGCGGAACGCGGGCGGCGTATTGAGCCATGTTCAACTGGTCGGCGTGCGCCACGTCGAAGCGCGTCTCGTGGGCCAGACGATCCACCAGACGGCGCATGGCCCCCCGGTCGTCGCGCACCATCATCCATGGCTGCCGGCTTGCCAGGCTGCGGAGCATTGCGATGGCGTCGTTGACCGCGCCGCGCGCCATGGTCACGACGTGCACACCGCCCGTGCAGAACTGCCTCAAGTGCTCGACGTCGCGGCTCTGGTCGCCGCGCACGAACGAAGCCAGCGTCACATCGTGATGCCGGGCGAGATACTTGAGCACGTTATAGGTCTTCACCTTTGGTCCACTGTCGGGCGGATAGGGCAAGACCTGGGTGAGGAGGAGGACATTCATGGTGGCAGGGGGTGTTATCTCCGAGCTCGACAACTACGCGCGGGCGTGTGCCATTCACCCCTTCGGTCAAATCAAGTTTTGGGAAGGACTATATCGTTGAGCCAGGTGTTCGAGAACCAATCTCGCCCCTTTGCATCAAAGCACCCTGGGCTCAACTTTGTTGCAAAAATGCCGGCAACTGCATCAATCCTTGGGGCGTGCCGATGTCAAGGAAGGCTCCCTGATGAAAGGTGACTGTCTGCACGTGCAGCCCCGTTTCTACAGCGGCATGCATCACGTGAGCCATACCGAATTCCTCTGCGGGTGCGCCGTTCGTCTGCAAGTAGTTGCGCAGATATTCGTTCATGAATTGCGTGAAGCTTGGTGCCCAAACCGCTATCATCCAGGAATGAGATAGGTGCGGCACGCGCTGCTTGATGAAATAGCGGCGTACTCGTCCGGCGTCATCCAATTCCGTCATGTCATCCACGAGATGTTCAGGAAGCGGAAACAAACCTAACACGAGGTCGGCCTGTGTGTCTTCCAGTCGTGCCAGTAGATGGCTGAACGCATCATCGGGCTGGAAGAGGATGTCCGGGAACCCCATTGCCACGATCGCATCTTTCACGAAAGGGTATGCCGTGTCCAGCGAGAACGGCGGCCCGTAAGGGAGGCGCGCGACGAGATAAGCCAGGTCTAGATCGAGCATCGCTGCGCCGTCCTTGTAGTAAGCAGGAATGTCCCATTTGCCATCACGTATCACGAGAAAGGCTTTGCGAATCTCGGCCAGACGCATGCGCTCGAGCAAAAAGTGTGAGACGACTTTGGGACGCGCATGCCCATCAGCGATAGGCATCGCTATGGGGAAGAGTTCCTTGCTGCAGGGCAGAGGGGAAAGGCGCGTCGCACGGCCGGCCATCGGTACCAGGCCGATTACTTCACGCTGGGACATGGCAAATGGGGCACAAAAGTTAATCAGTCACCTTTTCGTAGATGCCGATTTGCGTGCTGCTCTCTGCTGTGAACGGCCCTCGACTCCAACTGCTCCACCGCTCGCGTAGCTTCATCCCGGCCAGGCGTGCCATCAGATCCATCTCCGACGGATATACATAGCGCAACCAGTTCGGTCTGAACTTAATGCCGTCTGGTGTCAACTCGATATGCTGGGTGCGCAATACTTGATTGACTGGGTCGAGCATACCGACGCGAAAGCCGACTACATTGTCCCCAACCTTCGTCGTCACCACTTCCTGAAACTGGTGAAAGCGAGTCCGGTCGTGCACGAAGGCCTCGACTACGAAGACACCTCCCTTGCGCAGGTGGCGCGCTGCGTTTTTGAAGCACTCGACCTGCACGTCCTGCGGACCAAGTAAAAAGAGCGTAGTGAAGGCGATAAAAACCAGGGAGAAGGAACCCTCCTCTCCGACTGTGTCTTTTGTACAGTCGCCGACGATCGCGGTGATCTTATCTGCGCCTGGCTTTGCCCACATTCTGCGCAGCATCTCCTCGGAATTGTCGATCCCGTACACCTTCAGCCCGCGCTGGGCCAGGGGCAATGCCAGGCGCCCGGTGCCGATTCCGAATTCGAGGACAGGTCCATCGCCGGCCAATGAGGCGAGCGTCTCGCTCACGACGCCAAGATCATCACGATCCTGAAAGAGTTCGTCGTAGACGTGGGCCCAGTCATCTCCATAGTTACTTAAACCAAGCTTAGCCATTTAAGCTACCTCCTCTTTACGGATCACATCGAATGCTCCCAACAAGCGCACCCGCGCAGTAGGTCAAAACATCTGTCGGACTTGCGTCCAATCCGAAACATGCTGATAGCGTGCGGACGATTGATATGCTTGTCCGTGTAAGTCCACTTATTCGAGCCGGCCAATGGTGATCAACACGACCGATTACCCCAGTGGGAAGCGCTCATTCTGCTCCCTACGGAGTTGATCGCACAAACGCCCTGAGGGCAGTTCGACATCGCTATAGGTGATTACCTGATCTTTAGCGATATCGCGTTTTAGCCGGCATCCAACCGACACTCCCATCGGCAACAGCTGCTCGGCTCGAGCGACGTCGGCATTCTCGCATTGGCCATAGGTCATGTAGTAACCAATCCCGTCGAGCACCTCCCCCATCTTGAGATCCCTCTTCGCCGTCGCTACAACCTCGACGACCGGTCCTCCGATAGGTGTTGCTGCAGCATCGTGAAAGATTACGGCGCGAGCGATCGAGAGCGGCACCTCCATGTAGCATAGGTGAAATGGCATCGTGAAGCAATACAAAGGGCCTTCACCCATCTTGTACAGGTCGAGGTAGCGATGCTGTGTCGGGTCTTCGTGCTCAGCCAGGACATAGATGCCACCACCTGGCTTCGCCCCTAGCGCATAGTCCACAGCACCGCCGCAAGCCCGCAGCTCGTCAATATCGTACATCTTGATGTGCTCGGGCTCATCCACGTAGCCGGCATACGGGAAGCCGCGCATCCCGCGTTGTAATACACGCATGCCGGTAGCATTGGCAACAATCGCTTGTTCATAAGCGATCTTGGTGCCGTCGGCGAAGCTGGTCACCATGTAAGCCTGTTGCCCCCACTTTCTGGCAAAGCCCTCTTGAGTGGTTGGGGTGCGGTAGTGATCCATCATCCCCTTGATATTGCCGCACAGCAGCGGCTTCATGCCGAGTGACTTCACATAGCGATATAGGTTCAACTCAGTACCCGGCTGGTCGCCGTCAATATCGGTGAACACGACGCCAGCCTTGTCAGCGTAGACTTTAAGGATTGGACCCAAAGTCCCATCCAGCTCCGCGTTGCAGAGGATGACGTGCTTACCGTTACGGATCGCTTCCAGGGCAACATGTGCGCCAAACTCCACCTGCCCAGTTGCCTCGACGATCGCCTCGATGTTGCCGGCTTTGCATAGCAAGGCCGGATCCGAAGTAATCGCAAAATCGCGTTCTGCGATCACTCGCTCCAGGTGAGTAACAGTTTCGACTTCGTGAACGCAGTTTGCCTCGATGCCGGCCTGAACGTAGGCGTCTTTTGCATGAGCGAGCGTGCGATTTGCGATCGCTACAACGCGCATGCCCGGGACCGACCTGACGATCTGCCTGGCAATCTGATGGCCCATGAATCCTGCGCCGACCAGGCCGACGCGAATCGGATTGCCGGCATCGGCACGAGCCTGTAACGCCTTGTCAACGATAACCATTGAACATCTCCTTCCGTGACTTCTCAACGCTCGAAGAGTGGCCACGATTTGTCCTTGTCCGAGATGATGCTGATCGCGAGCGGCCATTCAACACCAAAGGCGGGATCATCCGGGCGAAAGCCACGCTCACATTCTGGGGTGTAGAAAGCGCTGGACGAATACATCACCATGGCACCATCCGTCAACGTTTGATACCCATGAGCGCACATCGGCGGAGCATAGAGCGCCCGGCCGCTCTCGGCTGTGAGCTCGACGCCGAACCACTGCAGATACGTCGGCGAATTCGGGCGCAAGTCCACTGTCACGTCAAACACCGCGCCTTGAACACAGCGAAGGAATTTGGCTTCTTCCGCCGGCGCCACTTGAAGGTGCAGCCCACGGACTGTGCCTTTGGTGTGGTTGAACGTCACGTTGATCTGAGCGATGGCAGGCGTCAGGCCATGTTCCTGAAATTCTCGAGCGCAGAAGCCACGCGCGAAGAAGCCACGCCGATCCTCTCGCCGCTCGAGATCAACGACATAGACGCCGGGAATCTTCGTTGCAGTGAAAATCATGACAGGCAGTAGCGGAAGTCGTACATCTTCTTGCCGTTGAAAAGGTCTCGGTTCCGTCCGAATTCATCCCAGGCAGTCAGCAAGACGAGCACGTCTGCGGCTTGCACGATGGCATGCAAGTTGTTGGCGTAGGCGATCGGCAAGCGGTATGCGCGGTCGAATAAGTCGTTCGCCAGAGGATCGTACGCGATGATCCTGTTGTATCCTCTGGCGAGCAGGCGTTGGATGATGGCTTTAGTGGGCGTATCCCGGATATCGTCTGAATTCGGCTTGAACGACAGGCCCAAGATACCGATCGTTTCGGAAGTCGGCGTATCTGCCGCAATCTTCTCGACCACAAAATCCTTGACGCGTTCATTGACGTGCAGCACGTGTTGCAACCCCTGCGCATCGAACCCTTTTGCCTTCCCTTGCATATACAACGCTTCGGTGTCTTTAGGCAGGCAATAGCCACCGAACCCACAACCAGGATAGACGTAGCTCGCCATGCCTGCTGGATGGCCGGACCAGCGCTTGTCTTGGTGAAGGATCTTGAACGCGCGGGCGATCTCGATGCCGCCAATTCGATCTGCTACCATTGCCATCTCGTTGGCGAAGCTAATGAGAGTCGAAAGGAGGGTGTTCGAGAGATACTTGATGAACTCAGCCGTCGTAGGTGATACGATGTGAATCGGCGCGTCGAAACGAGCATACACCTCTTCAAGTAAACGTGAGCTTCGCTCATCGTCCGCCCCTACAACAATTCGGTCAGGGTGGAGAAAGTCATCCCATGCACGGCCTTCGGCCAGGAACTCCGGGTTGCTGGCTATGCCGATATCGTGCCCGACTCTATAGCCCAAGCCCTCGACGAACGGCACAATAGCATCACGAACCGTTCCCGGCGGAATGGTGGATTTGTAAGTCAAGACCTTGAACGCGCCTTTGTCAATGGCCTGCAACGTCTGCGCTGTCGCTTTCAAGATGTAGGTCAGATCTACACTGCCGTCCGCGCTGCGTGGCGTGCCGACACAATAGAATACGATTTGTGCAGGACGCACTGCATCGGCAAAGCTATCGGCGAGGATGAACCGGCTATGAACGTGACGATCCAGAGCCGCTTTCAGGCCGGGTTCATGGAACGGCACGATGCCCTGTCGGAAACACGCCATCTTGTCGGGATCGGCGTCATAGCCGTATACCCGAAAGCCTTTCTCACTGAGCCCAAGCGCTGTAGTCAGCCCCACGAAACCCAGGCCTACAACTGCAATATCCATCAAACTTGCTCCTCGTGTTTGAGATAACGTAGAAAGCGCTTCACACCGGCATGGACGGTGATTTCAGGATCGAAGCCGAGCACCCGACGGGCCTTTTGAATATTAGGGCACCTGCGATTGGGGTTGTGCGTCAAATAAGCCGCTTCCGGAGGCGGAGATAACCGCAAGGCACCCCGGTATCCGAATACTTCGCGAGCTGCTGCGACGTAGATCTCGCCCAGTTCTCGAATGGAAACCTCTGGACTATCCATGCCGATATTGAAATAGTCGAACTTGCCATGTAGTAACACTTTGAGGTAACCGGCGATGGCATCGGCCACGTAGCAAAACGTCCGAGTCGGCGTGCCATCGGAGAAGATCTCGATGTCTCGTCCCTCGATGATCGCACGCGCGAAATCCGCTGGGACTCGCCTGTCAAGCGGACTCATGCCGGGGCCAAAGTTGTTGAACGGTCGTGCAATCGTGATCGGCGCATCGTACTTCTGCGCAAACAGATAACACATCGTCTCGCCGAACCGTTTTGCTTCGTCGTAGCATGCGCGCGGACCGATGCATGCCACGTTGCCGCGATACTCCTCGTCGGTTGGGATGCATTCGGGCGCAGGATCGCCATAGATTTCGCTGCTCGAGAAGAAGAGAAATCCCTTGATCGGCTTGTTCACATAGTAGTCGAGCAACCTTCGCAACCCCCACACGTTTGCATCTAGTGTCTCGATCGGATACTTGCGATAGAAGGTGGGCGAGGCAATCGAGGCCATGTGAATCACATAGCCCGCGTGATCCGCACCCAGGATGCTGGCGATGTCGCCTGTGATGATGTTGAAATCGAAGACGCGCAGTACGTCGGCATGATCTCTGCACAGTGCCGTCAACCAAGCAGGCCGGTCGAGCATGAAGTTATCGAGGCCAATGATGCCTCGGATGCCCAGCGCATTAGCAAAGTGGGTGAAATAGTGCAGAAACGAGAATCCTAAGAAGCCCGCACAACCGGTGATGAGAATCGTTGCGTCTGCCAGCCTTTCACGCTCCTCTGGCG
>FWWM01015610.1_pt1 | contig 11566 bp, 14 predicted proteins | sample 2228351 | NCBI WGS metagenome assembly FWWM01 (sample SAMEA103939774, study PRJEB20133) | metagenome | reverse complement strand
TGTTCTTTTTTGATTTGACGGGGCTTATTTTTTTTCTGAATTTAGCATAAAACACATCTCCCCTCCCCATAAAAGTTTTTTTCAATTTTGGGATCCAGAAACAACAAATTTCACCGTTATAGTATTATTTATGGGTGCAGATATAGGCATAAATTAAATTTTTTCTCATTTTTATGGTTTTTTACTGTTATAGTATCATTTAGCGGTATTTATAGAAATAATTTAGAAAGTACGGAAAAAATGCTTAAATTTGCCATAAAAAAAGAGGAATATATGGCAAACATACAAATTCCGAAGAAATTTGAAATAATTCAGATAATAAGTATAAGTAAGGACTTAATAAAAGTAGAAATGACCGATAATGATTTAGAGGTTGGGGAGTTAATACAGATGAGCATACCGAGAAGGGATGGTGACACGATAATAGTTTTTGAAGTAAAGAAGGTAATGAATGGCGGGAGGTATTTAGTTTTACAAAAGAGAGACATATATACATTGGAGGTCAACTAATATGCCTATAGTACCTAACAGGGTAGCGGACATAACGGAAGAGCAGATAGAAGAATGGGGATATTTAGGATTAAGTGAGAAGGCGGTATTTGACTTATTAAAATTAAATGACAGGCAGAGGAAGACATTTCGCAACACTGAAAAATGGAAAATGAACTACAACAAAGGATTAGCCCGTCGTGAGCTTGAGCTTGCCAAGAGATTGGAAAGCACAAAGGATGCATCGTTAATAAGGGAGCTTTTAAGGAGCACCACATTAGTTGACAAGAAGATCGAAAGCAGAGAGGAAATCGAGATAGATGCACCACAATGGTTAAAGCCAAAAATAAACAGGAAAAAGAAAAAGAATAATGAAGTTGAAAATTAAAGAAACGGCATTTACTTCTTTATTTCAAAAGACTTATCCGTGCACATCGAGATATTTGATTGAAAAAGGTGGAGCTGCTTCTGGCAAAAGTGAAAGGGCGGCTGCAAAGATTTTACTCAGGACCTTGATAGAAAATGACCATAGAATTGTATGCTGGAGGAAAGTGGGTAAAAGTATAAGAAATTCTACTTTTAAGCTTTTGAAGGATCAAATAAATCGTTGGGGATTACAGAATATATTTGATATAAAAGAAACCGATATGGTTTTCACAAATAAACTCAATGGCAATGAAATATTAAATATCGGATTAGACGACAGAGAGAAAATCAAATCATTGACATCACCTACTTCATTCTGGATAGAAGAAATGACTGAACTCGAAGAAGAAGATTTTAATCAATTAGATACAAGATTAAGAGGGTTTACAAAGAATTATAAACAAATCATAGGGACATTTAATCCTATAAGTGAATATCACTGGATTAAAAATAGATTTTTTGATGAATATAGCGAAGCTCAGATTAAGAAAAATAAAATCTATACTTATTCTAAGGATGTTACCATAGAAGGTAAAATTATAAGACTTTATACTACTTTAGTTCATTCTACTTATAAGGATAATAATTTTTTAGATGATGAAACTAAAGCTACTTACGAATCTTATAAGGATATAGATGAAACACATTATAAGATTTATGCTCTGGGTGAATGGGGAACAATAGGAAATCTTGTGTTCCCGAATGGTCTTGTGTTTTTAGATGAATATCCCGAAAACTTCGATGATGTAATTTATGGTCTTGATTTCGGATTTAATAATCCAACTGCATTTGTCAAAGTAGGAATTAAAGATAAAGAATATTATGTAGAAGAACTTATTTATGAAAAAGGACTTACGAATGATGAACTGAAGCTGAGACTGAAGGAATTTGCCCCTGAGGAATATAGAACAATTTATGCAGACTCAGCTGAACCTGCAAGAATAAAAGCTCTGAATGAATATTTTTACGATGAGGGAATTAAATTTGATATTAAACAAGCTGATAAATCTGTTAAAGACGGAGTTAACTATCTTAAACTTAATAAAATTTATACAAAAAGAGAAAATGTTAATTTGAATAAAGAAATCCAGTATTATAAATACAAAGAAAAAGATGGAAAAGCAATCGAGGGTGAAGTCCTTAAAGTTAATGATCACGCTATTGATGCTATGAGATATGCTATCTATACTTATTCACTTAGCCCCGAATTAAAAATTGCGTTTATTTGAAAAAAATGAAGGTTTTTAAGAAAAAGTTGCGTTTTTGTGCGAAATTTCCAATTTGTACGTTTCGTGCAAATTAATTTGTACGTTTCGTGCAAATTCACTATAATATACATAGAATACATACATAGATTACTAATATATATATCGTCAAAATGAAAAATTTAATTTCTGAAATAGTTTTTTTCCTAAAAATAGGATTCTTTAATATTTGCTTATTTATAGGAATTTCGTTAATTTTTGACTGTCAAATGTTAATTCTACTAAGACTTGCCGTCGCTGGTTTTATTCTGGCAGTTCCAGTTGGCTCGGCATTGAAAATTTTTATTAAAGCTAAAGGTATTGAATGGAAATAATAAACTCTATTGCAAAAGCCATTCGTCTTACTGACTATAATGGCTTTGTCTCTACGTTTGGAGATATTTTTATTAAAAAGGGCAATACCTCTTATGTGGCTTCCTGTCTGAATACAATGGGTAATTACATTTCTAAAGCTAAGTTTAGATTGTATAAAAAAAGAAAAAATAATGGAAAGTTAAGGAACTATGAAATTTATGAACATCCGTTTCTTGAATTGTGGAATAAACCTAATGAATTTCAGACAAATTGGGAGCTTAAATATTTTATCGGGCTTTATTTAGCTACATTTGGAAATTATTATTTACTTGCATTAAAAGGTCTTGCTTCAGGTAAACCAAGAGCTTTGATTATGCTTGATCCTTCAAGGGTTGAACCGATAGCTGGAAAAACAAAGTATATTGACCATTATGAATATGATTTAGGAACAGAAAAAGTTAAGTTAAATACCGATGAGGTGATTCATATAAGGTATCCTAATAAAGGTTCGCTTATAAAAGGTGTCGGAATAATAGATGACCTTAAGGATGTGATTGATACTGATAGACTTCAACAATCACTTACCAAGAAATTCTATAAAGAAGGCGGCTTTATGGGTCTTGCATTTACCACAAATGCTGCACTTGGTCGTGAAGTATTCGATAGAACAAGACAGATGCTCGCCGAAAGATATGGTGGTGAAAATAATGCTTTTAAGGTTGCATTGTTCGAACAAGGACTTCAGCCAATTAAAAGTCCTTATTCTATTAAGGATATGGATATAACAAATCAGAGAAAGCTTACACAGGAAGAAGTTCTGATGGCTTTCAGAATACCTAAAATTCTTTTGGGTGGCTCGGCTGAAGGATATACTAAAGCTTCAGCTGAAGCAGCTGAATATACTTATGCTCAGTCTATGATTGATCCGATATTGAATTATGTTGGAGAAGTATTTAGTAATTTTATCAGGCAAAATTACGGAGATGAATATGTTTTCAAACACGATTCAATTGCACCTAAAGATGTGGAAAGAATGCTTGAATATTATAAAGTTCTTGCTGGGTTAGGTTCGATATCAATTGAAGAAATAAGAGAACAAGAAGATTTTGAACCATTTAATTTTGAATTAACGCAAATTCCTTTGTTAAATGTTGGTGGTGCGGTTATTAGAATTGATACAGGTGAACAATTAGGTTCTGTGCCTAATAACAGAATAAATAATGTATCTCAGGATGAAAATAAATCTTTTGATGAACAAATAATAACAAAAAACCTGCAAGAGGAAATTTATGAACTTCATTATAAACAATACAACAGAAGATTTGAAGCAGAAGTATTTAAAATTAACAGAGAAATAGAAAAGTTCTTTGATGGTCAGAAAAAAAGATTACTTGATTTTTACGATATGAAAAACACGCCTTTGATTGAAGCATTTTTTAATGGTGAAGTACAGATATTGGTAAATATGTTTGAAAATCTTTATTTACGCTCAATTGAACAGGGAATGAAATTTGGTGGTGCGGTTGATAAAAACAATTATATGATTAGAGAAGCATTGAGCAGATTTATTGAAAACAGTAAAAACATAAACGAGACAAGTAAGAAGGAAATACTTAATGCTATAAAGGATGCAAGCGAAGATGAAATAAGAAAAATAATTGAAGAGAAATTTAAATCATTCAGGGAAAATAGAAGTAAAATAATATCATCAACCGTTTATGAGGGCGGATTTAATCTCGGGTTGTTTGTTTCTTATAAATTAAAAGGATACAGCAAGAAGGTTTGGATTTCTATGCAGGATACCGAAGTTAGGGATTCGCATTTAATTGCACATGGTCAGGAAAAAAATATTGATGATTATTTTGAAGTTGGTGGTTCTTTGCTTATGTATCCTGGTGATCCCGCTGCCCCACCTGAGGAAACTATAAATTGCAGATGTGTAATTTTAGGAAAGGAATAAAAAATGAACATAGAAGAATTAAACGAGGTTATTAAAAAAGACGATTATCAGATAGATATAGAAATTAAAAGCGAACCAATTGAAAAGCTTCGTTCTGAAAGAGCAATTGTGCATTATATTTCAACAAGCGATGTAGATAGAGTAAGAGATGTTTTGAATCCTAAAGGAATGGATGATAAAGAATTTTCTAAAACATCAAAACCTGTCTGGTATGCACATAATTATAAATTTGATCCAAATGCTTTGCCAATAGGACGAAATTTGTGGTTGAAGAAAAAAGAAGATGGAGTTTTAGCTAAGACTGAATTTAATGATCTTGATTTCTCTGATGATGTTTATAGATTACATTTAAATGGATTTATCAATACATGGTCAGTGGGAGTAAGACCTGTTACGGATAGTAATGGAAGAATTAAAGATGGAAGTTTAAAATTTGACGAAAAGAAAAATATTACATATTGGGATGAATGGAAATTGGTTGAATATTCTTCAGCACCATTGCCAGCAAATGTTTTTGCAAGTGATGTTTATAAGAGTATAGTAAAAGAAGTAAAGTCCAGAGAGCTTAAGTCATTTTTGCAGGAAGGATATATGAAAGTAGAGATTGAAGAACAATTGAAGAGCTTCAGAAATGAGATGGAACAACTTAAAAATTTTGTTGAAGAATATTTAAGCAGATTAAATATCATTGAAACATTGGAATCAAACGAAAGATATATAAGAGAATTAGACAACAAAATAAAAAATCTGACTAAAAAGTTAGAACAAGGAGAAGTGTTAGACAATCCCGCATTATTCAAAAAAATAAGCGAACAGATTGTTGGAGACACTGTTCGAAAATATGTCAGATGATTAAAATGTAAAATAAAATTGAAAGGAGATAAAAATGGAAGCTCAAGTATTGCAATTAACAAGAGAAGAACTCGAAAAACATACAGAAGTTGTTGTTAAAACTTTAAATGATGAGTTCGACAAGAAAATTGAAACAAAGATGTCTGATCTGGATACAAAATTGGAAGATTTCAGAAAGACACTCGAATCGAGAGAGAAAATTAATCCTGATTATCAGACAGGTAAAATGATTTACGATCTTATAAAGGGCAAAACACTTGACCCTCAGGATGAGACAACTGCAGCTGATGGTGGATATTTAGTGCCCGATGTTACTGCAGCTGAAATACTAAGACTTATGGAGGAATATGGTCAGGCAAGACAATATATGAGAACATTCCCAATGGGTAAGGCTAAAACTGTGAATATTCCGAAAAAACTTACAGGTTTAACAGTAAGCCGTGTTGGTGAAAATGCTGCTATACCCGATACAAAGGCAACTCTCGGAACAATTCAACTTTCAGCTTCAAAAGCAGGTTTGATTGTTGCTATGTCAAGCGAATTGGATGAGGATTCAATTGTTGACTTGGGAGCTTATATCAATGAACTTGTAGCTGAGGCATTTGGTACTGAAGAAGATTCTCAGTATTTCAATGGTTCAGGTTCGCCGTTTACTGGAATATTTAGTGGTTCCCATACATTCGGCAATTCTGTTTCTGTGACGAGTGTTTCTGCTATTGATTATGATGATCTTGTAAATTGTGCAAGAGGAATTAAGCAGAGTTATCTGAGAGGTGCATCGTGGTTTATGCACAGAACTGTTTACGCTGTAATAGAAGGACTGAAAGACTCTACTGGGCGACCATTATTTGTAAACGCAGGCGATCCGTTAAGAACTACTTTGTTTGGTTTCCCTGTTGTACTTGTTGAATCAGCACCCGACTCGAGCACTTCAACCAGCGGTAAACCTGTAATTGCTCTTGGCAATCTTAGAAACTCTATTATAGGAGTTAAGAGAGAACTGACAGTAAAAGTATTAACCGAAGCAACTGTTGACGGTGTAAATCTTGCTGAGAATGATTTGATTGGTTTAAGGGTTACCAAGAGGGATGCTTTCAATGCAGGATTAACATCAGCTTATTCAGTAATTAAGATTGCATAATGAAAAGTAAATTCAAAAAGGGGGGCAAGTCCCCCCGATATCTGGTACTTGTAAAAAAATCATTCGGCGGATTTGCTATCGGTGATAAAATTATATTATCGAAAGAAGAATACCGAATGTGGGAAGATCATTTAACTTTAATTAAAGTATTAAAGAATATCGATGAGCTTAGTATTATTAAATGATTATAAGGAAATCCTTCATATAGAAGGGAGTGATGAGGATGAATTCATTGGGCTTCTTGCTCAGGAATCAGAGTCATATATAGAAAATTATCTAAACTTCAGCATAATGAATAAGGAATATGTTGATGTTGTTGATGGCAATGGAACTAATATGATAACTCTGCCGAATTCACCCGTGCAATCTGTAAGTAAGATTGAATATTATGAAGGATTGAACAACTCTAATAATGAAATATGGACTACGCTCCAATTGGGTATTGATTACGAAAGAGTTCTGATTTATCACGATAGAGTAATTCTTGACGGGAATGTATTTTATGAGGGGATAAAAAATTATAGAATTACTTATAATGCAGGATATAACGAATGCCCAGCTGATATTCAGAATGCTTGTAAGAAAATGGTCAAATTACTTTATAATGAATTGAAGAAGAAAGATTCGGTTGGGATAAGCTCTGTAAGTCAAAGCTCTGGATATACAAATAACATATCTTTTGAAAAGGATGATTTCAATAAAATTCTTTTGTCTGTCTCGTATTACAGGAGATTGAATGTATGAAGGATAGAAGGGATTTTGTATCTTCTTTAGGTGCGTCGGCTTTGCAGACAATAAGAGCTAATATACCGAAATATTTTTCTTTTTCAGGTGATAAACCAGTACAGGGTATTGTAACTAACAGAACTGGTAATTTGTTGAATTCTTTGCTCGGTAATTCGCCCGATAGCATATCCGATATAGAAGTTGAAAATGATTCTTTGGTAATTACAATTGGTACAAAAGTTCCTTATGCTGCTTTATTGGAAAAGGGTGGCGTCAGGATAGTAACAGAAAAAATGAGAAGATTTTTTTGGTTTAAGTATTTATCTTCTGGAATATCTGATGATATGAATATGTGGAGTAAATTAAGGTTTAAGAAATTTATTGTTTATAGACCAAGACCGTTTCTTAAACCTGCTATTGAAAGCGCTATTCCTGAAATAAAAAATATGTTTACCCAAATTATTGTAAACGAAATAAGAACATCCATTGAAGAAGCAATAAGAGGAACGCCTCGTGCAATACCATTAGGAGCAACTAAATTATGACTGTAAGAACACAAATATTACAGGCATTACAAAGTGATTTTAACATTTCAGGGATAAAAAAAGTATGGAAATATATGCCGAATATGGTGCATATTCCTGAAAGTTTATATCCTTCTATATATGTAGCTTTCGGTACTGAACAAAGGATGGGAAATTATGAAAATGTTAATGTTTATAATGTGCCTGTTATATTGATTGTGTTCATAAAATCGCCGAATGATTTAAATAACGAAGGATTATTAAGTCAGGAAGCTGAAGCTTGGCTTGACAAGTACAAAAAAGATGTGACTTATAATAATCTAAAACAAGTAGAGAATGTTTCTGAATTCAGTTACGAAACAGGAACTCCATACATAAACGATGTTGGTGAAAACAAAGGATTTTTAGTAATTGAATATAAATTAACTTATATAGGAGAATAAAAATGGCAGCAATAAACTTAAAAGACTTAGGTGGTGTAGTCAAATACGGTGGTGGTGTTCTGAGGGTTGTCGAATGTGACGACGCTGGAACATTAGTCTCGTCTGATTACACAGATTTGGGTTACATTGAAGTAACCGATGTATTTGATGAGTTGGAAGAAGAGCTTGTTTATGATGAAACAGGCAATCTGATTAAAAGAAGAGATGGTAACAGAAGTGTTGGTATGGCAGTAACTTTAATGCAAACCAATAAAGAGATAATTGACTTTATAAAGGATTCCAAAAACAAGTATTATACTTTGTATTACAAAATGAGTAAGACAAATGATATAAATTCAAAAACACAGGAATTGTTTGCTGGAATTGCTTCAATAAAGCCATCATTCAGAATTACAAGCGGTCAAAAGAAAGTACCTATTACAATATCTTTTATGCCGAACGAAAGTCAGATTTCTATTTCAACTCCGAATACATTATTTGGTTCGGTAAGAAGCACGGCTGTTACTATTGACGTAAGAGAATATTATACAATAACGGAGACATAATCTATGTATGAAATAAATGAAGGTGTTCAGCTATCATTAAAGGATAAAATCACCCCTAACATTCTAAAAATGTTAGATAGCTTGGGATTAGTGCGTGAGAATGAAGCCAAAAATTTTCTTGATAATTTGTTGGGAATTTTCATTGAAGAAGACAAATTGAGACTTTTGATAGACACAATGTTTGTAACTGATGGAAAAACCATTGATTACGGAAATGTTGACTTAGGCGTAATATTCTCGGCGTACAACGATTTTTTTATAAAGTTAGTCGGGAAGTTAGCCTCGCAAAAGAAATAATAGAAGACTTTGCTTCTTTTGAGACAAAAGAAGGTTCTTTAGCGAGGCAGATTATTTCAATGATTGATGACAAATATGGTTTCGATTATCTTGTCTTCTCGGCTACAAAAAATATATCTGAAGAAGAATATGTCTGGAATATGCGTTACTCTGATTTAATTAAACGGCTTATGTTTTTGAAGTTCAACAATTATATACAGGAAAGTTTAAGTGAGCGATCTTGAATTTAAAGTAAAAATAGATGGTATAGAAAAGCTATACACTAATATAGCTGATGCAAATAAGCAAATTAAAGAGCTTACTAAGAATTTTATTGAAGCCAAGGCAAGTGGGAAAGACTTTTCTAAAATTGTAGATGAATTAAACCAGACACTCAGAGTAAGAGAAAACATAAGAGCCGTAAGTTCAGGCTTAGCCACATATAATAATACAATCACACAATCAACACAAACGACTTCTAATGCTGCTCAAGCACTTTTAAGTTTAAATTATATTATTCGTGATTCGCCTTATTTCTTTCAGAATTTTGCACTTGGCGTACTGGCTGTTGGAAACAATTTAAATCCATTCATAGATGCTCTGATAAGAATGAGGCGGGAATCAGAGCAAGGTGTTCCTGTTCTTGCATCTTTAAGACAGGCACTTTCAGGTGCGGGTGGTATTTCTATCGCACTTTCTCTCGTGGTCACCGCTATCCAATCTTATGTTTTCTGGATGAATAAGCAAAAGGAAGAAAATGAGGAAGCAATACCTAATTTAGATGGGATAATTGAGCGATTAAAACAATTGAAGGGAACTTATGAAGAATTAGCAAAAGTTGAAGCTGATCATGATAAAAAGCAGCAGGAAAGAAAAAGAGAAATTGAAGAAAAGAGGTCAAAAGGACCTGATGTAATTCCTGTTCCTGCTGGAGGACCAATTGTATTTTGGTTTTATGAATATGCTCAACAATCACAGCGAAAGGATACTAAAACAGAGAAATTTAAAATAGAAGAGGAGTTATCTTCTACAACTCAACTTTATAAAAAACATTTTGAAGGCATCACAGAAGCAGCTAAAAAAGGTGGTAAAGGCATATTAGAATATGCCGAAGCCAACAAATTGACTTTTGAAAATGTTGAAACATTGATGAAGGGTTTGAAAGATTTAACAAAAGAAGTTTATGCTGTCGGTGGTGGAATTGGTAATTATGTTAGTCCAGAATTAAAGAAAGTAACTGAAGAAATAAAATTAAATGAAGAAGCCGTTAGAAGGGCAATAACAGTTTGGGAAGAATTTAATAAAAAGACTAAACCTAAGAAAGAAGAAAAAATAAAGCCCATTGAACGAGCAAGTGTGGAAGATATGTTTTTGGATGAGGATGAAAGAAAAGTTTATGATATTTTAAGAGATAGACTTGAAAGGATGGGGATTTATTTTGATGCACAGTTAAGAAGTTATTTTATAGATGTAGCCATTAGATTAACGCCCAAAAGAAAAATACATAGATTCGATGAATTTATAGATAAAGTTCAGCCAATAAAAGAATATAAAAATAAGGCAAAAGAAAAATTAGAAGTTGAGGCAGAAGAAATATTACAGGGCAAATTAAACCGACAATTATTGGTTGCACGAAATTTATCTAATATTTTAGGGGATTCTTTAGTAAATGCTTTTACGAGAGGCAAATTTGCAATAGAGGAATTTGTTTCATCTTTAATGTTAGCTATAGGTAAGATGTTACTTTTAAATGCAATTTCTTCGTGGTTTGGTTTGCCAAGTATTTTCGGACCTGGTAGAATTGGTGCGGATGGTGCTGAAGCTGCAGCCTCAGCCGCAGCTATGCCAAAAGTCAATGTGCTGGTAGGTGGAAATGTTAAAATGAATGGACAAGATTTTGTGATTCAGTTTAAAAGAGTTGAAAAGAATTTAAATACTAATAGAATATGATAACAAAAGTAGTTTTACATAAATATACGAAAATAGAAAATTTAGGTTCGCAACCAGTAGAGGTGGCTTTGTGGGAGCATGATATTACAGATCTTTTAAGGTATAATGAATATTCTGTAAATGAAAGAAGCGATTATCAGGAAATATTTGACCAAATACCAACTGATATATCTTTGGAATTTGACAATGATTTTATTCCAGGTGAAAATTATACATTAAAATCCATTCTTGATAGTTTGTTTATAACTAATGCTGATTTTTATGGTATAACAATCTATGATGATAATGAGCTAAAATATTGGCTTTATGTTGATGTTAAAAGTATTTATTATGATGAAGATAATGAAATATTAAAATTTAGCGCAATAGATTTTATTGTTAAATACAAAGAATTGTGGAATAATAAGAAAATGCCTTATTATTGGGATTATCAAACCAAGTGGATGACTTTAGATGAAGTATTTGAAAGAATTATTAGTGAAAGTCAATTATTAACAGGATATAGAATTGATGTAGGTGAAATGAGTTCAGCAAAAGTATCGGCTGTAATTTTACATGATATGGATGATTTGAATCAAAATCAGGAGGACAAGGATGAACCGATAACAATAGGAGAGTTTCTTGATTGGTTAAGGATAAAATTTGTGGCTTATATTTTTATAGATGGAGAAAGGG
>FWWM01015607.1_pt1 | contig 11568 bp, 7 predicted proteins | sample 2228351 | NCBI WGS metagenome assembly FWWM01 (sample SAMEA103939774, study PRJEB20133) | metagenome | reverse complement strand
GATGGTGACCCACTTCCGACGCTGGAAGCGCCGGCCGCCGACGTCGAACCCTCGAGCATCGGCACCGACGTCGCCGCAGCCAACGTGACGCCGCGGGTGTATGTTCCGGCAGTCAACAACGGCCCGCAGCCGGTAAGCGCCAACATCCCCTGGGCTGTGGTGTTCGTCTCGCGGCAAATTCCCGATCGGGGCAGCATCTACTACGCACCGGCCAAGGACCAGCCCGGAGTTGGCGCACACAGTCGCTTCCGCGTCGCGGCGCCGGGCAAGCTGCTCGTGCGCGAGCCGAACGGCGCGATCCGCACGCTCGTTGACGGCTCGAAGCCGACGGCAGCCTCGCTGTATCTGATCGACGTGAATGCGCCGGACGTGTCCTACGACGGCACGAAGATCGTCTTCGCAGGACTGCCCCAGGGCAACTACGATCGCGGGCCCGTCAGCAACCCTGGTGCCTGGCGCATCTACGTCATCAACGTTGACGGCACCAACCTGAGGCAGGTCACCAGGTCCGACATGAACCTGGATCTGGCCCGTTTGGGGTTGCCCGGCAGCCTGGCGGGATACGACGACACGGATCCCGTCTGGCTACCCGATGGGCGCATCGTCTTCTCGTCCACGCGCTACCCCAGCTTCGGCCATTACAGCGGCGTGCGAACCAGCAACCTGTTCATCGTCCAGGCCGACGGCAGCAACCTGCGCCGCATCACCACCGAACGCAACGGCGCCGACCGGCCGCTGGTGGATCCGCTGACGGGCAAGATCGTGTTCGCGCGTTGGTGGCGCAACCACCGCTTCGCCTTCAACGACATGGGCACGGTGACCGATCCGCGGGGAGGCTACGTTCGCAAGGATGGCTTGACGGTTGATCGCACCCGGCAGCTCACCGGCGAACCGCAGTTTGAGGATCTGTTGTGGCGCAACGCCTGGCACCTCGCATCCATCAATCCGGACGGCACGGACGTCCAGATGTGGAGTGGTTTCTTCCGCGACGAGGAGGCCAATCACGTCTATGGTGGCACGTTCACGCCTTCCGGCGAGTTCGTGGCGAACTTCTTCCCGATGTACAACATGACCGAGGCAGCCGGCTTCGGTGGGCTACGCCTGTATCGCCGTGGCGGCCGGCCTCATGTGAAGTTGATGGGAATCACCGGCCTGACGAGCCACGAGCCCTACCACTGCCCCAATCCCAACGATTGCTCATACGGCATCTTCAAGGGCGAGTACTTCACCGAGCCGGAAGCACTTCCCACCGGCGGGTTGATCGTGTCCTGGGCGAACGACATCAACCAGGACTACGGCCTCTACGTCGTGAACATGGATGGCTCTGGCCGTCAGTTGCTCTATGACAATCCAGGCACGACCGAGCTGCGCGCGCGGCTAATCCGCCAGCGCCCGCTCCCACCTGTGATCCCGGACAGGATCACGCAAACACCCAGCCCGCTGCCGCCGCCGGCCAACGGGCCCTTCAACCAGGATGGGACGTTCGTTTTCAATGCGCTCAATGTCTACGGCAACGGGCCGGTCGACATGGACATCGTGAGCGCCCCGCCCGTGGGCTCAGCGTCCAAGATCCGCTTCTTCGTAGACCACCAGCGCCAGAGCCCCGGTTCGTTCCCGAATCTGGACTGGCCGGTCCTGCTGGCCGAGTTGCCGATCAGCCCGGAGGGCGTCGTCGTGAATCCGGCGGCTCCTGCCAACGTGCCGCTCTTCGAGCAGATTCGCTCGCCGGACAACACCGTGCCGCTGACCGGCGATTCGGGCGCAGCACACGTGGCGGGGATGAACTACGGTCGGCCCGGTGAAAACGCGCGCTGCATCGGATGCCACGCCGGCCACAGCATGATCCCTCTGCCGGACAACGACGCCGACGCGCAATGGTCGAACCTCGCTCCCGGCGCAACGGTCGTCGTCTCGTCTTCACGCGATCCGAGATACAACACCGGCGTCAACGACCGCCGCGTGATGAAGGGCGAGATCTGGCGCTACTGGACCAGCGCGCCGGGCCAGCAAGCCAACCAGTGGGTGAAACTGATCTTCCCCGTGCCGGTGACCGTGCGCGCCGTGCGGCTATACAACCCGCGCCAGGGAGACGAGGCCAACTCGACATTGCAAGTGCAGAGCACGACGGTGCGCCTGTTCAGCGACGCCAACGGCACGAACGAGGTGGCTGTTCAGAACACCGGTCCACTCTCGGTTGCCGGCACCACAGTCAGCTTCCCCGATGTGAGGGCGCGCGTCGTGATGGTGAACATCACGGGGATGACCGGCACGTTCTACGGCGCCAGGGTCGCCAGCATCGCCGAGATCGAGGTCATCGCGCGGGGCGCACAACCCTGACCCGACCGCCCGCTGCGACAAATACCGGGACGAACCACACCGGTTCGCGACGACGGAGAAGAAGAAAGCAAAAGCACGCGCCACGGCCCTGGGAACCGTGGCGCGTGCTGCTTCCTCGGTGCGCTCGCAGGAGGGCCTATGGCTGAGCTGTGGTCGCCGACTCTGTTCCTGCCGGCGTCGCAGCCTGCCTGGGACGGATGAGCATCACCGGCACTTTCGCGCCGCGCGTCACCTTCTCGGCCACGCTGCCCAGCAACCATCTCTCCATACCGCTGCGGCCGTGCGTGGACATGACGATCAGGTCAACATCGGCACTCTCGGCTCGATCGAGGATCGCATCGGCAACTGGCCCTTCCAGCACCGCCGTCGTTACCGTAACCGGCGTCGCCGCTTGCAGCGCGGTGGCGACCTTTTGCAGATACTCCTCGCAGTGCACGCGATCGCTATCGTACAGGCTGGCCAGCGTAGCCGGGTCGCTGACGTACACGTAACTCGACGGATGCACGGCGACGCGCAGAAGTTCGATCTGTCCGCCGGAGCACTCGGCCAACATCTGCGCATAGGGCAGCGCGCCCTCGGCAAAACGCGAGCCGTCCAGCGGAACCAGAATTTTCTTGAAGCCCAAGGATGCTTGCGACATGGCCACCTCCCGACGGGTGAGTGAGCGCACCACCCATCGTCCTCAGCTTAGGCCGGGCACACCGGCGGCACATCGTGCGAAAGAGTAGTTCGGCCCTGTGCGAGCGGCCAGTGCGCCGCGGCCTCAGCCCAGATAGCTGTTCAGTTCGCGGATGAGCGGCCGCATCGGCTCCGGGATGCCGCCATCGAACACCTCGACCGAACGCACCTGCCGGCCGACGCGCGCGACGATTTCGTAGGCGTAGGCGTCGGGATTCTGCGCCGCCTGACCGACGCGCTGTGAGAGCTGGTCGAGACCACTCCGGGCCAGGGTGATGCGCAGTTGCGAAAGCTGTTGCCTGGTCAGCCGACCTGGTTGCTTGCGCGACGCCGCGCGCCGGCCCGCTGCACCATGCTCCAGGCCGGCTTCGATCGAGCGGACGATGCGCCCGTCGGTGCGCACGGTGACTGTGCGCGAGCCAAAGCTCAGCCCGCCGCTCTTGCGCATCACGACGAGGGCGCCCTTCGGCAGGCTCAGCCGCTCCTCCGGTTCGGCCTGTCCTTCCTTCTTGTGGCTGCGGCGCGCGCTTTTGCGCGCCTCGTCGGCCTCCTGCGACACCGCGTCGCTCAGTGAACCCAGCACGACGGCCGACGAGTCGGCCTCGGCATCCGACCGATCGGATTCGATCTTTTTACCAATCGTCTTCATTGCAACCTCACCGACTGAATGATGGCGTCAAGCCGATCGCGGCTGCGCGCGATCTCGTTTTCTGGCGTGGCGAGCGTGATGTAGTAGACGTGATCTTTGGTGACGACGATGTGTTCGCGCGCGACGACGACGACCGGCAACGACGCGCGACGCGGCTCGTCCGCCGGCTGCACGACGTAGGTGTAGTCGAATTGCATCGCCCGCTCGCCACCGACGGTCGTCTCGTTGTTCGAGAGGAAGTGATAGCCCATCAACTCCTGCCGCTGCTCCACGCGCCGGTCGAGCAGGGTTTGCAACGTCGGCGGCGCAGCCGGATCCAACTCACGGCTTTCGACGGTCAACGTCGTCTTGAAAGCAGATTCGGTCAGCGGGTTCTGCACCTTGAGCAGCGGCGCATCGAGCAACGACTCGACGTCCACCCAGCCGGCTGGATAGGCGATGCTGAACGGTTGATCGGCAGCGGCGAACGTCTTCGTCTGCGAAGTGACGCTCTGCTGCAGCAACACACCGAGCAGCAGCGCAACCACCGTGAGGATCGCTACGCCGACGTCCTTGCGCAGGTAACGGATGGGCCAGAGCGGTTGCGGCATGGAAGTCTGTGCTTGAGCCATGTGTCACCTCCACAGTTACCCGAGGGTCGAGCGCCGCAGCGTGACTTCGGTAGCTCGCCGCATCAATACCGCCAGCACCAGGAAGGTGGCCAGCGCCACGACGAATCCGAATGCCAGCGAACGCCACGGTTCGATGGTCAAACCGGAGGCTGCAACCTCGCCGATCAACCAGCTGAAGACGCCGTTGATGATGACGGTGATGGCGAAGCCAAGCGGCACCCACCACACCGGCTTGTGCGTGAACTTGGCTTCGGCCATGAACCAGCCCAGCAGCCCACCAAACGAAGCCATCGCCAGCGCGGTGGTGACCGTCTGCACCACGCCAGGGGCCAGCTCCACCCCTTGGTTTTCGATGATGTAGCGCAGGTTGAGCATCGTCGCAATGCCGAGGCCGGCGACCGAGCCATACACCACGCCGTCCATCCGCTCGTCGAACTCATCCGTCGCATACACCATGCGCACCGCAACGTACGTGATTGCAGTGTAGGTCGCCGATGTGATCAGGATCGAAGCAGCCAGCGAAGTCCACACGCTGTAGGCCGCCCAGTCCTGCACGCGAAACCACTCGTAGATCAGGCGACGGGCGATCACATCGGTCAGCAGCAATGCCGTCATGAACACCAGGCCGAGGTGATGTTTGGGCTCCGGCTCCAGGCGATCCTGGTGGTAGAAGTACGACAACCACAACGCCGTCGGCACGATCGCCAGGAACAGCCCCAGCAGGATGCGGACTGTCTGCGTCGGCTCGGTGATCAGGTTGGCCAGAACGGCCACCACGGCTGCGAAGAGCGCCATACCGACCAGCTGGATGACGAGGGAACGCCAGAAGCCGGGGTGCGGTTTGTTCACCATGGCGAAGGCACGGTCGCTATACACTCGCCCGCCGAGGATGTTGTAGGGAGGATACACCGGCTCGCCGGTGATGCAGCAGTATTTCTGCTCGGACTGTTGGTTCTTGGTCGTCATGTCGAAATCGGAAGTTGCGAGTGTGCTGTCTGCCAATCCGGCACCCACCTGATCCGTCCCCGCCGGCGCTACCGGCTGCGCCGCATGGTGGCATCCAACGGGAAGGGATTGGAGGCGTTGCCCGGAACGGACGCTGCCTCGTTGGCGATGATCGGGCGATAGCCACGTGCGATGATGATCACGCTATATGCCTGACCACTCTGGACCGGTTTGTCGGTGCGGAAGAAGCCGCTTTGATCGGTCACCGCCATCGCGCTGACCTCGTTGGAGGTCACGTTGTCATCCGCCGCAGCCTGGGTCGCGCTGAGGCCCGGCTTCATGATGAAGACTTGCGCGCCGTAGATGCCGCGGCCGGTATCGGCGTCGGTCACTTTGCCCTGCAGATACACCAGGTTGCTGGCTGACGTTTGCGGCGCGGCCGGCCCCTGGCCGGTCGTGCAGACGATCATGCTGACCTCGTCCACGAAGAAGCTGCTGATGTTGCCGCGTGGGTTCTCGGCCGCAAAGGCCAGCCGGATGGTCTTGCCGGCCAGCTCGGACACGTCGAAGCGCGCCTGCCGCCACGTGTCGTCCCCGCCCTGGGAGGTCAGCTGCTCGATCGCACCCAACAGGTCGCCGCGCTCGTTGGCCACCAACACGCTGAACCGGGCCGGGTCCGGGACGCCGAACAGCGAGCCCAGTAGACCGCCCGCCATCTCTTCGTGGATCAGCCGGTAGTAGCTGAACTCCACGCGCGTCGCGTTGGCGGGCAGGCGAATTTCCTGATAGATGATCTGGGTCGTTTCCTGATCGGTGCCACCTAACCAGGCGCTGCGCTCGCCGGCGTAGGCCAGCTCGGAGTCGATGATGTCGCTCTTCGACTCCTGCACCCAGGGTTTGCCGGACTCGAACCCACCGTCGGCCACCACCTCTACGCAGCCGGCCGGCAGGGGCGCCGGCGTCGTCGGCGAACCCCCCTTGGCATCCACGGGTGGGCCTCCTGCTGCCGGCGGGCGTGGTGCGGCATCGCTTCCGCCGACGTTGAGGCCCACTTGGCCAAAAGCGTTGCGCACGGCCTCCACTTCGGCCTGGCCATACAGATCCGCGGCCGCGCGCACGGTTGCGTTGGCTGCCTGCAGGAAGTTGCTCCGCGGCGTCAGGTACTGCGTGAGCGTGCGATAGTAGATCTGCTCCATCTTCTCCACGCCGATCGCCCCGGCGAGCAGATAAGCGGCGTGATTCGGGATCCCGCTGTTGATGTGTACGCCGCCGTTGTCGGCGCGCCGGCTGATGGGCAGATTGGCATACTCGCGCATGGTGCGCGGCTGACCGACGCCGGCCAATGGGTTACGCGGATCGTACAGGCCGCCTAGGGTTGGGTCTTCCAGGCTGCGCAGCACGGGCTTCGGATAGGGCGGCGACTTGACCACTTCTTCGCCGATGGACCAGTTCCCCCGGTCGATCAACGCCCCGAAGACGTCGGCATACGATTCGTTTAGCGCGCCGGACTGGCCCTCGTAGATGAGGTCGGCGGTGCTGTTGATCACGCCGTGGGTGAATTCGTGGCCCACCACATCGAGGCCGTAGGGAAGCGGCCGGAAGATGCGCCCGCCGTCGCCGTAGATCATCTGCTGTGCCTCGCCGATCCACGCGGCGTTCTCGGCGTCGGAAGGGTGGCTGCCGTAGTTCACCGTCGAGACCAGCGGCATGCCACGCCCATCGATGCTATCGCGCTTGAACTTGGTCCAGTAGTACTCATAGACCTTGGCCGCGCCGTCGTGTGCAGCCTGGGCGATCGGGTCACGCGAGCGTTGCCCCTCGTCAATGACCAGCCGCCCCGGGATGTTGGTGCTGTTGCGGGCGGAATACGTCTTCCGGCGCATCACCGGATGCGCGAACTGAACCTGATGCACCACCACAGGCCGGCGAGCGTTGACGAAGAAGTCCCATTCACCCAGGGGCGACTTGCTCAGAATCTTCACCCGCCAGGTGAGCGTGGCTTTGTTGTTGCCGTCCACATAGACCGTCAGGGCGGTGCGATGTTCGTACACCTCGATCTCGGCGCGCTCGGATTCATCCGGCGTGAACTGGTTGTGCAGCAAGTCCTGGACGGCCAGCGCCTCGGCCTCCGCTTTGGTCAGGACCGGCTGAGTCTCGACGCTGATGCCGGGAGCGTATTGTCCGTTGACCGCAACAATCCCCTCGGATGGATCGAGATGCACGACGAGCTGCCGGCCGAACACGGGCAGCCCTTTGTAGACCTGATTCAGCCGAACGTGGGCATAGTTCAACTGGAGGTCGGGTTCGATGCGCAGCAGAGTCAGCTCGTCCATCGCGCTGCCCAATTTGAAGAGGGCACGGTTGGCATCCAGGAAGCCGCGCGCAATGGCGACCGGGTTGCCGCGCTCAGCTGCCGTCGGCGTATAGGGCAGTCGGCTGGAATGATCCCCGGCGGCGAGGAATTCCGGGATGCCGGTCACCGAATCCCACTGGACATGCAACGGGGCGCCCGCGCGCGCCTGCAAGGCCAGAAAGGCATCCCACGGCGTAGGCTGATGCGTGGCGGGGTTACTCCTCGGCGCGGGTGGACTCCACGTCAACGCGCGCGCCGGCGCTGTGGCCGACGCAGCCGGCGGGAAGATCGAACCGAGGACGAGGCCGATGACGACGAGAGCGTTCAGACCGGCAACGATGAAGAGCAGGGAGGGCTGCCTGGCAGATGCGCTGTTCATCACACTCCAAAAATTCAACCTGGAGCTTATCCAGAAACTCACACCCGCACTTCGGGTAGGCGAAGGCATCGCCTTCGCCTACCCGATGGGGTTTTCGGATAGGTTCCTAGGGTGGCCGAGAGCACCGGTCCTTGCCGATCATGCCCAACCGTTCTATCCCCCTGTGGAGAACATCCCGGCCGAATGAGCTGCCGCTCGACTCGAGCAGAGCGCAGAACGGACCAGACCGCCGATGCTTCGGCCAGCACCAAGACCCTTTCGCGAACCAACAAGTGCATCAGCGGGGACCTGACGAGTGCAGCCCTGTGCCCGCGTACGCAACTACGGCGAGTCTACAACGATGAACGTTGATCGAGCAAGCGCATTTGCCAACAAGCTCTCAGAAACTGGGACGCGAGCGGCTCCAGTTCCTGGGGTTGCGCTCCGCGTGTGGCTATCGCACCGGCGAGACGATGATCTCGATTCCGGTTGTAGGTGCGCCGCGCGTCAGGACGCTGTTGCGTGTGGTGCTGATCCAGGCCAGCTTGCCGTCAATGGTGATCCGCGCCGACACCGCATAGCTCATGCCCTCTTCTATTTGCGCCGGATCGTAGCTCAGTTCGAAGGGGATCGGCACCTGCGCGCCTTTCGTCTCGATGGTCTGCGACGCGATGACCATCGCGGCCACATCCTGCTTCGACACGTCGGCCAGCTGGACCTCCACCACGGCGTTGGGTGGCAGGGCCACGCGCTGTAGATAAGTCACGGTTCCTGTGATCACGGCTTGCCCCTTTTGTTCCTGGGTTGACGTGCTGCCGGTTGTGCGTTCGCGACAATCGTTGGCAACGACGACGTGGTTCTGCAGGTCAACCAAAAAGCCATTGGGCCCCTTGCTGCGCCACTCCCAGATGCCATCGTCATAGCGAACGCCCGAGGCGCTGGGCACTCGTGGCAGCGACCAAGTCTGGCCCTCGAAGGTGACTTCGGCGCTGTCCGCGCCGTAGACCACCCGGACCGTCTTGCCGGCGGCGCAGTCGTACTCCACCGTCCGCCCCGGCGCTCCTTCGTCCCTCCCGGCGACCTGCTCGACCACGATTTCGACGCCGCTGGTCGGCGCTCCGGGGGCGAGCACCGAATTGATCTTCGTGCTGATCCAGATAAGTCTGTCATCCGCCGTGATGCGCGCTGAGACGGCGTAGCGGCCATTCGGCTGGATGGCGGACGGGTCATATTTCAGCTCGAAGGGGATGGGCACCTGTGCGCCTTTCGCCTCGATGGTTTGCGACGCGACCACCCTCGCCGGCGCATCGGCAATCGCGATGTCGGCAAGTTGTACCTGGATCACGGCGTTGGGCGGAAGCGCGATGCGTTCCCGATAGGTGACCGTTCCGGTCAGCACGCCGGTGGGCGCCGTCGCAGGTGCCGTCGTAGCGGAGGGTGTTTGCGCGAGGCAGCCGCCGGCGAGCACCTGCCCGGATTGGACATCGGTGAGCATCGCCTCGTCGCCTTTGCCGCGCAGCTCCCACTTCTCGTTGGCGTAGCGGATGCCGCTGGCGACCGGGCGTTGCACCAACACCTCCGTCGCACCATCGAATTCCACGACAGCAGCGTTCTTGCCGAACGTCACCCGCACTGCCTTGCCGTCCGAGCAGGCATAGGTCACGATGTTCGTCTCGCCAGCCGTCGAGATGAGCTTCCCTCCGTCGAGCACGTAATCGAACGTGGTCGGCACGGTGGGTCGCACCGACATGGGCTCGTCCGGCTTGCGATCGAGGAACCGTAGCGTCACCACGCCGTCGTTGATGGCGAGGCCGGTGGGCGCGACGCGGTCGCCAAACAGGACGCAGTCCTGTGGCTGGGGCTGGTAGAGCCGATTCAGCACCGCGCACACGTAGAAGAGCGATCCCGTGCCGCCGGTGGAGACCAGCATGACGATGGCCGAATCGGGCGCGCCATCGCCGTCCAGGTCGCCGCTGGCGCGCGGCGCGGGCAGGATGCGCGCAGCCAGGCCGCTGGCGGCGTCGCGGTACTGGCCGCCGGTGAAGGTCGCGCGTCCACCCTGAGCGGCCTGGAGCGGATAAGTGGCATGGTTCAAGTCGGCACCCGCCAACGGCGCCGAGGCGAACAAGGCGCCCTGCGGGTTCAATCTGAAGCGCCGCGCCACCGGGATCGTCGGCCGCGCCGCCATTGGTTGATCGAAGCGGCGATCGAGGTAGTTCGCGGTGATCTCGCCGTTCCGCGCCACGCTGACCGTGCGCATGCGAATTCGGTCACCGAGCAACGCGCTGGAGACGGGCTTAGCCGTGCCGCCGTCGTTCAGCACAGCTGCAAGATACGAGAGCACGCCGCTGGCGCCGGTGCTCACGACGAGCGTGACGACGGCGTCGAGCGACCCATCGCCATTCAGGTCGCCGCTGGCCTGCGGAGTAGTCAGCTCGACGCGGATGCGATTCCGGGTGTCCTCGAATGTGCCGTTCGTCAACTGGACCTTGCCCCCTGATACGATATCGAGTGGATACGTCGCGTTGGCAAGCGCATCTGGAGTCAGTCGAGGTGCTCCGGCCTGGGCCAGAGCGGGAAGGGGAGATCGAACGGACGCGGCAGCGAGGGTCAGCAGCACGGCTGATAGCATTCGGGCCGGCGATCTCAGGTGTGATGTTTGTGTCATATCGCTTCTCCTGGGTGGATCGCTGCGCGGCCGCATGAATCCGACGAGGGATAAAGCGAGTATATACGATGAACCGCGGCCCTCCCCGGCATATGCCGCATGCCTTTGAGATTGCACAACGCGCGACGGGTGCGCACCTACCCCAACGAAGCATCCCTCGACCGTCGGGCCTCGCATAAAATAAAGTCCCTGATACAGGTTGGAGGCAACCGGTCACATCGCTGCAAGCTTGCTGTGGGCTTCCCGAGCGCGCGGACGCGGCCGATCCATGCGCGCGAGATCATCCACACCCGGCCGAGGCGAACCAAGATGCACGACGCAACCGATATCGCGCTTCACCATCAAGGAGTAGAACTATGGAGACGCCCTTAAGCGGCTTGATTAGCATCGCCCTGGGCATTGCCGTATTGCTCTTGGGCAAGAACCTGCGCCTGTTCGCGGCAGCCGCCGGTTTTCTCATCGGCTTCGTTTTGACCAGGCAGATTATCCCGGGCACGCCAATCCTGGTCGCCTTGATCGTCGCCGCGGTCCTGGCGCTCATCAGCCTGATCTTGATCATCATCGCACGCGGCGGCATACAACTGGTGCTGCAAATTATGGGAGCCCTCGCCGGCGCAGGCATCTTGCTCTGGCTGACGGAATCGCTTGGCCTGGCCTCCGGTCTGGTCTCGTGGATCATCGCCTTCATCGGCGCGCTGATCGGCTTCGGCTTGATGGCCCGCTTCTTTGGGCTCGGTATCATCGCCCTGACCAGCCTGCTGGGCGCCAGCCTGATCGTGAGCGGCCTGAACGCGTTCATTCCGCTATCCGACGGCGTCGGCACGATCATCACGCTCGTGCTGGCGGCCGTCGGCTTCCTCTACCAACGCAACCGCTAATCGCGGCATCGCGCCCGGCATGGCCATCCTCGAACCGCTCTCGATCGAGTGCACCAGCCATAGCGAGGAGCAGACGCATCGGCTGGGGGCA
>FWWM01015605.1_pt1 | contig 11571 bp, 10 predicted proteins | sample 2228351 | NCBI WGS metagenome assembly FWWM01 (sample SAMEA103939774, study PRJEB20133) | metagenome | reverse complement strand
GCCCTTTGGTTTATTGGTTGACCAATGGCGCTGGCAGGTGTTTTCCGGCCAGGTGACACCAGAACAATATAACCAGGCCTGGTGGCAACTGCGCGAAAAATATCAGGGTGTAGCGGCACCGGTTGCGCGTACGGAAAATGACTTTGACGCCGGCGCTAAATACCATGTACCTGGCAATACACCTTATACCCGTTATTTCCTGGCGCATATCCTGCAGTTCCAGTTCCACAAAGCCTTGTGTGAAATTGCCAAAGACAATGGCCCAATTCACCGCTGCTCTATTTACAACAGCAAAGAAGCAGGTGCTGCGCTGAACAGCATGCTGGAAATGGGTGCCAGCCAACCATGGCAGAATGCCTTGCAAAAAATCACCGGCAAACCGGAAATGGATTCATCTGCCATTCTGGATTATTTTGCACCGCTGAAAACTTATCTGGATGAACAAAACAAAGGCCGCACCTGCGGCTGGTAATTTGACCTCCTGAGTAAGCTATTGTTTTAAAGTGCAAAAACGCCGCTATTTAGCGGCGTTTTTTATTTGCTGTAGTTAAAGCCAGGGCGCCCTGACAGCACTCAACGCACTCTACGCCGCATTTGCCGGTATCTGTTGCCAGTGCCAAGCCACAATGCACAAAACAATTGCGCCAGCGCTACGCCCACCACATCGGCAAAAGCGTCCCATAAATCAAAATTGCGGGTACTGAGAAAATACTGACTACCTTCTTCCAGTAAAGCGGCAATCAGCACCAGCACCACACCAACAAACAAACGCTGGCCGCCAATACGCCATTGCCGGAACCGGGTGGCCACTGTCACCAATAGCGCCAGGCCACCATACAACATGGCGTGGCCAATTTTATCGCCATACAGATACTGGTCGGCAAAACGGATAAACACATTCGGAATACCGCGGTCGGCCTGATAAATCATCCAGCCAGCCAGGGCCATCAGCATTAAACTGGGTAACCAACGTAACATCTGTATCTGTCCTTATGACGGGCCAAACCGCCGTTACTCACAACAACACTACCGTTTATCACAAAAACCGCGGCACTTTGACAAACTTGGTTAAACTTTTTTGCAACTGGTTACGACTTAATGTTCAAACCAGCCGCTACGGAGCCCAACCATGAAACACAACGAGCACAACGACCTGATTATATTGCCGGACTTAGCCCAGCTCGGCAAAACCCTGTGCTGGTTTTTGCTGGCCATGGTGCTGACGCATCTTTTATTGCTGGTGCTGGAAAGCCAGGTTGGCCTGCTGAGTTATTATTACCCCGAGCAACTCAGCCAGCTGTCGTTGTTAAGCAAATTGCTAAGTTAACCGCCTTGTTGATAGGCTGGCGACAAGCTGATTTGCCCCGGCGTCAGCTGCAACTGCAGCGGTATATTTAACAACATACGATGACTGAGTTTGTTTGGATCCAGCCGGTACAGCGGCATCTGCGTCAGCTGTTGTTGTAATAATCTGGCGACATCCGCCGACAACGGTTTTAACTTACCCTGCATACCGCCAGCGGCCATTTCTGAATTTAACAGCTGAAAATGGCGTAAATACACCGCCTGCCGTTGCTGATCAAAATACGGTTCGGCACTGAGCGACAATTTCAGCTGCACCGGCAATTGCACCAAAGCCAGCTGCACTAAAGCAGCGGTATCCAAGGTCAGCTGAACATCTGGTTTGCCTTGTGGCGCTATCTGCACATCCAGTTGCTTCACCTGCAATTTAAGCGGTAAACCTGCGACTGTGGCTTTTTGTGCCAGCAGCTGCAGTTGTTGTGAAAGTTGCTGATTGAGTTCAGCTTCACTGAGCCGATACAGCGCCAGCTGATTGGTCTGACTGCAGGATGCCAGCAGCAATACCACACAAAATAACCAACAATAACGCTGCAGTACCAACATCATCTCACCCTGAATAAAAGGCCGCCATTACAGCGGCTTAACCTCAAAACCGGCCTGCTCTAACAGCACCAGTAAACCATCTTCACCCGGCAAATGACCGGCCCCCACCAGCACCAGTTCTTTGTCGGTATTGCCAAACATCTGCCGGATTTGCCCCAGCCAGCGCTGATTGCGTGCTGTGAACATTTGCTGAAACAGCTTAGGGTCTTCTGCTCTGGCGTCTTTTAATAACAGTTCATCAATTTTTGCCAGATCGCCCAAACGCCAGGCTTTGATCGACTGATGCATTAAAGGGCCAAGTTCAGCGGTATTTGCCAGATTTTGTTTGATAAATTCGCTTTCATAACCTTCGCCCATACCGGCAATCAGCTGAATTTGAAAATCCAGCGTTTCCAGAAACTGCACTGGCTTTTGCTGTTGCTTGGCCTTGTTGGCAAAATAGGTGTCGACCCCTTCACCGGAAATGCCGGTTGCACTCATCTCCAGCAAACTGAGCTGCACAGCGACAAAGCCAGGTTTAAAGCTATCCAGTGCCGCCACATCGGTACCAAACTTTTTGAAATAGGCCGCCAGCTGCTGATACACATCGACCGACAATTTTTGTTTTAAGCCGGTGCCAGCAGGGTATTGCAGCTGCTGCATCATTGCTTGCATAGCTTGTTGATCGGTCGGCTCAGGCACAGGCGCCTCGAGAAACAACACCGAACTTTGGGCAAAAGCGGTTTCAAATTCTGCCGGCAGCGGAAACTCAGCGGCGGGCAACAAATGCACTGTGCCACCAAGCAACACCACATCGTCCCCTTTTTTGACCTGCCACACTGAGGTTTGGGCTTGCAGCAGAGGATGCCAGCACAACAATAACAGCAGGCTGAATTGCAGTAATCTCATCACGCTTCTCCTTGTGAGCTTCCCGTTTGGTCCTTGTGAACTTCCCGTTCGGCAATAAAAATGCCGCGCTGAGCCACAACAATATGGTCTCAGGCGGCTTTTAATCCGCAGAACCCGTCGCCAGGCTGCCGGATTTAGTCTGACTTTTTCTGTTTAACAGGTCTTTGCCAGCCGGTGATATGACGTTGTTTGCTGCGAGCCACCACCAGTTCATGGGCTGCCACACTGCTGGTTACCACAGAACCTGCACCCACAGTGCTGTTTTCACCCAAAGTTAAAGGCGCCACCAGCGAGCTGTTGGAACCGACAAAAACACCATCTTCAATGGTGGTCTGGAACTTATTGGCGCCATCATAGTTACAGGTGATGGTACCTGCACCTACATTCACTTTGCTGCCAATCACCGCATCCCCTAAGTAGGTTAAGTGGTTGGCTTTGGAACCTTTGCCCAGCTTGGTTTTTTTCAGCTCGACAAAGTTACCAACATGGCTGTCATCAGCCAGCACTGAATCCGGGCGGATACGGGCAAAAGGCCCGACTGAACAGTCAGCACCAACCACAGAGCTTTCCAGCATGGAGTTGGCTTTAATTTCGGTGTTATCGCCAATAGTCACGTCTTTCAGGATGCAGTTGGCGCCAATCACCACACCGTTGCCCAGCACCACTTTGCCTTCAAAAATCACATTGACGTCAATCATCACGTCGCTGCCGACTGTCACTTCACCACGCACGTCAATGCGGGCCGGGTCACGTAAATTGGCACCGTTTAACATCAGCTCTTCCGCTTTACGCAGCTGATAAGCCCGCTCCAGCTGCGCCAGTTGCACACGGTTGTTGGCGCCTTCAGTTTCAATCGGATTGGCCGGATGTGCCGTGGCAATCTCCACACCGTCCTGGTGCGCCATGGCGATAATGTCAGTTAAATAAAACTCGCCCTGGGCATTGTTGTTTTTCAGATTGGCCAGCCAGTGTTTCAGCTGCTTGCCCGGAACCGCCATAATACCGCTGTTTACTTCCTGAATTTTTAACTGCTCAGGAGTCGCGTCTTTTTGTTCAACAATGCCAACCACCAGGCCGTTTTCCCGCACAATACGGCCATAACCTGTTGGGTTGTCCAGCAGCACTGTCAGCACCGCCAAACCATGAGCAGGGCGTGCCGCCAGCAATTTTTCCAGCGTTTCTTTGCGCGTTAAAGGCACATCCCCATATAAAATCAGCACAGTGTCGTCGTCAGCCAGATGTGGCACGGCCTGTTGCACCGCATGGCCTGTACCCAGCTGTTCAGCCTGCAACACCCAGTGCAGCGGTTGCTCGCCCAAAGCGGCTTTAAGCTGCTCAGCACCATAACCGTACACCAGGTTAATTTGCGCTGCGCCAAGTGAATTGGCGGTATCAATAACATGTTGCACCATGGCACGTTCGGCCACTTTATGCAGTACTTTCGGGAGGGTGGATTTCATCCGGGTGCCTTTACCGGCCGCCAGGATCACTACGTTTAACGCCATAAGAAGGGTCCCTGTAAATGGTGCGCTTAAGCTCTGTCGCGATATTCTAATTGATCAAGCTACAGATTACAGGGGGAGGGTGAAGTTTTGCTGAATATTGCCAGACGAAACAGCTGCCGGCTCTGACTTCATCCCGCATATCAGCACTATGCCGGCCCTGGTTAGGGCTGATTCAGGCTATTTTACCCGCCTGAGCAACACTGTATTCTGGTTTAAAATCATCCCTTTATCTGCAATATTGATAGGCTCAAAGTCGACCCGCACAGCTGAATCGTACAGCGTCGGGTAACTGATAACCCTGAGCCGCACCGGTATCGGCTGATCTTCTGCAATTAACACATAGGCATGTTTCAGATCCAACATCGCGGCGTGGCGCCTGTGCAGCCAGAGTGTATTCACCTGCGCCCCCTCAGGGTAGTCAATCCTGACATCATGCCAGTGCTGAGGATTCACCAAAGCATAGGGCGGCTCACCCCTTGCTGTGTCCAGCATGGCTGAAAACAGCATCACAACCACAGCGATCACCCACAGAGACCGCAATTGATGCAAACGAGTCATGTTAATGTGGCCCCGGTAACATCAGCTGGCTGAGCACCGTCAGCCCGGCCCAGTTCACTGAAATCCATACCATCAGCCAGAGGCTGCTGCCGAAAATAACAGAGTGTTTTTCTATGATGAGCTTCATTTTTTCTGCCCTAATCAAACTGTAGAACCAGAGGCCCAACCGGGCCTCTGTTGTGATGCCAACGAATGAACAACAGGTTTAGAAGCTTTGATGAAATTCAGTGACATCATCCAGCAGCGTAAAACCAGCTAAAGTTTTGTTGTTTTGCCGCTTCGCTTTCCCCTGCAATACAACTTGCAGTGCGGCTGAGGTCTCTGCTGCCAGAGCCTGCTGATAAAACTGTTTCAGCTGGGCTAAGGTCAGGGATTCAACCGCGGCAATCAGCTGTTGTTTATCCGAAAAATCCAGTCTGTTGCGTAGCCAGTCGCGGCTGAAGCTATCAAACTCCTCATCCAGGTTTGCCGGTGCCCGCTTTAATTCCAGCAGTTGCGTTTGTTTCAGGTTGTTAAACTCGGCTTCAGTCAGTTTGGCAAGCTGTTCGTTATACTGCTGCAGGAATAAATCGACCCGCTGCTGTAACTTCAAACCGGATAACACCGGGCTTTGAATCATCAGACCAAAACCGGCATGTTTATTCAGCGGCATTGGGATGGCCTGTACGACATAACCCAACTGTTCTTCAGTACGGAGCTGGTTAAAAAACGCCTGATGCAGATGGCCTGACAACACCAGTGCCGCAGCTTTGCCGTTGTGTCCGCCATTGACTAAAAACTGCGCCCGGATCACTGAACTGTCGTTTTGCGGATTCGCCCGCTGCACTGTCAGACGCTGACCTGGTTCAGGCTGCCAGCTGCGATATGTCTGGTACTGGCGTGCGGTTTTTTTCGGGCCAGCCAGGGCTTTGGCAAAAGCCGATACATCCTGCTCAGCGTAGTTCCCTTGTGCCAATAAACGCAGCTGACTGTCCGCCAATGTCTGCTGAATGTATTGATTCAGCTCAGCCAAATTAATCTGTTTGACTGCGTCCAATAAGGCCGGCAACTCATAACGGCCACTGGACAACACAGTTTTCACCAGCTCACTGGCCTGCTTTGCCTGCATTTGTTGCTCTGAGGAACGTAAGCTGCGTAACAGCAGGTCTTTACTCTGGTTAAATTGCTGCTCACTGATGGTAGCCGCCAGAGCTTTACCAATGTAACCGGTGAATGCGGCTTGTTTATCGGTAAAACCAGACAGTTTTAACACTAAATCGTATTCATTGGCTTCCGGCTGTAATTTCATCCCTGCAGCACTGGCTTCCTGCAGCAGCGCCTGATTATTGATTAAAAAGTTAAACAACCAGAGATGATGCAATACTGCCTGTTTGGCACTGTTTTTTGCCTCCGGCTGGTGCCACTGCATCAATAATTGACCACGCGGCTGATCGGCAAAATGTTGGCTGCCGGCCAGCCAGGCACTAACCCCTTCAGCTTCCAATACTTTTACCGGTGTTTTGTTGCTGCTGTGACTGACGGCGAAACTTTCCGGCTGAAAACGATTAAGCGCAGGTAAACTCATTGCAACTTTTGGCTGTTGCCAGCTTTGGATTTCATCTTTGCCAATATCAGTCACCGAATAGCGACCGGTAAAATGCGGCACGTCCTGATCTGCCGGCTCGTTACGGCTGATATGCCACACAGTGAGCCGTTCCGGCACCAGTTGAGCCAGCAATGCATTCACAGCTTTTGGCTCAAATTTGTCATATTGATAAGGCGCGCTGATCACCGCAGGCAGCGGATAATATTGCATTGCAGCGCTGAGCCTGGCGGCATAACTAAAGCCATCGGTTTTTTCCAGGAAGTTAAACTGGTTTTGCAGTGAGGTGCGGATCTCATTGTAGTATTTTGCATCTACCCCTTTGCTGCGGATCAGGTCAAGATATTGCATCATCACAGTGGTAATGGCTGGCCGCTGTTTCATACCGGCTTCGGTCAGCGCCATGACAATTTGCAGCGTGCCGTAGTTGCCATACCATTTAGGGTCATAAGTAACCTGCACAGCATCCAGCAAACCCATGGTTTTCAGCTGCTGCGCCGGTGTACCTGGCATTTCAGAACTGATCAAGTGCGCAACAAATTCATTGGGTTTAACGCCAAAGTCGGCCAGATTGTTATCGATGATAAATTCCAGCTGCAGGCTTTGCGCTTCTGTGCCAGGCACATAATGCACCCGCTTCGGACCAAACTTGCTAAAGTCAATCTTCGCCACAGGCCTTGGGCTATTGATGCCTTTATTTTTGATATCGGCAAAATAGCGCTGTGCCAATAATTGCATTTGTGACAAGGGTTGCGGGCTGATTAACACCAGCTTCATCCGGTTGGCTGAATAGTGCTGCTGATAAAACGCCAATAACTCATCATGCAACTTGCTGTTGGTTTTATCACCCAGCGTTTCCAGATTACCAATCCAGAAACTATTCGCCGGGTGTTCACCCAATAATTTCGCTGCTATTTGCCGTTGTGCCCAGCCATCCTGATTACGGTTTAATGACCACTCCGAATTTACCGCATTGCGTTCTTTATCCACATATTCGGGTAACAATAACGGCGCTTTGAAAAAGTCAGCAAAGCGGTCCAGCGCTTCTTCATACTTGCTGTTATTAATTTCAAACATATAGTTGGTCAGCTGGTTGGTAAAAGCATTGGTGGTGCCGCCATGCTGTTTCATAAACTTCAGATAACCATCGGGTTGTGGGAAACGTTCAGTGCCCATAAACAGCAAATGCTCCAGAAAATGGGCTAAACCCTGCTGCTGTTTTGGATCGTTCAGCCAGCCCACATCCACACTTAACGCCGCTGATGATTTTTCGGCGGCCGGATCAGAGACCAACACCACATCCAGCTGATTCTGCAGCGTAATAGCGAGGTACTGGCGCTGATCGTTAGGACTTGTTTTTATCTGCTGGCGCTCTGCAACCGCAGCAGAGGACTGTCCGGTTATGGCTGGGTTTTGTGTGGCCAAGCTGTTCGCAGAAAACAGCAAACCACAGCTGATCATGGCAATAGTCAGCGGTGTTAACGAAAAGGATTTGTTGAACATAAAAAGCTCCGTGTTTTAGTTGTGTGTTTGCAATCAGGTGTTGCTACAAACTAACCACGGAGCATCGGCTATTCGATAACCGGCAGCGGACTTTACTGTGACTTATTGCCTGAAAAGTTATAACCAAAGTTATAACCAAGCCTAACTAATTGATTAACAACTTCATTTTGCGTTGTAATGATGACGGAGCTGGCGTCATTATTAAAAGAGAACTGTGATTTTATCGGTAAAGTACTGCTCAGCTGGCGCTGATAATCCTGCGTCACCAGGTTCAAACTGGCCAAAGCCCAGTTGCCATCAGCCATTAAATTGGTTGTCATCAACTTATCGCCGTATAAACCAACCTGATGCCGGTGTGCAACATTCAGTGTCAGCGGAAGTGTTTTGATTGGCTGATAATGGGCATCCAGCAGATAAAACTTTCCCGTGGCATCAGATGCAACATACTGATTTCTCCAGGGCAACAATAAACGGTAACCTTTTAATACCCGGCTTTGGCTGTTGGATTTTCTGTTGTAAATATTAACCAGCCATTCGTCCCCTATTTGTTCAGAAAAAATAATCTGTTCCCCGTTTAACACCGGAGTGGCGTAATGCACCTGCTGATTTTCAAAAGAGATGTTTTTGAGTTCACTACTGTGCAGATCCAACAGTTTTAACTGATATTGTTGCAACAGCAGCAAATAGTCCGGCGTTTCGGCCAACACCACAAAGGGCTGGGCTTGCTCCAGACTGAGCTTTTTTTCACCGGTCTGCGGAAAAAAACGGAACAACTGATAGGCTGATTTTGCCTGTTCAACCAGCCAGAGCTGACCCGGTGTGCGGCCATAGCTCAGGTTCAGCGCCTGAGCGTTAAATGAAAAATAACGCTGCACTGTCGTCAGATCCGCAAGTTGGACCTGAAAAAAATCTCTGTTTTGTGGTTTGAGCAAAAGACCAAAATAATTGCCTGCAGCATCGCGGCCAAAGCCGGTAAAACGTTCATGCCAGGGCAAAGCTGTCATGACACCACTCTGTATATTGAGTTTTTTATGCTTGTCGGCAAAATTAATCAGCAACTCTTCTGCATTAAGCCACATCAGGTTTAACTCATCAGCAACAACAGCCCCCTTCGCAAAGGACTCCTGCGCAATTAACTTTTTGTCGGCAACACGATAAATTTGTACGCTGTGACTGGCATCACTTCTGATAAGCGCAAGGTGATGTTTATCGGGTGACAACACGGCGCCAAAATCGACACTGCCGGGCACAGAACTGTAGGTAAATTGCGTCAGCGCTGCTGTTTCGGTATCAAGCAGGTAGTACAGGCCATTGTGTTCACCTTTTCTGCGCCCATTAAGCAGCACAAACTGATCTTTATAGGGTACCGCCTGACCAATGTCAGATAATTCATTAAGTTCCAGTGTCCTGACTGGCGTCTTTAAATCCGTGGCCCCATACAAATACAACTTTGCTTTGCCATCTTCAAAAGAGGAAATAGCCAGGGTGTTGTTATTGGCCATAGCAACAAGATGGTACACAGCGTGTTCAGACACAGGGATTCGTTGTAATTGGCCTAACTTAAAATCGTATAAATAAGGTTGCCAAAGCCCGGTGTTACCCAGACTGCCGCTAAAGGTATGAAAGCGGCCGTCAGCGGACACGGACAAAAGTCGTTTTTCGCCGGCAATTTCAACCACAGGCTGGTGTGTGACCATCAGCTGTTTTTTATCGTCCGGCAGTAGCGTGTAGAGAACCGTCAACATAACCAGCAACAAGACAGTGGCAAGGGGCCAAATTCTGAAGCGCTTCAGTTTGGGCTGCAGCGGCACGTCTGGCTGAGTTGGCGGGGAAAGGTACTGACTGCTGTCAGGCAGCGCAACATCATCTGTAACCGCAGCTGCCGGATAAATAAACTGATAACCGCGTTTCATCTGCGACCTGATATAACGGGGGGTATCGGGATCGGTATCTTCCAGCAGCAACCGCAGTTTGCTGATGGTTCTTCGAACAGCAGTGTCAGTAACAACCCGGCCGGACCAGACCTCGGCATGAAGTTCCTGCAAGCTGACAAAGCGGTCCGGGTACTGCATTAAATAACATAATACATCGATCACTTTTGGCTCGACCGGAAGCTCTCCCTCGTTGGTAAAAATACGCCGCCCGGGGACATCAACATTAAACTTCCCGATATTTACCACACTCATCAGCAAAACCACCTGTTAACCAAAAGCGCCCGCTCCAATAGCATGTTCACTATAAGAACCGGCATCCATGTTATGCAGAAGCTGTATCAAACAAAACTTCATTAAGCTTTTGACCGAACCTTGCCGACCATCAATTTATATACTTAATAAATAATAACTTAATCTGTTGTCGTTCAACTGTTTGCACCAGCAGCATCTGTTGTTGACAACAAGCGGCCCGATTATACCTTTAATTTACAGTTGTAACATTCATCCGCGACAAATGCTGGTGCGAAGGAGAATGTGGTGGACAAAAGTCCGGTTTCCATCAGATCTGGTGTTGCAGCACACCTGAATCAGCAATAAAAAAGCCACCTTGCGGTGGCTTTTTCAGACTCAGCAAAAATTACTTTTTGCGCAGTTTCTGGATCAGACGTAACTGAGCAATTGCTTCGGCCAGTTGGGCCGCTGCTTCTGCGTAGTTAAAGTCAGCGCCGGCATGTTGCATCGCTTCCTGTGCCTGTTTCTGGGCGGCCAGGGCGGCTTGCTCATCCAGGTCTTCAGCACGGACTGCAACGTCGGCAAGCACGATCACACCATGCGGCTGAACTTCCAGCACGCCACCGGCAACATAAATCAGATGCTCTTCGCCAAACTGTTTAACAATCCGGACCATACCTGGCTTGATGCCAGTCAGCAGTGGAATGTGGCCAGGTAAAATACCCAGCTCACCTTCGCTACCAGTAACCTGAATGGACTCAACAAGGCCAGAGAAAATTTTCTCTTCGGCACTTACCACGTCCAACTGTACTGTCATCGCCATTTCGCTCTCCTAAAGCTGTAAAATTACAGCTTCTTCGCTTTTTCGATTGCTTCGTCGATAGAACCAACCATGTAGAAGGCTTGTTCTGGCATGTGATCAAATTCACCTTCCAGAATGCCTTTGAAACCACGGATAGTTTCTTTCAGCGGAACGTATTTACCTGGCGAACCAGTGAATACTTCAGCAACGAAGAACGGCTGCGACAGGAAACGCTGGATTTTACGAGCACGGAATACAGTAGTACGGTCTTCATCAGACAGTTCGTCCATACCCAGGATCGCGATGATGTCTTTTAACTCTTTGTAACGTTGCAGTACTGACTGTACGCCACGAGCCACTTCATAGTGCTCTTTACCGATCACCAGTGGATCTAACTGACGTGAAGTAGAGTCCAGTGGGTCGATCGCCGGGTAAATACCCAGAGAAGCGATGTTACGGCTCAGTACTACGGTCGCATCTAAGTGAGAGAACGTAGTGGCTGGTGACGGGTCAGTTAAGTCGTCCGCTGGTACGTAAACCGCTTGTACAGAAGTGATAGAACCAGTTTTGGTTGAAGTGATACGCTCTTGCAGTACACCCATCTCTTCGGCCAGCGTTGGCTGGTAACCTACTGCAGATGGCATACGGCCCAGAAGTGCTGAT
>FWWM01015604.1_pt1 | contig 11572 bp, 7 predicted proteins | sample 2228351 | NCBI WGS metagenome assembly FWWM01 (sample SAMEA103939774, study PRJEB20133) | metagenome | reverse complement strand
AACCTTTCCTGAAGTAGAACTTGTATGGGGCAAAACAGGAAGAGCAAATACAGCAACCGACCCCGCTCCCATAGAAATGTTTGAAACAACAGTTAAATTAAAACCTTATGAGAGCTGGCCTAAAAGAATTATAAGAGAAGAGAGTATAGCTAACTTTTTAAAACCCCTAATATCAAATTCTAATAAAGCATCACTTGAAGTTATAGAAAAATCTATCAAGAAAATATTCGAGAGAGAATTAAGACTTCGCTTACTGAAAGAAAATTATTCCGACGCTTTATCTAAATCAAAAAAAATATTAGAACAAGAAATAGAAAACACTTTGAATGCACACACCATAAATATAGATGAACAAATTAGAAATAAAATAAAAGATTTTACAGACAATCTTCCCTTAAGAGCAGTAAATTCTATATTTGAACTTATGTACGAAGAAATGGATAGAGAATTGACATTTCCAGGGTTCCCAAATATATGGAGCATGCCAATTAGAGTAAGATTGGATATGCTCAGTACAGGTATTCGTTCACCAGTAGGCATAAAAATATTTGGGCAAGATTACAAAGAATTGGAAAGATTAGGTATACAAATTGAAAAACTATTACAAAATGATGAAAACACCTTATCAGTGATTTCAATGCGATTAGGTTCCGGATATTACCTATCTATAGAACCTGACAGACAAAAGTGTGCTCGTTTGGGGGTCAATATTGCAGATATATTTGAAACAGTCCGACTTGCAGTTTCCGGTGTATCTATAAGTGAAATTGTTGATGGAATATATAGATACAGCATCACACTGCGCTATCCCGCTTATTATAAAGATAATATTGAAAATCTCAATAAACTACTAATAAAATCTGCTCACGGAATTATACCAATATCAGAAGTTGCAAAAATTTCCCAGCTAAAGGATGTAAGCTCTATCCTCTCAGAAAATGCTTTACCCACAATATATGTTTTCATAACACCCAAAAGTAACCAAGCAATTTCAAAATATGTTGAGAATTTAGAAAAACTCATAAGCGACAGCATGAAATTCCCATCTGGGTATAGTTATAGTATCAGTGGACAATATGAATATATGCTACAAATGTATGCTGACCTGCGAATAATCATGCCTATAGCAGTTGTCATAGTATTTATTATTTTATACTTCGTAGTAAAAGATTTCTGGATGACATTTATTTTGCTTATAACCTTAAGTTTCTCACTCGTAGGTTCATTCTGGTTCTTATACTTGAAAGGATATAATTTAAGTATTGCAGTGTATTCGGGATTATTAGTGTTATTAGGCTTTTCAAGTCAAACAGCAATAATAATGTATGTATTCTTAGATGAGGCAATAACCAGATACTTAAAAGGCAGACAAAGAATGACTCCATCTGAATTTATGGATGCAATTTTGGATGGAGCAGTATTAAGAGTAAGACCTAAAATAATGAGCGTTGCAACTTCTATTTTTGGACTACTACCTATTGTCCTTGCCACTGCTAAAGAAGCTTCAATACTAACGCAACTTGCTGCTCCTATGGTTGGTGGAATGATAACATCTACAATTAACACACTTCTGTTGGTTCCTATCTATTTCTATTTATACTATAAGAAAAAATTCACAGAATAATAGAAGCTTCTTATTTGCTTATATATGCACCAGTAAAACAAATCCCCACAATTATTTAATACGAAAGATCTTATTCCCCCGTGCAAAGTTTGCATAATTTAACCTCACATTGTATGGTGCATAGCAATGATATAGTGAAAAAAATCAATGCTCATCCATCCAAAAACACACGCAAGCTCTTTTATTTAATAAGGCATAATATCATTTTCAATTTAAGTTTTACCTTTATATATGGAACATAACATTAATTTAGATACTATCTCAGGATTTTCATAATACTTCTTTATTACATTTTGTAGTTCATATTCTACATCATTACTGAAAATAAATGAATTTTTAATTGTAAAAATGGTATTAGATATATCTAACAGGAGAGATATAGTAAAAAATTTCCACGGATAGTAAATGATGGTATCTTTTACTTTTTATTCAATAAAGCATAAGCTGTTATATCTCGGTTTATACAAACACCACTCGGATATATTATTTTTGCTATCCATCTTATTGATTTTTGTGTTAAACTTTTTTCGTTTAATAGTTCGTGATGAAAAGCCTTTATAGCTTAAAAGCACTATCGCTTTCATTGTGTGGATCGTTCAAGTGTATTTTTTGAAACAGGATGAAGAAGGGTAAATAAAGAAATCATTTTTCTAACTCTATTATAGCATTTCTTGTATTCCAATTTACATCTTGACATTTTAAATTTTTGCTATATTATAAGTTAATAAGAAGGAGAGAATGAGATTTACAGTATTATTTGATGAAGGTAGTGTAGATGAAAAGGTTGTTTTGCTTTTAAGAAAAACACCTTTTATAGCGATTTCCTTAATTATACATTTAGGCATTTTAGTTGTGTTAATGAGTATAAAGTTTTCGAAGGAGATAGAAGGTTCGGAGAGATTTTCTTTTGAACTTAAAACTCCGGTGGAAGATATGAGTTTGACAGAAGAGAATGATATTTTAGGGGAGATATCAGAGGAAGAAATAGAACTTGCTGAAATGGAGAAATTTGAAGTGCATCATGATTTATTGGAGATGGATTTTACTAAACTGGAAAGGGATCAGAGGTTTGATACTCAAATATCTAGGGAAATCCCTATTCCTTGTGTGAATGTTGTATGTAAAGAATCTGACCATAATGAAAGTGCGAATGATGATTATATACACAATACAATAAAAGGTGATGGATTGATATATAGTGGAAGGATGCCTGCTCGTGGTTCTGGAAGTAAACCTGGCCAGGGTGGGCAAGGTGAAGGGGGTTTAGATATAATAGGATTGGGAGGAGGTTCAGGTGGATTTTCAGGTGGGATGTTTGGCTACAGGTTTGGTGGGAAGGAAAATCTTATAGCGAGAGCAGGTGGTGACCCCTCAAAAGTGGAAACATTAGTTTTGAATGCTTTAAAATGGTTGGCAAGACATCAAAATGATGAGGGATACTGGGACGGAATGCAGTTTACAAATGCTTGTGGTGGGAATGTTTTATGTAGTGATGTAGGTCAAACTGATATTCACAATGTAGGTTTAACAGGTCTTGCCCTTTTAGCTTTTTTGGGTTATGGGATAACTCCTCAGGTTACAATAAATAATGAAGTATGGAAGGATGACAATAAGGAAAAATATGTTTATGTGGATAGATATACCAATAAAAGAATTAATGTAACAGAGGTTGTCAGGAAGGGGTTATTATGGTTAAAGAATAATCAAACATCAAAAGGTTGTTTTGTTAAGGATTATGAGTTAAGTTCTAATTATATGTATGACCATGCGATAGCGACACTTGCAATGGCTGAAGCGTGTGGATTGACTTGGAATAGAACATGGTGTGAGAGTGCTCGTGAAGGGGTATCATTTTTAATTTCTGGTAAAAGTCCCTATGGTGGATGGAGATATGTGTGGCAATCTAAGGATTCGGATATTTCAGTAACAGGATGGGCTATAATGGCACTTAAGAGTGCGCAAGGGTCAAATAAGGTTAAAATAAATAAGGAAATATATACAAATATTTTAAGTTGGATGGATAAAAGGATGATAATGAGCGATGATACATATAGAGTAATGTATATTGAAGAAGGTCCTTTAACATCATGTTTTGATAGTGAGATTAATTGTAATTATGGTGGAGAACTTTCTATGACTGCGGTGGGTATGTTAATAAGAATGCTATCCGATCCTGAGGGGAGTGTTAAAGGAGAAGGGTATAAAATACTGAAAGAACAGGGTAAGCAACTTATGACGGATTTACCTACAACAAACATTGTAAGAAAGGATGGTAAAAATCCTCGTGATTACTACTATTGGTACTATGCGACATTAGCGTTGTATCTTTTAGATAGTCCAAAGGAAGGTTTTAGTAATGGTAGTCTAGGACATTGGAAAATATGGAATAGGGAAATATTGAATACATTAATAAAATTACAGGAGAGTGATAAAAAGTTGTGTAGTTTTGGTAGTTTTCCTGCGAAAAATGATAAGTGGGGTATGTATATAGGTAGAGTATATGCTACTGCTATAAATGCTCTTACAATGGAAGTTTATTTTAGGTATAAAAATGTGTTTAACTCAATGTGAACCGATGTAACAAAAAAGGAGAAAGCAAAGTAAATTTCAAGATAAAAAAATCTGTAATTATTTAAGACTTATATGAACATTAAAGGAGATGAAGTAGTAAATTTATTAAAAAAAGAAATTCAGAGTTTTGAAAAAAATTTAGATTTTGCAGAATACGGAGAGTTAATTTCAGTCGGTGATGGTATAGCAAGAGTTTATGGATTGGATAATGTAATGTCTAATGAAATGGTGGAATTTGAAGATGGAACCATCGGTTTAGCTTTTAACCTTGAAGAATCTTCTGTGGGCGTAGTAGTATTAGGAGACTATGAACAACTTAGAGAAGGATTTAAAGTAAAAAGAACTGGAAAAATTTTGCAAGTTCCTGTAGGAAATGAATTACTTGGGAGAGTCGTTGATCCTCTTGGAAGACCTCTTGATGGTGGACCAGAAATCAAATCTCAGGTAACATATCCAGTGGAAAGAATTGCACCAGGTATTGCAACAAGAGAACCCGTCAAAATTCCTCTACAGACTGGAATTAAAGCGATAGATTCTATGATTCCCATTGGAAGGGGACAACGTGAGTTAATTATTGGTGATAGAAATACAGGAAAAACTGCAATTGCTATCGATACAATTATTAATCAAAAAGGTAAAGATGTTATATGTGTTTATGTAGCTATTGGACAAAAAGCTTCTAAGGTGGCTGCTCTTATCGAAAAACTCAAGCATTATGGAGCAATGGATTATACAATTGTTGTTTCTGCATCAGCATCGGATCCTGCGCCTTTACAATATCTATCGCCCTATGCTGGTTGTGCAATGGCAGAATATTTTATGTATGAACATGGTAGACATACTCTTGTAATCTATGATGATTTATCTAAACAAGCCAATGCATATAGACAGATGTCTTTATTACTTCGAAGACCACCAGGTAGAGAAGCTTATCCGGGAGATGTTTTTTACTTACACAGTCGATTGCTTGAGAGAGCTGCCAAATTAAATGATAAATATGGTGGCGGTTCATTAACAGCATTACCTATCGTAGAAACTCAGGAAGGTGAAGTCTCAGCTTATATTCCAACAAATGTTATATCTATTACGGATGGTCAAATTTATTTAGTTCCTGGCTTGTTTGCTGCTGGTCAAAGACCTGCAATCGATGTAGGTATATCTGTAAGTCGTGTGGGAGGTAGTGCTCAAATTAAAGCTATGAAGGCAGTAGCTGGAAGGTTAAGACTTGATCAAGCTCAATTTAAAGCTCTTGAAGCTTTTGCTCAACTTGGAACTGAACTTGATCCTGCAACTCAATCTCAGCTGGATAGAGGCTATCGTGTTATGGAAGTTTTAAAACAGGATGAATCTGATCCGTATCCAGTAGAAGATCAGGTAGTTGCTATTTTTGCAGTAACAAGAGGTTTTATGGATAAAATACCTGTATTTAAAATAAGAGATTTTGAAAAAAAATTATTAACTTATATGAAGGAAGCTCATCCAGAGGTAATGACATCTATTGCTGAGAAAAAAACCATAGAGAATGAATCTGAACTAGAATCATATATAAAAGATTTTGTTGAATCATATTTAAGTAATACAGCAGCAGATATTCGTACAAAAGTATCCTGAATATAGCAAGGAGTGAATAATGGCTGGTTTAAAGGAAGTAAAAAAAAGAATCAATTCTGTAAAGAATATCAGGAAAATAACCAAAACTATGGAAATGGTATCTGCTGCAAAATCCCGAAAAATGATGAATCGTGTTTATGTAGCCAAACCCTATGGAGAAAAGATATTATCTCTAATGGATACTCTATCCTCTTTATCTTCTGAAATTAAAATTCCAGTTTTTGAACAGAATGAAAACCCACAAAATTATATATTGCTTATTGTTACTGCAAATCGAGGTTTATGTGGGGCTTATAATTCCAATGTTCTTAAACTTGCGAGAAATCGAATCAAAGAATTGCAGGAATCTGGGAAAAATATTAAACTCTATGTGTTAGGGAAAAAAGCTGCTTCTTATTTTAAATTTATACGATTTCCAGTTGAAAAAGTTTATTATAACTTTGACGATAATTTTACTTATGAAGAATCAAAAGAATTGCTTAATTTATTAACGAAAAGTTTTCTAAGCAGAGGAGTTGATATTATTGAAGTCATATCTACTCATTATTATTCTTCAACCAATCAAAAACCTCAGATTGTACAATTACTTCCTTTCAAGCCTCAAATACACAAAGAAGAAAAAGAAAGGAAAATTAATTATTTATTACTTCCTTCACCTGAGGAAATTTTAAAAAAATTAGTCCCCCATATTTTAGAATATACAATGTATAAGCTGATTCTAGAAGCTGTAACATCAGAGCAAATTTATAGGAGAATTGCAATGAAGTCAGCCTCTGATTCAGCAAATGATATGAGTAAGTCATTAACAAGATTATATAACCGAAAACGTCAGGGAAAAATTACACAGGAAATATCCGAAATAGTAGCAGGTGCAGATGCAATACAATAAATTTAAGGAGTCATTATGAAATCACAACAAACAAAATCAAGAGGAAAAATCACACAAATTATAGGAACAGTAATTGATATTTCATTTGAAAATGATAGGATTCCCGAAATTTATGAAGCTCTTGAAATGGATGTTGATAGATTCGGGAAAAAAGAAAAGTTAATTGCAGAAGTCCAACAACAGTTAGGAGGAAGAAGAGTTCGAGCGGTAGCCTTATCTTCTACTGATGGCTTGATCAGAGGTCAGGAAGTAATTGCTTTAGGAGCCCCCATAAGCGTTCCCGTAGGAGATGCAACACTCGGTAGAATTTTTAATGTATTGGGAGATGTAGTGGATGATGGTCCATCTGTTCATGCTACTGAGTTCTGGCCAATCCATAGAGAATCACCTACAATGACGGACCTGGAACCTAAAGTGGAAATTTTTGAAACTGGGATTAAAGTAATAGATTTACTTGCTCCTTACACAAAAGGCGGTAAAACAGGTTTATTCGGAGGTGCTGGAGTAGGAAAAACAGTTATTATTCAAGAGTTAATACATAATCTTGCAAAAGAACATGGTGGATTTTCAGTATTTGCAGGGGTTGGTGAGAGAACACGAGAAGGTAATGATTTATGGCTCGAAATGAAAGAATCAGGAGTGATTAACAAAACAGTTCTTTGCTACGGACAGATGAATGAACCTCCTGGTGCACGGCTTAGGGTAGCCTTAAGTGCATTAACAATGGCTGAGTATTTGAGAGATATTAAAGGAGTGGATTGTCTTTTATTTATTGATAATATTTTTAGATTCAGTCAGGCAGGTTCTGAAGTATCTGCCTTACTTGGACGAATGCCCTCAGCAGTAGGGTATCAACCAACATTAGCAACTGAAATGGGGGAATTACAGGAAAGAATTACATCAACAAGAAAAGGATCAATCACTTCTGTTCAGGCTGTTTATGTTCCAGCAGATGACCTTACAGACCCAGCTCCTGCAACTGCATTTATTCACCTTGATGCTACTACTGTATTAAGTCGATCTATTGCTGAAAAGGGAATTTATCCAGCTGTTGATCCTCTTGATTCCTCTTCCCGTGCTTTACAACCAGGAATTGTGGGAATAGAACATTATACAGTAGCAAGAGAAGTTCAAAGAATTTTACAAAGATATAAAGATTTACAGGATATTATTGCTATTTTAGGAATGGACGAGTTATCTGAAGATGATAAAATATTAGTGGCAAGAGCTCGAAAAATTGAAAGATTCCTATCTCAACCTTTCCATGTTGCAGAACAGTTTACAGGAAGAAAAGGTATCTATGTTAAGCTAGAAGATACGATTCGATCTTTTAAAGAATTGTTATCAGGTAAATATGATCATTTACCAGAGCAAGCATTCTATATGACAGGAACTATTGAGAATGTGATTGAAAATGCGAAACAGCTTGGCGTTCAGGTCTAATAAAAAGAGGTATTTATGGAAAATGAATTCGCTTTAACAGTAATTTCTCCATCTCGAACCATATATGACGGTACTGCATATTCCATCATATTACCTCTATATGATGGAATGGCAGGAATCCTCAAAGATCATGTTAACATAATTTCTCATTTAGGACCAGGAAAATTAATCATTAAATCTAATGGAGATATACATACTTATTTTGTAAGCGGTGGATTTGTAGAAGTTAAAAAAGGTTTTGTGACAATTCTTGTAGATCAAGCCTATAAAAAAGAAGAAATACAAAAACAAGTTGTAGAAAAAGAATTACAGGAAATAAAATCTCAACAAGCTATTGGTGATGAACAAATTAACGAAAAACTTCATAAACTAAAGACCATTTATAGAAAAATTTCATTTTTAAATCAATAATTTCTAACCATTTATTCAGAATTTTATTGACTTCTTATATTGAAAATTATTATAATTAAAGTGGATTATCCACTTTAATTATAATAATGGATTTACTTTAAGGAAATAGATACCGAAAATTATAAAAATATGGCTGTAAAAAATAATACTCCATCAAATGATAATCTTTCTGAAGATTTAGAAAAGAATTCTTTAGATTTACCTGATATAGATCTGGATTTAGACAATTTCCAGGTAGAAGGATCGAGTTTATCTGATTCAAATTTAGATTTCATTAATAATGAGTCAGAGATGGAACATTCAATTAACAATAATGAACAATTTTCTGATGTTTCAGTGGATTTTAATCTGGATAATGTTTCTTTACCAGAATTTGAAACTGATGATTTAGATATTCCGTCTGAAACCGGTGAGAGTCAAGAGGAAATATCACTTACCCCAATTGAAATAGATGAAGCAGATGATTTAGTAGAGATTCAAGGTAGTTATGAGGAAGAAGAGTTATCATCTCAAGAATTAATGGATTCAACGGAAGAATCAGAAGCTTTTCAAGAAAATCAAGAAGAATTATCACCTGCTCTTGATATAATGGATACAGTAGATGTGATACCTGACCTTCCGGAAGAACATTTAAAAAGTAGTGTTAAGTCAGAAAAAAAAGAAATTCAACAATTAGATGAAGAAACTGTAAGTTTAACAGATGATGAACTGGATGATATTATAAGTGAATTGCCAGATGAAGATTTTGAATTTGATGGCCAGGAAACTGAGCAATACGATGAGAAAGATTCAGAGATAGAAGAAAAAAGCTATGTAGATCAACAAGAAACATTATCAATTTCTGATGAAGAATTAGTAGAAAAAATTATGCCTTCTACTGAATTAGAAACCAGTGAAGAATTATACGAAGATATAGAAAAGGTGCCACTTTCTCAAGTAAGTTTTGATGAGAACGATGATATGATTTCTCTTACGCCAGAAGAGTTACAGGAAATAGTGTCCAGTCAGGATGTAGAGGAAAGTAATAATCAAGCAAAAGTAATGGATAAAGAGGAATTATCAGCTACCTCTGAAGATGATGAATCTATAGCGCTCACAGAAGATGAACTTAATGATATTTTAGGTAGTTCTGATATACAGGAAGAAAATCTTACAGAAATTTCTGAGAAATTATCAGAAGAATTAGAAATCGAATCACCAATTGATATGCAAGGTGATGAAGAACCATTACCTGAGCCTATTTTAGAAGAAGAATCAGTAGCTCTGACTGAAGAAGAAATTGATCATATTTTAGAAGATTCTGATGAACCTCCAGTTGAGGATATTGAAAGAGATATAGTAGTTCCCTCACCAGATGACATAGATCTAACAGAATCAAGATCGCAAATGCTGGCTGAAAAGATGCAATCAGAGTTAGGAATTAACACGGAAGAGTTAAAAAAAATTATATCCTATTTAGACTCTCTGTTCGATTATTTGCCGGAATCAGTGATTCGGGAATTCAGCAGATCGGAATATTTTAACATATATAAAAAAGTAATTGAAACCTTAGGGATTTATCCACCAGAAGAATAGTATGGGTTTATTTGAGAAAGCTTTAAAACAAAGAGAAAAAAAAGGTTTATACAAAAGATTATTGGAAGAAAGGAAAAACCCTAAAAGTTTATTTTTAAAAGCTAAAGAATTAAAAAAACAATTCGATTCTGAGCCTACACTTCAAGTGCAACCTGCTGAAGAGATTAGTAAAATCGAAGAAATTCAATTACCGGAATATGATTTTGAATTTCAATCTCCTCCTGAGAAAGATTTAGAAATATCAGACTCACTCCCTGATCCATTTACAAGCTGGGAAAAAGAAGCAAAACAATTCGTGGATGAAAAAGAAAAACAGGAATTGAACGAAAATCTGATTAGTCAATATGTGGAAACAGATGACGAAATTTCCAGTTTGCCAGAAGAATTACATGTAGCCAGTCAAAAGCGTCTGGATTATTATTTATCATTATTTGATATTAACGATGAATTACAGGAAACAAGTAGTCTTGAGGAATTATTTGAATCCGTAGCTTTTAACATTCAGGAACAAATTGGTGCTAGATCTATTGTCGTTTTTGGGAGAAAGGATTTTGAATCAGAAAATGTAGAACATATTCTTTCCCTCGGATATGATGAACAGGAAGTTACGATACCGTTGAATGATTCTTTCTTTAGTTTAATTATCAGTAGTGATGAGATTTATTATTTGAAATCCCTGAGAGAAAATTTGCAGAAAACCAAAAAAAAAAGTATTTTTCTAATCGATGAGAAGTATAAAAAATTAATTGATGACTTTTACTTAAAGATATGAGGTAATTACAATTTTATGATATAATTCTTAATAAGAATAATTATGAATGAAATGCATCAGCAATTAAAATTATTAGCTGAAATAATACGAAGAGTTACCTCTTCAGAATATCCTCAAGCGACAGAGGGGATAATGGAATTAGCAACTCAATATATAGGAGCTGAAAGGGGTACAATATTTTTACTAAGCAAAAAAAAGAGGCTTTTAGTTACATACATACAGGTAAAAAGTGATAGATTAGAAGAAATATGTTTACCAAGTAATCTTGGTATAGTAGGTAAAACGATAAGAACAGGTAAAATACAAATATGCAATAATGCATATGCTGATCCTGATTTTTATTCAGGAGTTGATCAAATTACAGGATTTGAAACCAGGAATTTATTAGCTGCTCCATTAATAAATGATAGGAATGAAATAATAGGAGCTATTGAATTAATAAATAGTATAAAAGGAGGATTCACAGAAGAGGATGCATTACTACTTGACAATATAGCTCATATAGCCTCTGTTCTTATTCAACAAATACTTGAATTAAAAAAATATAAGGAAGTAGAAAAAAAATTAAGAGAAGATACAAATAGATTAAAAGTAATTTTACAGAATTTAGGAGATACATATTTATTATTTGAATCATATAAAGGAATAATTGGCAAGAGCGCCAAGATTAAGCAAT
>FWWM01015596.1_pt1 | contig 11578 bp, 12 predicted proteins | sample 2228351 | NCBI WGS metagenome assembly FWWM01 (sample SAMEA103939774, study PRJEB20133) | metagenome | reverse complement strand
TGGTGACCAACGGGGAAAGACTAGCTCAACGAATGACAAATTCAGGCACGAGGTCAATTTCCAAAAAATTTCCCCCGGAACCTCTTGACACACTCGTATGCGGGGCGGCCGTTGACATGCTGGGGGGCCTTGTCTAGAATGGCGCGGCGATGCTCGTCTCCCGCCCGCGCGGCACCAGCGACATCCTGCCCGTGGAGGCCGCCCGCTGGCGGCGGGTCGAGGCGCGCCTGCACCGCCTCTTCCTCCTCTTTGGCTTCGGCGAGATCCGCACGCCGGTCTTCGAGCATGCCGACCTGTTCGAGCGGGGCGTGGGCGAGGCTTCCGACATCGTGGAGAAGGAGATGTACGTGTTTCCCGACCGGGCGGGGCGGCGGCTGACCCTCCGGCCCGAGGGCACGGCGCCCGTGGTGCGGGCCTACCTGGAGGGCGGACTCAAGACGGCGCCGCAGCCGGTCAAGCTCTACTACGTCAGCACCCCCATGTTCCGGTACAGCCGGCCGGCCGCGGGGCGGTACCGCCAGTTTCACCAGGCCGGATGCGAGGTGATTGGGGCCGGCGGGCCGCTCGCAGACGCCGAGGCGGTGGCGCTGGCCCACGCCTGCGTCGAGGCGGCGGTGCCGGGCGGGGCCCAGGTGCTGCTGAACTCCATCGGTTGCCCGGAGTGCCGCCCCTCCTACCGGGAGGCGCTCCGCGACCACTACCGGGATCGCCTTGCGGAGCTCTGCCCCGACTGCCGGCGGCGCTGGGAGCGGAACCCACTGCGGCTCCTCGACTGCAAGGATCCGGGCTGCCGCCACCTGGCCGCCGCGGCGCCCGTCCCCCTGACGCACCTCTGCTCCGCGTGCCGGGCCCACTTCGAGGCGGTGCGCTGGTTCCTCGAGGCGGCGGAGGTGCCGTACCGGATCGAGCAAGCCCTGGTGCGGGGGCTCGACTATTACACGCGCACCGTCTTTGAGCTTGGGCACCCGCGGCTCGGCCTGCAGGCGAGCCTGGGCGGTGGGGGGCGGTATGACGGCCTGGTGGAGGAGCTGGGCGGCCCGAGGACGCCGGCGGCCGGCTTCGCCCTCGGGATGGAGAGGCTCCTGGAGGCGGCGGCCGAGGAGGAAGGCCGCGGGGAGACGAGGGAGCAAGAGGGTGACGGAAGCGGCCTGGCGGCGGAGCGCGGCGGCGGAGGCGGGCTGCCGGCGTGGGAGGAGGCGCCTCCCCTCCTCTTTGTGGCGGCTGCCGGGGGAGAGGGCGTGCGCCGGGAGTGCCTGGCCCTGGCCCTGGCCGCGCGGCGGCGGGGGATCCCGGCCGAGATCGACCTCCTGGACCGGAGCCTCAAGGCTCAGCTAAAGCACGCGGCGCGCCTCGGGGCCACCACGGTTCTCATCCTGGGAGAGGAGGAGCTGGCCAGGGGATCGGTGCTGGTCCGGGACATGGCGGACGGTCGGCAGCGGGAGGTCGCCCGGGAGGAAGCCCTGACGGCGGTGGCCGGGCGGGACTGACCGGGGTGGCGGGAGCCGGGACGGAGGTGGAGGCGGTGACGGCGTTTCCCAAGCGAACACGGTGGTGCGGGGAGCTGCGCCCGGGGCACGTGGGCCAGGAGGTGGTCCTCCTGGGTTGGGTGCAGCGGGTGCGCGACCTGGGCGGCCTCATCTTTGTGGACGTGCGGGACCGGACCGGTCTCGTGCAGGTGGTGACGGACCCGCGGCGGGACGCGGCCGCCCACGCGGCGGCGGGAGAGCTGCGGAGCGAGTACGTGGTGGCCGTGACGGGGCGCGTCGTCCGCCGTTCGCCGGAGACGGTCAACCCGCGTCTGGCCACGGGGGAGGTGGAGGTGGAGGCGGCCGAGATCCGGGTGCTGAGCGAGGCGCGGACGCCCCCCTTCGAGATCGAGGCGGGGATCGGCACCGACGAGTTGGTGCGCCTGCGGCACCGCTACCTGGACCTGCGCCGTCCCGACCTCCAGGCCAACATCCTGCTCCGCCACCGTGTCGTCAAGGCGCTGCGCGATCACCTGGACGCCCTCGGCTTTCTCGAGATCGAGACGCCCATGCTCACCCGCTCCACCCCCGAGGGGGCGCGCGACTTCCTGGTCCCGAGCCGCCTCAACCCGGGCACCTTCTACGCCCTCCCCCAGTCGCCCCAGCTCTTCAAACAGCTTCTCATGGTGGCCGGCTTCGACCGTTACTTCCAGGTGGTGCGCTGCTTCCGCGACGAGGACCTCCGGGCCGACCGGCAGCCCGAGTTCACCCAGGTTGACCTGGAGATGTCCTTTGTGACCGAGGGGGACGTCATGGCGGTGACGGAGGGCATGATCGCCGCCGCCTTCCGGGCGGGGCTGGGGGTGGAGCTGGCGCTGCCCTTTCCCAGGCTCTCCTGGCGGGAGGCCATGGACCGCTACGGGACGGACAAGCCCGACCTGCGCTTTGGCCTCGAGCTCCACGACGTGACGGAGGCGGTGCGCGGCTCGGGGTTCCAGGTCTTCGCCGCGGCGGCCGCCCAGCCCCAGGGCTGCGTCAAGGGGCTGGCGGTGCCCGGCGGCGGCCCGGGCCGGCCGGCCCTCTCGCGCCGCGAGTTGGACGAGCTGACGGAGGAGGCGCGCGGATACGGTGCCCGGGGCCTGGCCTGGCTCGTGGTGGAGCCGGCCGGCAGCGAGGGCGCCGCGCCCGCCGGCGCGGGGCTGGCGGTGCGTTCCCCCATCGCCAAGTTCCTGCGCGAGGAGGAGCTGGCGGCCCTGGTGGCGGGCCTCGGGGCGGGACCGGGCGACGTCTGCCTCTTCGTGGCCGACCGCTGGCGCACAGCCGTGGAGGTGCTGGGTCAGCTTCGCCTCTCCCTGGCCCGCCGCCAGGGCCTGGTGCCCGCCCGCTCCGATCCACCGTCGTCGGAGGAATTCCGCTTCGTCTGGGTCACCGGCTTCCCCCTGCTCGAGTGGGACGAGGAGGAGGGGCGCTGGGTGGCGGTCCACCACCCCTTCACCTCGCCGGTGGAGGAGGACCTGCCCCGCCTGGAGGAGGAGCCGGCCGCCGTGCGGGCGCGCGCCTACGACGTGGTGCTGAACGGCACCGAACTGGGCGGCGGCAGCATCCGCATCCACCGGCCCGAGGTCCAGGAGCGCATGTTCCGCGCCCTGGGCATCGGCCCGGACGAGGCCCGGGCCAAGTTCGGCTTTCTCCTGGAGGCTTTCGCGTACGGCGCCCCGCCCCACGGCGGCATCGCCCTGGGCCTGGACCGGCTCGTGGCCCTCATGGCCGGCGTCGAATCCATCCGCGACGTCATCGCCTTCCCCAAGACGGCCCGCGCGGCCGATCCCATGAGCGGCGCTCCCGCCCCCGTGGAGGAGCGGCAGCTCCGCGACCTGCATATCGTGGTCCTGCGTCCCCGGGAGTGAAGCCGGCATGGTCCAGCGTCCCCGGGAGTGAAGCCCGGCGGCGCCGACCCTCTATCGCCGCCCGACATAACCCGATGGACATAGAGCATAGGCCTGTACCGGCTGGGAGGTGATCCATGGTGTCCAGGCAAGGTGGATTCTGGACGGGCGTCGCCGTGGGGGGGCTCGTTGGGGCCGTTCTAGGGTCGGCGCTCGTGGCTCTCTCCGAACAGGAGCGGCGCGCGCGGCTGGCCCGGCGCGCGCGCGCCGGCGTGGAGAGAGCGCGTGGCGGTGTGGAACGGGCGCGGGCGGGCGTGGACCGGGCGCGCGCGGGCGTGGAGCGGGCCAGGGCCGCTTCCGTGGCGGTGGCCGGCCGCCTCTCGGAGGAAGCCTCGTCCCTCCTGACGAAAGCGCGCCGCCGCCGGCGCACCTCGGCCAACGGCCAGCCCCCGGAGACGGCACCGGCCGCGCCGACGGCCGCCGGAACGTGAGCCAGTCCGTCGCCCTCACCGTGTTGGCAGTATCTGCCGCCGCCCTGGCCCTGGCGGCGGCAGCGTCCTTTTTTGTGCTCCTTTCCGTGGCGCGCAGGCTGGCCCGGCTCCAGGACGAACTGGAGCGCCTGCTGGCGCAGGGAGGCGAGGCCGTGGCGGCCGCCCGCCGCGCGGCCGCCGGCTTCGGCCAGGAAGTGACGGCCACCGGTCAGGCCCTGCGCGGCTTCCTTGCGGCGGGGGCCATGGCGGCCTTGGTCGCCTGGCTCGGGCGCGGTGCGGCGGGCGACGCCGCCCGCTCCGGCAGGCCGGGACGCCACGAGCGGGACCTGGCGGAGGAGGCGGCTTCCCTGGCCACCCGCTACCTGGTCCGCCGCTGGCGCCGCCGGCGGCCGTGACCGGGAACGCCGCTGGCGGTACTATGCGGGAGAAGGGATGAGATCACCTTGCGAGGTGGACAAGTTGCGGGTGTCTCTCATGTGGCAAGGGGACATGGCCTTCGCGGCCGAGACGCCAAGCGGGCACCGGCTCGTGCTGGACGCCGCGCCGGAGGTGGGGGGCGCCAACGCAGGGCCGCGCCCCATGGAGCTGGTGCTGGTGGCGCTGGCGGGTTGCACGGCCATGGACGTGGTCTCCATCCTCCGCAAGATGCGGGAGCCGCTGGCGGAGCTGAGCGTCGAGGTGGAGGGAAGCCGCGCCGCGGAGCATCCTAAGGTCTACACCGACATCGCGGTGCGGTACCGCGCCCGCGGCGAGGGGCTAGACCCGGAGAAGGTGGGGCGGGCCGTGCGCCTCTCGGTGGAGCGGTACTGCAGCGTGGGGAACATGCTCAAGCGCACGGCGCGCCTGCGCCATGTTTATGAGGTGAACGGCGCCGTCTTCGAGCTTGACGGGGCGGTGGATTGATGGGTGCCATCAGGATCGTGACGCCGGTGCCGGGGCCGCGGTCGCGGGCCGTCATGGAGCGGGCGGCCCGCGCCGTCCCCCGCGGCATCGCCCCTCAGGCGCCCGTGGTGGCGGCGGAGGCGAGCGGAGCTCTCATCACCGACCTGGATGGAAACACCTTCATCGACCTCTCGGGCGGCATCGGCGTCCTCAACACGGGGCACCGCCCCCCGGAGGTGGCGCAGGCCGTCCACGCCCAGGTGGACCGCTTCCTCCACACCGACTACTCCGTGGTGCCCTACGAGCCCTACGTGGCCCTGGCCGAGCGCCTCTCCCGCCTCGCCCCCATTCCGGGCGCCCGCAAGGCGTGCTTCTTCAACTCGGGCGCCGAGGCGGTGGAGAACGCGTGCAAGTTCGCGCGCCTGTACACGCGACGGCCGGCCCTCATCGCCTACGAGGGCGGCTTCCACGGGCGGACGCTCCTCGCCCTCTCCCTGACGAGCAAGCCCCGCCCTTACAAGAAAGGGATGGGCCCCTTCGCGCCCGAGGTGTACCGGGTGCCCTACGCCTACTGCTACCGCTGCCCGCTGGGGCTCGAGCACCCCGGCTGCGGCGTCGAGTGCGCGCGGGCCCTGGAGCGGGCCTTCGCCACCCTGGTCTCCTCCCGCGACACGGCGGCCGTGGTGGTGGAGCCGGTGCAGGGGGAGGGCGGCTTCGTCGTGCCGCCGCCCGAGTTCCTGCCCATGGTGCGGGACATCTGCCGGCGCCACGGCGTGCTGCTCATCCTGGACGAGATCCAGACGGGCTTCTACCGGACGGGGCGGCTCTTCGCCTGCGAGCACACGGGGGTGCAGCCGGACCTCATCTGCGTGGCCAAGTCCCTGGCGGCCGGGCTTCCCCTCTCCGGGGTGGTGGGGCGGGCCGAGGTGCTGGACGCGGCGGAGCCCGGCAACATCGGCGGCACCTACGTGGGGAATCCGGTGGCCTGCGCCGCCGCGCTGGCGGTGCTCGATCTCCTGGAGGGGCGCCGGGGGGCGGCAGAGACGGGCGGCGTGGGCGGCCGGGGCGAGGGCGGGGCGGGCCCGGCAGGAGACGCGGACGGGCGAGGGGGCGGCTTCCCTCCCGGGCCGGGGGAGCGGGCCGAGGCCATCGGGCGGTACCTGGTGGGCCGCTTCCGGGCCATGGAGGAGCGGTACGGGATCATCGGCGACGTGCGCGGCCTCGGCGCCATGGTGGGGGTGGAGCTCGTCCGGGACCGGGAGACCAAGGAACCGGCCACCCAGGAGACCGAGTTCATCCTCCAAGAAGCCCTGCGGCGCGGCGTCATCGTGCCCCGCTGCGGGCTTTACGGCAACGTGCTGCGCTTCCTCAATCCCCTCACCATCGGCGAGGCGGAGCTGGCGGAGGCGGTGGACGTGCTGGAGGAGGTCATCGCCGACGCCGACGCCGCCCTGGCGCGGGCCGGCGCCGGCGCGGCCACTACGTAGGGAACGGGGGTTTGAGCCCGGAAGCGGCGTTGGCGGGACGCCGCCGGGGACGGATGTGACGGCGCTGGTGCTGGGGGCGGGCGTGGGTGGGCTCACGGTGGCGCGACGCCTGCGCCGCCTGTTGCCTCCCCCATGGCGGGTGATGCTGGTGGAAAGGCGGCGGGGACACCTCTTCCCGCCGCTGCTTCTGCGCGTGGCCCTGGGGCTGGCGCGGCCCGAGGAGGCCGTGCGGGATCTGACCTGGCTCTCCCGCGCGGGAATAGAGCTGATCCGGGACCGGGTGCTGGCTCTCGACCCCGAAAAGCGGACGGCAATCCTGGAGGGCCGCGAGGAGCGGGCCGAGCTGCTGGTGGTGGCCCTGGGGGCCGAGCGCACCCTGATGGGGGTGCCCGGGTTGGCGGAGGCGGCCCACGAGTTTTACTCCCTGCGGGGTGCCAGGCGGCTCTGGCGGGCGCTAGCCGGCTTCGGCGGCGGCAGGGTGGCCGTCCTGGTGGCGGGGGAGCCCTACAGCTGCCCCACGGCACCCTATGAGCTGGCGCTGCTCCTGGCGGAGCGCTTCCGGCGGCGGCGCCTGGAGGCCAAGGTCTCCGTGTTCACACCCGAGCCGCATCCCCTGCCGGCCGCCGGCCCCGAGGCCGGGGCCCACCTGGCCGAGTTGCTGGCGGCGCGGGGAATCCGGCTGCGCTGCGGGGTGCGGGCGGCGGCGGTGGAAGCCAAGGGCTTGCTGCTGTCGGACGGGACGCGGGCCGGCTTCGATCTCCTGGTGGCGGTGCCCTTCCACCGTCCCGCGGCGGCTGTCCGGCGGTCGGCCCTGGCCGGCCCCCACGGCTGGGTGCCCGTGGACGGGGCCACGCTGGCTACGCGCTTCGCAGGCGTCTACGCCCTGGGGGACGTGGCGGCCATCACCCTGCCGGGGAGGCACCTAGGGGGGCGGCCCCTCGAGTTACCAAAGGCCGGAGTGCTGGCCCATCGCCAGGCTGTGGCGGTGGCGCGGCTCCTCGACCGCTGGGCCCGCGGGCGACCGGCGGAGAAGGGCTTCGACGGGCGGGGCGTCTGTCTCCTCGAGACAGGCGGAGGCAGGGCCGTCTTCGGCGGCGGCGACTTCTACGCCCGGCCGGCGCCGGCCCTGACCTTGAGGGAGCCCAGCAGATGGTGGCACTGGGGCAAGGCCCTCTTCGAGCGAACCTGGTTGGGTTGGGCCAACGGGCGGCGGGCGGCCTCCCTGGCGCTGGAGGCTGGAACCGCTCTCCTCGACGTGGCCCTGGGCGCCGGCGGTGGCAATCGTGGTGGACTCAGGGAGAAGACGGTGCTCGGGGAGTGAGGTGCAGCTAAGGGATGTTGAACCGTAGCTGTCTGCAATTGCCGGCGTCCCGTTGCTCCGGTCGGAGACCCGCTACGATGTCCGCCGGCAACGGCAACCGTTCGAGGGCCCGCGGCTCCACTTTGATGGCCCCGCCGCCATAGGACTTTCCCACCAATCGCAGGTTGGCCAGGGTCTGCGGGTGCCGCAGCACAGTCCAGAGCGTTTCCACCTGTTGGGGCTCGCCGCCCCGGGGATACACACAGAGAAAGCCTGTGAGCGGTATTACGCCCGCCCGGTTGCGAATGAAGCGGGCGTTCCTCCTACCGAGATAAGCGAACACGATCGGCGGGACCGCCCGGGACTCCATTTTGTACCAGGGGCGGCGGGACGCCAGAAGAGGCTTCCGAGGCAATCCCATCTCCTCGCCTTTTTCTAGGTACCTGCGGACGGCGGGTGGAAACATGTGTTTAGGGTGTCCCCCGGGCGAGAAGAGCAGCGTTGGTTTGCCGTCGGTTTCCAGTGTTCTAACGGTTTCGATGGTAATTTCATCTCCGGCCACATCCCTCGTCTTGCCGATGGCCGGCACCAAGAATTCGGCGGGAATGCCCAACATACGTGCCTTTTCGGCAGTAAAAAAGAAGAAATCGTTGGCCCCCGTGGCCACACCGCGTAGAACTTTGGCAAACTGCCCAAGGCACGGCCCTATTTCTCCCGGTTCTGCCGGCGGCCTCGAAAGGCCCCGTGCCAGGGCCTGAGAGAGATCAATCCTGGAGACAACCGTTGACCCTCTAGGTTGGCACCGGAATCCCGAAAGTATCCAGTCCCGCAGATCCTCAGTCCCAGCCTGCAAACATTCGGCCCGCCAAAGGTGGCTGGCCGGCTTCGCACGCTTGATCAGCAAAATGACCGGGTTTGTGTCCACACTGGGAAAAGGCGTCGCTTCCGGAGCAAAAGTGATCACCGCCTCCAAGCAATAATGCGATGCGATCCACCGCCAAAGGGATGGAGCGAAGACGCCCTCGACCGTATCAGCCGGCACGATGATGGCCAAGCGTCCGTTCGGGCTCAACAAGTCCAGTGTCCGGAGCAAGAAGTAAACATGCAACCCGGCTCGACCGTCGAGTGTTTGCCCCGTTATGGCAACGCCCAAGAACCGGAGTTGTCTTTTCAAGTTTGCCGGCAGGCGATGGTGCCGGATGTACGGGGGATTCGCCACAATGGCAGGAAACCGTCGGGCGGGTGGCTGGAGCACGAAGTCAGCGATCTCCACGCCCTCGAGATCGGCGGGCGAGAGCCCGCCAAGCCGAGCCTCAACCAGCACGGTGGGATCGATTTCTGTTCCTGTCAGCCGGATGTTCCTGCCGAACGCTCCTGCCAGCCTCTTGGCGGCGCGGAAGAAAGCTCCCGCCCCCACGGCGGGATCGAAAAGCTCTTGGGCTCCCCCGGCTAGGGCATAAGCCGCCATGGCTTCCGCTATACAATCGGGAGTCCAGAACTGTCCCTTCGCTCTCAAGGCTTCACGTTCCGGCCTCCCCTTGGTCCATGCTGGAACTGACATCCACGCCTCACCTCCTTGAGGCATCAGCAAGGATGGCGAGCACTTCCTCACTTAGTTTGAGTCTGCCACCAACAAAGTGCACGTAGGGAAGAATGTGACCGCCACCGGGTCATGGTCTACTCCCACCCTCCGCCGCCCGCATTGTTATGCACACGTGCATAACCATTTCTTAGGCGATGCCTAACAATCCATTGCGCCGCAAGGCTTTGCGCCTCGCCACAGTGTGGCCTGTGCCGTTGCATAAACGCGGGGGGAGGCTCTGCTGCATATCCCTACCGCAAAATCGGAGCTTCTGCGGCTTTCTGAGGCTTCCTGTGTTTAGCAACAGCTGCCTGAACCGGAAACCGGCACTGCCCGCGGCTACGTAACGCGAGCAGTCATACGTATTGCCCCATGTGTCGCGGCAGGTGCGTTTGATGTGGCGGCAGGCGGCGACGCTGATGTCGGCGTAGCCGTCCGCCGACATTATCGCAGCCAGCGATGCGGCGTCGGCGGCGGTTTGCAGGCGCTCACGCATGAGCCGCTGCGCGCCGAAGTTCGCGGCCACGGCGGAGGCGACAAGGAGGAGCGGCAGCCAGAATGCGGCGAAAACCAGCACGACCGAGCCGCGTTCATCGCGGGCAATCCGTCGCATCGCGTTGTCTCCTTTTTGAGCGTTGGGCAAATCACTTACCGGAGATCGGCGTCGTCGAGCTTGACGAACGCCCCCGGCGCGATCTGCCCTTTGTTGAGGGCATTGCGGAGCGCGGTCACCTGATTGGCGGCGGAATTGTTTCTGAGTGTTAGTTTCACAATGCCGGCGTTGGGAAGCCCTTTTTCAAAGACAAGTTGCCCGAAATCCTCGTCGCAGGTAACCACAATTGTTCCCAGCCGCGTCGCACGGGCTAAAATCGCCTCGTCACTCGTTCCAGGCTCGGCCACTTCCACCTCGTGCCCGAGACGGCGAAGGTCCTCCGCCACCTTCGGGCTGACGTTGCAGTTGAGGATGAACCTCAACGCAGCGCCCGCTCCTGGTGCATGACCCTGGCGGCGTAGAGGAGCGCGGCCCGGATATCATCCTCCGTCAGGGAAGGATAGTCACGTAACAATTCCTCCTTCGTCATCCCGGCGAGGCATTCAAGGATGAAGGCCACTGAAAACCGGGTGCCTCGGAGGATAGGTTTGCCGCGCAGGATCGCCGGGTCGCACACGATCCGGTTGAGCAGTTCTATGTCGGTTGCCACAGCCATGTTTTATGCCTCCTTGCCTGGAATTATACAGCGCCTTCGCGACCGCGGCGAAGCTATTTAATCAGTCCCCCGCCACCTTCGCAGCGGCTGCTGCAACCTGCCCCGGCGCGGCACTGCACTATTGCGCTATGGCTGGTCTCAACCCCGCCACCTTCGCAGCGGCTGCTGCAACCGCTAAGACACCCACTGCCGTCGGAGTATACATGCATGTCTCAACCCCGCCACCTTCGCAGCGGCTGCTGCAACGAGATCCTCGCCGGCCGGACCATAGAGCAGCACCGCAGTCTCAACCCCGCCACCTTCGCAGCGGCTGCTGCAACGGCCAGCGAACACTTGATTATTAAGTTTTGCGACCGCCTGCTCCTCCGGCGGGACGCGAAGATTATATGTTTGCGCGTTACACGCACCCATCTTCGCGCCGGTGGTGGCCCCGCTAAGCGACTACCTTATCCCCGCGCGGGGGACGCAGGTTTTGGGTCTTCAAGGGGCTTCGGGCCGGGCAAACGTGTTGTTGCCGCCGTCGGGCCGGCAGGCCCCCTCTTCGACACTACGCACGTACCCAGCACCGCGGAGGTGAGACTACCAGCCGCATCGTGCTTACGGCATTCGCCCCCGCATCCCTGGAGCAAAAGGCCGGGACCAGCCTGCAACAAAATTATACACCCGCTTTCTCCCTCTTGGCTTTCTCCTCAAACCACCGCCTTCCGAGATTGATCGCTGCGTTCAAGTCGGCATCGTCTTGATGTCCGCAAGCAACGCACTGGAACTCGCGTCCGTGACGGCTCGCCTTGTCCCGGTGCCTGCACACGGCGCACGTGAGGGATGTCCACGCAGGACTTACATGCCACGGCCTCCACAAACCGGCCAACGGAAGCTTGTAAGACAGGATGCTTGCAAGTTTTTGGTACATCATTTTCGACAGCCTATCACGTCGCCGCCGGGACCGCGCTCGGCTAAGAGCGCGGCTCCGCAGCCCCTTCAGCTGCTCCAGCACGACCTGCGCCTCATACCGCTTCGCAAGAGCCACTATTTCATTCGCCAGCAGGTGGGCCAAGTGTATGGCGATCTCGCTTTCCTTGCGCCCGTTTGGCCGTCTGCCGCGTCTCTGCGCGTCCCTGCGCTCTTCGGCAAGCTGTTCACGTAGCTCGCGAAGCGGGCCTCCCTCCCACAGCCGCCGCTCTTGGACCGCCGTTCGACAGTAAACGGGGGTTTTAGGCACCGGGTCTGACTCGTGAGCCTTGAGCGACAAGGCTCCACCCGTGGCGGGGGCAGAAAA
>FWWM01015587.1_pt1 | contig 11581 bp, 12 predicted proteins | sample 2228351 | NCBI WGS metagenome assembly FWWM01 (sample SAMEA103939774, study PRJEB20133) | metagenome | reverse complement strand
TAGCACTGGAAGATCTGATTCCTTCATCCGCTGAATTTTCAATTAAAGACAGCTATAACATGGTTATTAAACAGGCTGATAATGAATTACTAATTGATTACAGACCGCTTGTACGAGAAATTATTGAAGATTATCTATCAGAAAAGAGCATATCTGAAATTGCTTGGAAGTTTCACAATTCAATAGTGAAAATTATTTTCTGCACCATGAAGGCAATTCAAAAAAAGTATGGATTTAAAGAAGTTGGGCTAAGTGGAGGAGTTTTTCAAAATACTTATATCCTCAGAGAAGCAACAAAAATCCTAAAAAAGGAAGGCTTTATTCCATTGATACATCAAAATTCTCCCTGCAATGACGCATGTATATCATTAGGACAGGCATATCTTGTTGGCAAAAGAATGAAAAATTTCTAAGCAATTCCAATAATTTTTTCTAATAAAGTATCTTTATTGAGCTCGTGAAAATATCAACTTCGCCATCAAAAAAGTATCAAAATATGACTTGTTGCACTCTATTTTGTCCGTTTTATTGTTCCATGTAAGAATGAGCTTTTTTGTTATAATATTAAATGAAGTTTGAACCTAAATGGATAGCTTGGGAAGTAACCCGTAGATGTAACCTCCGTTGTATTCACTGTCGTTCTTCCTCAGAAGATGTTGTTTTAGAGCATCCTGATCCCTCTAAAGAAGAGTGCTTAAGAATTATTGACGATATTACCTCCTATGCTAAGCCTGTGCTTGTGCTTACAGGAGGTGAACCTTTACTAAGAAACGATTTATTTGAAATTGCTGAATACGGCAGTAGCAAGGGTTTAAGAGTTTGTCTTGCTACCAATGGAACACTTGTTAATGATGAAATCTGCCAAAAAATCAAAAATTCAGATATAAAAATGGTATCCTTAAGCCTTGATGGACCAAATGAAGAAGTCCATGACAATTTTAGGCAGCAAAAAGGAGCTTTTCAGGGAACTATAAATGCAGCTAATCTGTTCAATAAACATGGAATTCCATTTTTGATTAACTCCTCTTTCACTAAGAGGAATCAACATACAATACCTGAAGTTTACAAACTTGCAAAAAAGCTTGGTGCAACCGCATGGTATATGTTTATGATAGTGCCTACAGGCAGAGGCGAGGAGCTTTTATCTGAGTTAATAAGTGATGAGGACTATGAAAAAATTCTTCACTGGCATTATGATATGGAAAAAAATGAAAAAGATATTCTTGTAAGACCCACTTGCGCTCCTCAGTATTATAGAGTCATATTTGAAAGGTCAAAACAAGAAGGAGAAAAATTTGAGAGAAGAACACTTAAGTTTTCAACTGGTGGTGCTAAGGGTTGCGTTGCAGGACAACTGATTTGTCTTATTAATGTTGATGGTGATGTAATGCCATGCAGCTATTTTCCTTTACCAGCAGGAAATATTAAAAAGCAATCATTCAAAGATATCTGGGAAAATTCAGAACTTTTTAAAGATTTGAGAAACTTCTCTTCCTACAAAGGGCGTTGCGGTGTTTGTGAGTATGTCAATGTCTGCGGAGGTTGTAGAGCAAGAGCATACTGTATAAAGGATGATTATATGGAAGAAGACCCATACTGCAAATATATTCCGAGGAAATACGGTGAACGAAACATTTCTTAAAGCCTGCCGTGGTGATAAAACTGATTATACACCTGTTTGGTTTATGAGACAAGCAGGCAGATATATGCCTGAGTATCAGAAAATCAGACAAAAATACGATTTTCTCACAATGTGTAAAACTCCTGAACTTGCAGCAGAAGTAACCATGCAACCCATAAAGATTTTAGGTGTAGATGCAGCCATACTTTTTAGCGATATTTTGATTCTCCTTGAAGCAATGGGCTTAAAGATAGATTTTATAGATGAAAAGGGACCGCAGGTTTATCCTACAGTGAGAACAGATAGAGATTTGGAAAATATAAAAAAATTGGAGCTTGAAAGTATAAACTTTGTTTTTAAGGCTATTGAAATTCTCATCAATGAGATAGATGTTCCATTAATCGGCTTTTCTGCCTCTCCTTTTACACTCGCTACATATGTGATTGAAGGAGGCTCAACGAAGGATTTTGTTAATACTAAAAGATTAATGTTTTCTGAGCCTGAAAGCTTTCATAAACTTATGACAATGCTTACAGAGGCAACTTTAAGCTATCTTATTGAACAAATTAAAGCAGGCGTGCATGCTGTTCAAATATTTGATACATGGGCTGGTGTTTTATCGCCCTATGATTACGAAATATTTTGCAAGCCCTATGTGAAGAGACTAATCAATGGAATTTCCATTTATCATTCAACAGTAACTGACCAGCGCGCAAATAAGAAAGTGCCTGTGATTTATTTTGCTCCCAATACAGCAGGACTTTGGCTTCATCTGAAAGAGTTGGGTTTTGATGTTTTGAGTATAGACTGGAGGGTTGATATTAAAGAGGCAGCAAAACTTTTCAATCAGCCATTGCAGGGGAATCTTGATCCTTTGGTGCTTTTAGGAAAAGAAGAGGAAATCTTGAGAAGGACTGAGACCATCCTGATAGATGGTATGAATGCAAGGGCTCATATTTTTAACCTCGGGCATGGAGTAAATATAAATACTTCGGTGGATAAATTAAAAAAATTGGTTGACTTTGTACATGAATTCAGTTATAAATTGCGTAAATTTAAACTGCCCGATTCCCAATAGTAATTGCGAGCAAAGCGAAAAAGACGAAGCAGTTTCCGAGATTACTTCGGCGTTCTAACGGATGCCTGGCAATGAGGGAAGTGTTAGTAATTGAGAGAGAAGCGAAGCAATCTTGCCTTTAAGATTGCTTCACTATACTAAAAAAGAGCATGCAAATTAGGATAAATTTAATTAGGAGGGAGTAAGATGCTAAAGATAGGCGTTTTAGCATCAGGAAGGGGCTCCAACTTTCAGGCAATCATTGATGAAATTGAAGCTGGAAGACTTCCTGCAAAGATAGAGATATTAATTGTTGACAATCCCAATGCCTATGCAATTGAGAGAGCTAAAAAGCATGGAATTCCTCATCTTTATGTCAATCCAAAGGATTTTCCAAACAAAGAAGCTTTTTATGAAAAAATAAGAGATGAACTATTGGCAAATGGTGTAGAGCTTGTTGTATTGGCAGGATTTATGAGAATAGTTAAAAAGCCTTTGCTTAATGCTTTTCCAAACAGGATTATGAATATTCATCCAGCTCTTCTTCCTTCATTCCCCGGGCTTCATGGACAGAAGCAAGCAGTTGATTATGGAGTGAGAATAAGTGGATGCACAGTTCATTTTGTTGATGAAGGTGTTGACACAGGACCAATAATCATTCAAGCTGCTGTACCAGTTCATCCAGATGATACAGAAGACAGTCTTTCAGAAAGAATACTCAAATTGGAGCATAAAATTTTCCCTGAAGCAATAAGACTTTTTGCAGAAGGAAGGCTTCGGGTAGAGGGAAGAAAAGTGAAAATTAAAGATTATCGTTTGCCTGAAAAATTCTTTACAAATCCTGAGATTAGTCTATGAAAGGAGCAAATATAAAAACCCAGAAAGTAAGACCCACTCCTGCAATTGTCAGAAAAGCTATTTTTGATATTTTGCGGGATGTTGAAGGCAAGACATTTGTAGACCTATATGCTGGCAAGGGATTTGTTGGCATAGAAGCACTGAAAAGAGGTGCTAAGGAAGCAATATTTGTTGAATGGGACCCTGTTTTGTGCATCTTCATAAAAAATTCTTTGAATAAAAATAGACTTCTTGAAAAGGCGAGGGTCTATAACTTAGATGTAATTGATTTTCTTAAACAAACAGAGCTGACATACGATATTATTTTTTCAGACCCTCCCTATGAGTCTGGTGAACTGAAAAGAATGTTTGAAATATTTGAAAAGAAAAATCTGGTGAAGGAAGACGGAATACTAATTATTCAGCATTATAAAAATGAATCGTTAAGGGAGAAACTAAAGGATTTAAAAATCCACAAATGTTACAGATATGGAGATACACTTTTAACGGTTTACAGGAGGGTAGATTGAAAAAAATAGGCGTTTATCCGGGAACTTTCGATCCCATAACCAATGGGCATCTTGATGTTATCAAAAGAGCTTTAAAAATTTTTGATGAACTTATAGTCGCAGTAGCTGTGTCAAGCTATAAAAAAGCACCTGTTTTTTCAATTGAAGAGAGACTTTACTTTATAAAAGAAGCAACAAAAGATTTAAAAAATCTTAGTGTTGAGCCATTTGACGGGCTTCTCATCAATTTTGTAAAACAAAGGGATGCACTTGCAATCGTTAGAGGACTGAGAGCAGTCTCAGACTTTGAATTTGAATTTCAGTTTACCCTTGCCAACAGAAGACTTTTAAAGGATGTAGAAACGATATTTCTAATGCCATCTGAACAATACTCATTTATATCCTCAAGTATTGTTAAAGAGATTGCATACTTTGGAGGCTCAGTAAAAAGTCTTGTGCCTCCTGTGGTGGAGAAGGCTTTAAAGGCAAAGTATCAGAAATGATGTCAAGTATGAATTCTTTTACAGCAGAGATGCCACCATCAAGATAAATAGCCCCTATAATTGCTTCCATTGCATCTGCAAGAATGGAGTCTTTGTTTTCACCACCGCTTAATCTTTCTCCTTTGCCCAACAATAAAAATCTTCCGAGTAGAAGTCTTTTTGAAATTAAAGCAAGGCACTTTTTACTAACGAGATATGAGCGAATCATTGACATCTCAGCTTCATTTAGCTCTGGTTTAAGGCTAAAAAGATAATCTGATATAACAAATCCCAAGACAACATCTCCAAGAAACTCAAGCCTTTCATTTGATGGAGTCAGATTTTCATTTGCATAAGAACTATGGGTAAGTGCCTGATGGAGAAGTTCAGGATTTTTAAATCTGTAACCTATTATGTTTTCAATTTCCTGTGAACTTTTTAAAAACAAGGGATGCATTTGTTCCGCCAAACCCAAAGGAGTTTGTAATAGCACATCGCACCTGTCTTTTTCTGGGCTTATATGGAACATAATCAAGGTCACATTCAGGGTCTGGATTATCAAGATTAATAGTTGGAGGAATTATGTCTTCATAAACGCTTAAAATCGTGAAAATAGCCTCAACCCCTCCTGCAGCACCGAGAAGATGACCTGTCATTGACTTTGTAGAGCTTACACATAGTTTATAAGCATGTTCACCAAATACACTTTTAATTGCTTGCGTTTCAAGCTCGTCTCCTTGCTTTGTAGAAGTGCCGTGTGCATTGATGTAATCTACTTCCTCAGGTTTAACTCCAGCATCTTCCAAAGCCCTTTTCATGCATCTTGCACCACCTTCTCCCTCTGGTGCAGGAGCAGTTATGTGATAGGCATCTGCGGTCATTCCATATCCTGCAAGTTCTGCATAAATTTTTGCTCCACGCTTTAGAGCATGCTCCAATTCTTCAAGAATTATTATGCCAGAGCCTTCTCCTATTACAAATCCGTCTCTGTCTGCATCAAAGGGTCTGCTTGCACGTTCAGGCTCGTCATTTCTTGTTGAGAGTGCTTTCATAACTGAAAATCCTGCAACAGCCATTGGTGCAATTACAGCTTCTGTTCCACCGCATATCATAACATCAGCATCGCCATATTGAATCATTCTGAAAGCTTCACCAATTGCGTGATTTCCAGTTGCACAGGCTGTTGTTACAGCTAAATTTGGACCCTTAATTCCGTATCTTATGGAAATTTGTCCTGCTGCAAGATTAATTATTAGCATAGGAATAAAAAAAGGCGATACCCTTTTCCATCCCTTTTCAAGAAGCACCTTATGATAATATTCAATAGCTGGCAATCCACCCATTCCTGATCCAATAACAACACCAATCCGTTCAGGATTTTCCTCAGAAATTTTCAATCCCGCATCCTCAAGTGCCATTTGGGTAGCTGCTATAGCAAAATGGATAAACCTATCCATTCTTTTGATTTCTTTTGGTTCAATATATTGGGTGGGATCAAAGCCCTTTACTTCGGCAGCTATTCTAACTGGGTAGTTTGTGGTATCAAACTGAGTAATATAGCCAACACCTGATTTTCCCTCAATAATTGCCTTCCATGTAGATTTTACATCAAGACCGAGCGGGGTCACAGCCCCAAGCCCGGTCACAACAACTCTTCTTTTAGCCATTACTTTATTATGCCTGTCCAGTCTTGTTTTTTATGTACTCAATTGCATCTTTTACTTTGGCAATCTTCTCTGCGTCCTCGTCTGGAATCTCAATGTTGAATGCCTCTTCAAATGCCATTACGAGCTCAACTGTGTCAAGGGAGTCTGCTCCGAGGTCCTCAACAAATGATGATTCAGGAGTAATTTGTGATGCGTCTACTCCTAATTGTTTTGCTATAATTTCCTTTACTTTTTCTTCTACCATTATTCCCCTCCTTTTTTTCTTTTTTACATGTACATTCCGCCATTTACATGAATAACCTGTCCGGTTATATATCCTGATTCTGGTTGGGCTAAAAATATTATAGCATTTGCAACATCCTGAGTTGTTCCAAATCGTGAAAGGGGAATCATTTTAAGCATTTCCTCTTTCACTTTTTCAGGCAATTTGTCTGTCATAGCAGTTTGAATAAATCCTGGAGCAACAGCGTTGACTGTAATTCCACGTGATGCATATTCCTTTGCTAATGTTTTTGTCATTGCAACAAGCCCTGCTTTTGAAGCAGAATAATTTACCTGTCCAGGATTGCCTATAAAGGCTACGACAGAGGCAATATTTATTATTCTACCATATTTTATTTTTGACATAATCTTTACAGCCTCACGAGAGCACAGAAAAGCACCTTTCAAATTGATATTTAAAACCGCATCCCACTCTTCATCTTTCATTCTAATGAGCAGGTTATCTCTTGTTATTCCAGCGTTATTCACCAGAATTTCTACTTTTTCAAATTTTTTTACAGATTCTTCAAATAATTTTTTTACATCTTCAACATTGGAAACATCCGCCTGTATGCCCAATGTTTCAACATTAAACTGAGTTTTTATATCCTGAGCTGCTTTTTGTGCCACCTCTTCATTTATATCTACTATAACTACATTAACTCCTCTTTTAGCAAATTCCTCTGCAGTTGTTCTTCCTATTCCCCTTGCTGAACCTGTAATTATTGCTGTTTGTCCTTTCATTTCAAAGCCTCCTTATAATAAAGCCTCTAAAAATTAAATTATAAAAAATCTTTATAGAAAAATTCCACCTCACATCTTCCATGTTGGCAAATTATTGCCAAATATCAATGAAAAAAAAGACTATTTCTGTATTATAATCTACCTAATTTGATTGTTTTTTTAGATAAAACTTTGTTAGTCTATCACTGAGAATATCAGAAAAAATAGATAGAAAATCGTCATTGCGAGCCTGCCGTCAGGCAGGCGTGGCAATCTCTTCGTTGGATTGGAAGGAAACGGCGAGATTGCCGGGCACGAAGCCTGTCGCGAGCCAAAGGCTTTGCGAGCTTTCGCAAAAATACTTTATAATTCCACAATTTAGGATGGAGACTAACCATGTATATCAGACCATTTGATCCATGGAAAAGTGAGTTATGCACCTGTCCTTTAAAATATTCACTTAATCCATATACAGGATGTACACATGGATGTGTTTACTGCTATGCTTCATCATACATAAAAGATTTTTTTCATTGCAGACCAAAACCTAACCTAACAGAACAAATCAAAAGGGAAATAAAAAAAATTCCCCAGAACTCGCTCGTTTCTCTAAGTAACACTTCAGACCCATATCCTCCTATGGAAAGTCAGTTACTTCTTACCAGAAATTGTCTAAAAATTTTTAAGGAAAGTAATATCAGGGTTTTAATTATCACAAAAAGCGATATTGTTTGCAGAGACATAGATTTGATAGAAAATATGAAATCTGCTGTCACAATCACGATAACAACCTTAAAAAACTATCAATCTCTTGAACCATACGCTCCTTCCCCTCACAGAAGAATAAAAGCTTTGGAAAAACTTAGTTTAAAAGGAATCCACACCGGGCTAAGGCTTGATCCCATAATACCTGAAATTAATGACTTTGAAATAGAAGAAATTTTAAGATTAGCCAAATTAGCTGGAGTAATGCATGTAACAGCAAGCACATTTAAACCAAGATGGGACAGCTGGGCAAGGTTTAAAAAGTTATTTCCACAAGAAAGCCATAAACTGGAGTCTTTATATTTCAGGCAGGGTCTAAAAAAATCTAATTCATGGTATTTACCAGAAAGCACAAGAAAAGAGATAATTTTAAAAATCAAACAGATATGTGATGAACTTAAGTTAAGCTTTGCATCATGCAGGGAAGGATTTATAGAATACAATACCGCATTGTCCTGCGATGGAAGTCATTTGATTAAGTAAATTGTGAGATTTTATGATAAAATTAAACCGTAACTCTGCAATGTTTGAGTAATAGGATTCTCAGTTAAACTTTTCATAAAAATCAAACCCTTCTAAATATTAAAATTTTCATTGCTTTCGTGACAAAAATATTTCTCTTATGCCTTTACTTATTTATGAAAAACGATTTTCCTGATTTGGTACTAAAATATAAGAGAAAAAACACTCAGATTATAAAAAAAGTGATTTCTTTTATTTGTATCAGATAACCTCTAAGTGAGACCCTCAAAAAGCAAGAGCAAAAAAGATTACTGAAAAATATCTTGGCAAAATCACTAAGGATGGACTCATTAAGCCAAAACATGAGAGAATTCTTGACTCTATGAAGGCAATATCTGTAAAGGAGTTTGGTGCAACCTCTTATGCGTTAAGTATTGCTCAGGATATAGAGGAACTTCTGAAAGTCTATTTCCCAGATTTCTTCGAATCCCTGTTTGTATTTTCAGTACTTAGACTTTTTCATTCATCAGCGATTAAAAATGTGATACACCACTTTAGGGCTTCATATCTGTCTGAAGTGTATCCTGATGCTTCATTATCTGCAAAGAATTATCAGGGAGGTGGGAAGGCAAAGACAAAAGGTGGTTGAATTTTTAAGACAATTACTGAAACATATTTGAGGGATGACGAAAGTTTGAATGGATGGATGTTTGTGAACTTTGTATCATTAATGTTGTATTACAGGATATACAATGAGTTAAGGAAAGCAAAACTTTTGAGCAAGTATTCAGTCAAGGATGTACTAATACATCTTGAAAGGATATATAAACTAAAGATGCCTCATGGATGGGAGATTTTAGAAATTCCAAAACAAAAAAGATTGATTGCTGAAAATTTGAAGCTTGAGTTATATAGTACTTAAAATAGGCAGAAGTTACGGGTTAAATTAAGAAATTGAAGCATTTTTCGTGAAATTATGTATACTTTTGCAGGACTCAGATTAAGCTGTAAAGAGCTTTGGAGAAGAGCACCGATATGAAAGTTTGATTTCTCGCAGTGGCAAGCTCCATGAAAATGCCTGATTTTAAAAGTTTATTTGCGTTTGATCTTATAACTTTTAATCCTATAATTTAGGGCTTGCCGGGTAATTCCAAGAAACGATGCTGCTATGCCCTGATTTCCCCTTGCTCGCCTAAGTGCCTCTTCTATTAAAATTTTTTCTATCTCCTTTAAAGTAGGCAGTTTGTCAGGAAATCTCATTTGAATGTAGAATTTAACTATTTCACTCTTTAATTCTCTATCAACAGAATTGCTTATATCTATCATGTCTTTAAAAATCTCTAAGGATAAAATAGGTGACTTACAACGGGCAACAGCATCATAAATCATCATCTTTAATTCTCTGACATTTCCGGGAAATGTGTAATTCATTAAAAGGATAATCAGTTCTTCTGGATATTTAGGAGTTTTTTTACCTAATGATAATGCAGCTTCTGTAATGAAATGCTCAAGCAACACAGGTATGTCATCCTTTCTTTCCCGTAAAGGAGGCAAATGAATATGATGAGCTTTAAGCCTGAAAAATAGGTCTTTCCTGAATTTCCCTTTGGTAACCATCTCCTGAAGCTCCTGATTTGTCGCCACTATTATGCGGATATCTGTTTTCTTTGGAATATCAGAGCCAAGCGGATAATATACTTTTTCCTCCAGAACCCTTAAAAGCTTGATTTGTGATGCCTCAGTGAGGTCTCCGATTTCATCAAGAAACAGAGTGCCTTCTTTGGCTTTAGCAATTAACCCTTCTCTGTTAGATATAGCACCTGTAAACGCTCCTTTTCTATGGCCAAAGAGAGTGTCAGAAAACATTGTATCATCAAGTCCTGCAACATTTACTGCTACAAATTCTCCCTTTCTTTTGCTTATCCTGTGAATTGCCCTTGCAATTAACTCTTTACCTGTGCCTGTTTCTCCAGTAATTAAAATAGGCTGGTCAGTCTTTGAGATAACTTCAATGTATTTAAAAATTCCCCTCATTTTTTTATTTATTGTGATAAACTCAGAAAAAGCCTCTTCGTTCTCAAGTTTGTCTTCTATTAATCTGTATTTTAATCCTTTGATTTCTTCTTTCAGCCGGCTTGTCTCCAGTGTTCTTTTTATGGAATAGACGAGCTTGTCTTTTTCCACAGGTTTAACAAGATAATCGCACGCTCCAAGCCTCATACATTCTACAGCTACTTCTATTTCTTTGGTTGCTGTTATTATGATTATTGGTATTTCTGGGTACTCTAAATTTAAGAACTTAAGCATTTCAATCCCAGAAATATGAGGTAAAGATAGGTCAAGGATAATAACTGAAAAAGTTCTTTCCTTCAAAATTAAAGGCAGTTCTCTTGGGTCTTCAATTAATAAAATATCATTTATACCTTCCTGTTTTAAAAGAAGAGAACAAGTATACAAAAAATCTTTTTCATCATCAACTATGGCTACACTATAATTAAAGTTTTCCATCTCTACTGTCCAAAGGGAAAATATATTTTTACGGATGTGCCAATATTTTCTTCTGAATTTATAATAATTTCTCCACCATACTCTTCAATAATAGATTTTGATAAATAAAGCCCAAGTCCTGAGCTTCCTTTTGTTGTAAAAAATGGTTCAAAGATGTGAGGCATTAAGTTTTTTGATATTCCAACTCCCTCATCTCTAATCTCAATAAATACTCTGTTTCCTTCAGTACCAGTGAAAACTTGTATTGCTCTTTTTTTGTCAGGTAGTGACTGCATTGCGTTGGTTAATATGTTTACAATAACCTGTTCCAATTTCTGGATATTTACTTTAATTTTGGGTAAAGATTGAGCAAGCTGAACAATGAACTTATCAGTATACATTGAGATATGATAACTAAGAATAGTAATGACCCTTTTTGCAATCTCATTAATGTCAACTAATGTGGACTCAGAGATAGAACCTTCTTTTAAGTATTTTTTTAAATCATACATTGTATCAGATATTCTATGAATCCCTTCAATAAGAGACATCATAAGTCTTGGAACTACTTTATCTATCTCTGATGATGTAATCCCACCAACTAAAAATTCACCATTTTCTTTCTCATACTCCTTGATTAACTTAATGACATCATTCCATACTTGAAGCACTATTCTTAAGTTATTTGCCATAAAATTACAAATGTTGTC
>FWWM01015581.1_pt1 | contig 11585 bp, 14 predicted proteins | sample 2228351 | NCBI WGS metagenome assembly FWWM01 (sample SAMEA103939774, study PRJEB20133) | metagenome | reverse complement strand
GGGGCCGGAAGGTGACCCGGTGGACCGCCATCAGGACCTCGTCAGCTCCACGCGCCGAAAAGAAGAACGGGCCCGGCCACCGGTCCCGTTCAGCGCCGGCCGCGGCTTGGACGGCCGCTCCGGCGCCCGCGCCCGGTCCACCACCCGCACGTTCGACGCCCGCAGCGCGCTCGCCACCGACGCCTCCTTGACCCGCTCCAGCATCGTCTCGTACAGCTGCCGGTTCGAGTCCACCTCCCGCTTCAGAATGTTGTACCGAATCGCCTTCGCCGCCTGCCCGCTCACCAGCCGCGCCTGCTTCATGTAGTCCTTCCGCAACAGCTCCTCCCGCCGCACCGCCTCCTCGTACTCGTTCCGGATCCGCCCCAGAATCGCGTCCCGCACCCCCGAAAACGCCGCCTCCATCGCCGCCAACTGCGCCCGCACCCGCTTCACCCTCGGGTGCTCCCGCGTGAACGTCGTCGTCAGCTCCGCCTCCTCCCGCCGCAGCTCCGTGATCCGCGCCTGGTAGTCCCGCAGCGCCGTGTCGTTCAGCACGTCCGGCAGCACCTCCGGCGGGCTCGTCCGCGCCATCTCGTACCGCGACTGCTTGCCGATCCGGTCCGCCTCCGCCTTCGACAGCTCCGCCTGAATCTGCTGGAGCTTCTCCTCGGCGATGCTGTACTGCTCCCGCGTGTACAAAAGCCCCGCGCTCCGCGCATAGGCTTGCAGCTCATCCTCGGACTGCTCCAGCTTCACCCGCATCTCCTCGAGCTGCCGCGCCAGCCACTCCCCCGTCCGCTGCGTCGTCGCCCACCGCGCCTCCAGGTTCTGGTCAATGAACTCCTCGGCCAGCGTGTTGGCGAACTCCGCCGCCACCTGCGGATCGGTCGACTCCACCACCACCTCCACAATCCGCGTCTGCCCCTGCGCCCGCACCTCCAGCTCCTCCGCCGCCAGATCCAGCGCCCGCTGCCGCGCCGGCCGCTCGGCCCCCGGCCCCGGCAATTGCAGCGCCCGCCGCCACGCCGACGGCCGGCTGGTGTCCGTGTCCGGCTTCGCCGCCGGCTTGACCCAGCCCAGCTTCTTCAGCGTCCGCTCGACCAGATTCTCGCTTTTCAGTATCTGAATCTGCGTCTGAATGTCCGCCTGGTCCACGCTCCGCGAGGCCTGTTCGACCGGATTCACCTCGCGCAGGTTCATAAAGTCCGGATTCAGGCTCTGGATCTCCAGCGTCGTCCGGGCTTGGTAGATCCGGGTTTGAGGGAGCGTGAGTAGCACGGCCAGCAGGCCCCCAAGAAACGTCGCCAGGATCAGCGTGCCCTTCCGCCGCCGGAGAATCGCAAAGTACTCCAGCAGCCCGCCGGAAAGCGGCTCCTCCGCAAACTCGTACGCGTAGCCGTAGCCCGGCTCGCGCTCTGCTGGCCGCGCCGGCCCCCGCTCGGCGCGCCTCGCCGGCAGCCCCGCCGCCGGCAGCTCGGGCAACTCCGGAGGTTGGTTCATCTTATCTGTCCAATCCGACTCGGTAGATGGCCACGCCGCTGGCCACCGCCAGCGCCGCGCTCAGCGTCCGCCCGGTGAACTCCTTCAGCCCGCTGTGCGGCACCCACAGAATGTCGTCCGGCCGCAGCACAATGTCCTCCGCCTCGCCGTTGAGCACCTTCTTCAGGTTCACCGCGATTTGCAGCCGCTCGTCCGTCCCCGGCTGCACCCGCAGAATCCGCGCGTTCTTCGCCGCCGCGTGCGGCGCCAGCCCGCCCGCCAGCGACAGCGCCTCCAGCACCGACGTCTTGCCCCGCGTCACGAACCCCCCGCCCCGCTGCACGTTGCCCACCACGTACACAATGTTCGCCCGCGACACCGAGATCACGTCGTGCGGCATCACCAGAATGTTCTCCTCCGGATTGCTCATCTCCAGAATCGACCGCACGTCCACCTCCGCCGTGCTGTACTGCCCCGTCTTGTCTACCCGCGCGTTCGGCAGCGGAATCTCCCCTTGCTCCAGCCGCCGCGTGATCCGGATCGTGTCCCCCACCTCGTTGGTCAGCCCGCCCGCCAGCGAGATCACCTCCCACAGCGTCTTCGGACCCTGCAGCTGGTGCACGCCCGGCTGCTCCACCGCGCCGAATACCGACACCGGCCGGCTGTGAAACTCCGCAATCGACACCGTCACCTGCGGCTCATGCAGAAACTTCGCCAGCCGCGCGGCGATCTCCCTCTCCAGTTGGTCGATCGTGCGCCCCGCCGCCCGCACCCGCCCGATCAGCGGCAGATTGATCTCGCCGCCGCCGTCAATCAGAAGCGGCTCCGCCGCAAACTCCTCGACGTCCAGCGCCCGGACGATGATCTTGTCCCCCGCCCCGAGCGCATAAGCCGCCGGCTCGTTGCGCCGCTTCAGCCCCGTGCCGCCCTCCTCCGGCCCCGGGCCCGCCGCCAGCGCCGCGCCCGCCAGCGCAGCCAGTGCAATCCACCGTCGCATAACAGCTTACCTCCCTGCTGTCAAACAATTGCGCCGTCCCAGGGCTTCCACCTGCGCCGTCAGCTCCGCCACCCGCCGCTCCAGCTCGCTCAGCTTGTCCTCAACCTCCCGCCGCGGCGCCCCGCCCTGTTGCAGCCATTCATGCACCACCTTCCGCGCTGCCTCGGAAAAGCTCCGTGATTGGGTCTTCTTGCACAGCCGCACCAGCGCCTGATAGTCCTCTTCCGGCAGCCGAAAACTGATCACCCTCTTCAACCGGTACCGCACCCCCAATGCCGTTCCATCACCCCAGCCCCACCGTTGACTCGCGATTTCACACCACCAGCTCAATCGAGTCCCGGTCAATCTCCGCCGCCACCGAGCGTTGCAGAATCGTGACCGAAACCACGATCCGCCACCCGTCCTTCAAATCGAGCACGATGCCCTCCACCCCACGCAGCGGTCCGCTGACAATCCGAACCCTTTGGCCCTCCCGCAGATACGGCCACGGCTGCACCTCCCGCCCCGACTTCACCACCGCCTGGATGGCGGCCATCTCTTCTTCGCTCACCGGAATGAATTGCTTGCCGAAACAAACGATCGAAACCACCCCGGGCGTCTGAAGGATTGGCAGCCGTTTGTTGATGTCAAAACGGCAGAATACGTAGCCGCGAAACAGCGGCAGCTCGAGCGTTTTTGTCCGGTCCGACCACCGCCGCCGCACGCGATAAAACGGCGTGAATTCCGAATACCCCTTCTGCCGCAACGAATTCGAGGCCGTCCGCTCGAAATTCGACCGCACCCGCACCGCATACCAGGGATGGATCGCCTCCGGGCCTGCCACCGAGGGCAAGGATTTTCCTCCTTCCAGACCTTCGCGTTCCACACTCCTCCTCATCTGCGGGAACCCGTGCGCGCCTGCCCGAAATCCCCCGGATTTCGGCACAAGCTACCGCCCCTTGTGTCACATTTCCCCAATCATACGGTGCGGAAATGTAGACATCTGTAATCGTTTGTACCACCGCCCGAGGCTAAAGTCAATAGGATTTCAATCATGAGTTTTTTGTATTGTTTCTTTCTCAGCTTCCTTCTTGACATACCCGTCATACATCCCCATACTGGTGGTGGTTAGTGTTCAGGATATTCTTGGCTACCGGCTCGCTGCTATTGGCGACCCTCTGCTTCTTATCGCCTGAGACAATTCACTCTCTGGTACTGCCTCCGATCGAGTACTATCGCGGCCCCCACACACCCGCCCCGCGAGTGGATGCCGCCGTACAGGCCTTACGCCTCGACCCTGCCTCCCCCTACCGGTGGTGCGATCTCGCCGAAGCCCTCCAGGCCGCCCGCCAGGGCGATCCCGCGGCCTGCATGCGCCGCGCCGTCGAGCTGGGCGGCGCCCTGCCCCCGATCCTGATGCGGGCGGTGAACCTCCACTTGGCCCGGGGCGAGCACTCCCTGGCGATGGGCTACGCCGCCCGGATCATGGAACTAACCCCCGAATATGACGCAATCCTCCTCGCCTCCTGCCGCCGCTTCCGCGTTCCCCAACACTTATGCCCGCTTCCGCCGCGCAGGCTCCCGAACCCGTAACCCCCCCAAAACCTCCGGCCGGACCGCAACCAGCCCGAGCGGTGCTTCTATCTAGTTCGTGATGTCGAACGTCCGGCTCAACTCCCGAATGGGAATGTACGTCTTGTACCACTCCTTCTGCGCTGCGCTGCCGGCGTAATCTTTCAGCGCCTGCTCGCTCTCGAACTCCATCACGAAGGCATGCGTGACGCCCGATTCCGGACCCTGCACCTTGATCGAGCGCAGCCACACGCGCTTGATCCCCGGGAAAGCGTCCGCCATCCTCTCGACGCCCTTGAGGGCCGCGTCGATCTGCTGCTGCGTAGTGCCGTCTTTCCACTTGACCGTCACCACGTGAATCACGCTCGTGGGCTTGCTGGCGGCGCCGACCAGCGCCCCCGCCCCAAATATGACCAGCGCCGCCACAACCGCGGCCGCCGTCTTCAACCCCATGGATCTCCTCATGTCGTCTTAACCTCCCTCTTCTGCTTTAAGTAACTCTGCTTTTGAAGCCGCGAGCGCAGCCCCGACCACGCCTCGCACACCACAATCGAGTTCGCCGGGCTGCGCGGTAAGTATTTCAACATGACAGGCCCAACCAGCACGCTCCGATCCGCCGGAACTAAATCCCCCAGCCCGCTGACGTCCTGAGAGGCGGTGTACTCCACCCCGCCGACTGTATACGAAAAATATATCACCTCTCCTTCCACGTCCGTGAGAACCCCGTCCGTCAGCCGGCCGGTCTCGTTGATGAGCCGCCGCCGGCGCCGTTCCCGCTCACCCGGCGAGACCCGCAACCGCCGCACAATCCACACGCCGGCCGCCCCAACAACCACGGCGGCCGCGCCCAACGCCACGAACCGGGGATCGGGCGACATCCCTCCTCAGCCGCTGACCTTGGATTCCTGAAACGCCTTCTCCCAGTCCTTCAGAAACTGTGCCAGCCCCTTATCGGTAAGCGGATGGTTGAACAGCGCGTCCAGCACCTTGAACGGCAGCGTCGCGATGTCGGCCCCCGCCCGCGCCGCCTCCACCACGTGCAGCGGCGAGCGCACCGACGCCGCCAGCACCTGCGTCGGAAAGCCGTAATTCCGATAGATCTGCGTGATGTCCCGGATCAGCTCCATCCCCGGCGTCGAGATGTCATCCAGCCGGCCGACGAACGGACTCACGATGTAGGCCCCGGCCTTGGCCGCCAGCAGCGCCTGCGCCGGCGAAAAGCACAGCGTCACGTTGCAGCGCACACCCTCGCGGCTCACCTGGGCCGTGGCCTTGATCCCTTCCCGCGTCAGCGGCAGCTTCACCACCACGTTCTCGTGAATCCGCGACAGCCGCCGCGCCTCCGCCGCCATCTCGCCCGCCGTCGTCGACACCACCTCCGCGCTGACGTCGCCGTCCACAATGCCGCAAATCGCCCGGATCTGCTCCTCCAGCGGCCGCCCCTCGCGCGCAATCAGCGAAGGATTCGTCGTCACCCCGTCTACAATGCCGTACTCAGCCGCCCGCTGTATTTCTTCTAAGTTCGCCGTGTCCAGAAAGATCTTCATGAGTTACTCTCCTGTTACTTTGTTTTGAAGCGTGCCGACGCCCTCGATCGTCACACGGACCTCCCAACCAATCTCGAGCGGTCCTACGCCCGCCGGAGTCCCGGTGGCGATCAGGTCGCCCGGCGCCAGCGTCATAAATTCAGTGACAAACGCAATGATATCATTGACGCTGAAAATCATATCCGTCACCGGCGCGTCTTGTTTCTTCTCGCCGTTCACCCACGTCGTCACGCGCAGGCTCCCCGGCGCCACTTCGTCGGCCGGCACAATCCACGGGCCCACCGGACAGAACGTGTCGAACCCTTTGGCCCGCGTCCACTGATGATCCTTCCGCTGGAAGTCACGGGCGGTTACGTCGTTGACGCACGTGTAGCCGAAGATGACCTCCGCCGCCTCCGCCGCCGCGACGTGGCGCGCACGCCGGCCGATCACCACACCCAGCTCGCCCTCGTAGCTGACCAGCTTCGACAGCCGCGGATACACGATCGCATCCCCGTGCGCCGCCAGCGACGAGTGCGGTTTCAAGAAGATAATCGGCTCCGCCGGCGGCTCGTTGCCCAGCTCCCTGGCGTGGTCCGCATAATTGCGCCCCACGCACACAATCTTCGTCGGCCAGCAGGGCGGCAGCAGCCGCACCTTCGACATCGCAAACGAGGCCCCCGTGTGGTCCTCACTAAACGGGCCGGCCGTCTCAAAAACGGCGCCGCCGTCTGCGATCCCGTACTTCACCGCCGGGTCGCCGTCCGGCGCCGTCGCCGGCGTCTCATGGTTCAAGCTGAAGCGAACATACTTCGTCATTCGATGCGTCTCCACTCCGGGGCATAGCCACCTCCGCCGGCGCCGAAGCCGGGCTCTCATTCCCAAGCCGGTCCACTGCCGTCACCGTGTACGTATATCGCCGGCCCGGGCTGACTTCCCCGTCGCTGTAGTTCGGCTCTTCGACCCGGTCGGCGATCCGGCGCCGCCCTCCCTCGCCCTCCGACCGGTAGACCCGGTAATAGGCCAGATCCGGCTCCCGGCCCGAGTCCCAGCTCAGCTCGGCGGTAGCAAGACCCGCCACGGCCCTCAACCCCTCAGGCGGCGCCGGCGGAAACCGGTCCTCCGGCGTCACCACCGCCGCGGCCCAGTCGCTCTCCGCCAGCCCCGCGCCCGCGCTGACGACCGCCTGCACCCGATATTCATATCTCCTGCCGTACTCGGTGGCGGTGTCAACCCACTCGGTCTCAACAACCTCAGCCGCCTCTTCAGACGTTTCGCTCTCAGCCGTTCGCCGCCGGACCCGGTACCGCACACCCTCCCGGCCGTCCTCCGCCCGCCAGGATACCCGCACACCTTCCGGCGCCGCTTCCGCCCGAAGCCCGGATGGCCGCTTCACCGGCCTCACTACCTGCAACCCCGCTAGATTGGACCAGTCCGACCACCGGCCCTTCGGCCCCGATACCCTCACCCCCACCGCGACTTCCTGCCCCACATACCCTCCCGCGGGCGCCTCCACATGAAGCCTGCCGTCCTCGCCCCCGCCCGCCGCCTCGATGCGCGACGCCGCCCCCGCCCATGCCGAAACCCCTTCCGCCGCCGCCTCCGCCGGCCCCACCCGTAGATCGATCTCGCCCAGCTTCCTTAGCATCAGCCCGTCCGTTGTCAGCCGGGGCAGGCTGCATTCGATCACCAGCCGATCGCCGCGCTGAACCACGCGGAGATCGCTCACCGGCGCCGGAATATTCAGCGCCGGCGGCAGCGGGTCCCCGACGTAGCCGCAACTCGCCAGCAACGCAAACCCGGCGGCGGAAAGCCAACGAACTCCAGCGGGCATCCAGTCAGCTCAGAGAATGTAGCGGCTCAGATCCTGGTCTTTGACGATGTCGCTGAGCTGCCCCCGCACATAACCGGCGTCGATCTTCACCGTCTTCTTGCGGTAGTCCGGACCTTCGAAGGAAACTTCCTCAATCACCTTTTCCATGATCGTGTGCAGGCGCCGGGCGCCGATGTTCTCCGACCGTTCGTTGACCTGCGCCGCCATCCGCGCGATCTCCTCCAGGGCGTCGTCGGTGAAGATCAGCCGGATGCCTTCGGTCTCCATCAGCGCCTGGTATTGCTTCACCAGTGCGTTCTTCGGCTCCTTGAGAATGCGGATGAAATCCTGCTCGGTCAAAGGCTTCAGCTCCACACGGATCGGAAACCGCCCTTGCAGCTCCGGGATCAGGTCGCTGGGCTTCGACACGTGAAACGCCCCCGCCGCGATAAACAGAATGTGGTCCGTCCGCACAAAGCCGTAACGCGTGTTCACCGTCGTCCCCTCGACAATCGGCAGGATATCGCGCTGTACCCCCTCGCGGCTCACATCCGGCCCGTGACCCGTTTCCCGCCCCGAAATCTTGTCGATCTCGTCCAAGAATATGATCCCGCTGCGCTCCACCCGCTCGATGGCCACCCGCGTCACCTGATCCATGTCGATCAGCTTCTGCTCCTCTTCCTGGATCAGGTACTCCATCGCCTCGGCCACCCGCATCTTGCGCTTCCGCGTCCGGCCCGCAAAGATGCCCGGCAGCATGTCCTTGAGATTGATGTCCATCTCCTCGATGCCGGTGTTGGTGGTGATCTCGAAGGTCGGCCCGCGCTCGCGCACGTCGATCTCCACCTGCCGGTCGTCCAGCCGGCCCGCCCGCAGCCTCTCCCTCAGCTTCTGGCGCGTCCGCTCGGCCGACTCGCTCTCCTCCGGCTGCATCGGCATCAGCAGGTCCAGCATCCGCTCCTCGGCGTTGCGCTCAGCCCGGTCGGCGATCTCCTCCAGCCTCTCTTCCCGGACCATGTCGATGGCGATCTCCACCAAATCGCGGATCATCGACTCCACATCCCGCCCCACGTAGCCCACCTCGGTGAACTTGCTCGCCTCCACCTTCAGAAACGGGGAGTTCGCCAGCTTCGCCAGCCGCCGCGCAATCTCCGTCTTGCCCACGCCCGTCGGGCCGATCATGAGGATGTTCTTCGGTATCACCTCCTCGGCCATCTCCGGCTCCAGCCGCTGGCGCCGAATCCGGTTGCGCAACGCAATCGCCACCGCCCGCTTCGCCTCCGCCTGCCCGATGACGTACTTGTCCAGCTCGCGCACAATCTCCCGCGGCGTCAGCTCATCCAGCAGCGGGCCGGCCTCGGGAGATTGGCTGGGAAGATAGATCACCATCAGTTAACCCAGCTCCTCGATCGTGATGCGCTCGTTGGTGTATATGCAGATCCTGCCGGCGATCGCCATCGCCTTCTCGGCGATCGCGCGCGCCTCAAGCTGCGTGTTCTCCAAAAGCGCCGTCGCCGCCGCCTTCGCCATCGCGCCGCCCGAGCCGATCGCCGCCACCTCCTCGTCCGGCTCGATCACATCTCCCGAGCCGCTCACCACGTAAGTGCGGGAAATGTCGGCCACCAGCAGCAGGGCTTCCAGGTGCCGCAGCACCCTGTCCGTCCGCCAGTCCTTGGCCAGCTCCACCACGCTGCGCGGCAGGTTCCCGCTGTGCGCCTCCAGCTTCGCCTCGAATCGCGAAAACAGCGAGAAGGCGTCCGCCGTCGAGCCGGCGAAACCCGCCAGGATCTGGTCCTTGTACAGGCGCCGCAGCTTGTTGGCCCCGGCCTTCAGCACCTCTTGCCCCAACGTCACCTGCCCGTCGCCCGCCATGACGACCTTGCCGTTTCTCCGCACGCACAGTATGGTCGTCGAACGTAGCCGCTTCCCCATCAAAACCAATATTTTACCGCACCCGCTCCCGGCCGCTTGATCCTCGCCGAACCCCGCTGCCGCCCTTTACTCCAGCGCCCCCAGCGCCCGCGCGTACGCCTCGAACGTCGCCCGGTCGTACAGCACGAACGTCGCCTCCTCCACCGGCGTATCGCCCGCCCGCAGCCGCTCGGCCACCGTGCCCAGCGCGATCGGCGCCGCTTCCTCCACCGGGTAGCCGTACACCCCCGTGCTGATGGACGGAAAGGTGATCGACCGGACCGACCGCTCCCCGGCCAGCTTCATGCAGCTCTCGTAGGCCGACGCCAGCAGCTCCGCCTCCCCCCGGCGCCCGCCCTGGTAGACCGGGCCGACAGCGTGAAAAACGTACTTGGCCGGCAGATTGCCCGCCGTCGTCGCCACCGCGCTCCCCGTCGGGCACCGGCCGATCTGTTCCCGGATCTCGGACAGCTCCTCCATGATCGCCGGCCCGCCCGCCCGATGGATGGCCCCGTCAACGCCCCCTCCGCCCCGGAGCGCCGGGTTGGCCGCGTTGGCGATGGCGTCGGCCGGCACCTGCGTGATATCGCCCTGGACTAGCTTCAACACCTTCCCGTTCGGGAATCGCTTCTCCGTCTCCATGCCGCCGATTATAGCTCCCCGCTATAGTGAAAGAGCTATGCCACGGCCGCCGCTTCATCCCGCCCCGGCTCTCGTGCTCTTCGATATCGACGGCACGCTGCTCCGCCGCTCCGGCCCCCATCACCGCCAGGCGCTGGTCGACGCCGTCCGGCGCGTCACCGGGCTGCCCGCCTCCATTGACGGCATCCCCGTGCAAGGCATGCTCGACCGCGACATCCTCACCGAAATGATGCGCCGCGAGGGTGCTTCCGGGCCGCGCATTCGCGCCTGGATGCCGCGCATCATCACCTTGGCCCCATCCATCTTTGTCCGCCGTTGCCCCAGCCTCACCGCAAAAGTCTGCCCCGGCGTCCGTGCCCTCCTCAAATCGCTCGCTTCCCGCTCGATCCCCGCCGGCCTCGTCACCGGCAACCTCCGCCGCATCGGCTGGAAAAAACTCGAGCGCGCCGGCCTGAAGCCCTGGTTCCTCTTCGGCGTGTTCTCCGAACAGGCGCCCACCCGCGCCGCACTCGCCCGGCTCGCCATCCGCCAGGCCCGGCGCGCGGGCTGGATCGATCGCAACAGCGTCGTCGCCCTCGTCGGCGACCATCCCAACGACATCCTCGCCGCACGGGCCAACAACGCCCGCGCCATCGCCGTCGCCACCGGCCTGTCCTCCCCCGCAGAACTGCTGGCCCACCGCCCCGACCACCTCCTGGCCGACCTGCGCGAATTCCGCTTCGAAATGCTCCGGTAGCCCTCAAACCTGCCGCTGTCCCCTCACACCACCCGCACCCGCCCCGCCACCAGCCGGCTCCGCCGCGGGCCCGGCAGGATCACCCCCAACAGATTCAGCGGGTCCGCCCTCGCGATCTCCGGCAGCGGCCCGCTATCCGCCTGCCGCCGCAGCGCCCGGAGCCGATCCACCGCCTCAGGCAGCGCAAACTGCTCGCCCACAAAGCCGGCGACAAAGCGCCCGCCGCGGACCTCCCCCCGCGCCTCCAGCCGCCGTAAAGCCACCAGCAGATCGCGCCACGCCGGAGCCAGCGCTTCCGGCGCCGTCAAATCCCGGAACACCACACCCCAGCGCAACAGCCATTGCCTCGCAAACTGCTCCGTGGAGCTCAACCCCGCCGCCGGCTCTCCATCCGGCCGCAACAGCGCCCAGCGGCCGCCCGCCTGACGGGGCATGGCGCGCCGCCCGCGGCCCTCCCCGCGCCGCCGCTTCGCGTCCGTCAGCGCGCGCAGGTTCTCGAAGCTGTCGGCGGTCACCAGCCCCGCCGCGACCAGCTCCCACAGCGCGTCCTCCATCTCGCTCGGCAGCCGGCGCGTTGCCCGCGCCGGTTCCCCAAAGAACAGGGCCCCGCGGCGCTCGAGCGCCTCCCGGGCCCCATGCGACAGCGGAGCCCCCCGCCCGTCAGCGCCCCGAAACAGCCACCCCGCATCCTCCCGCAGAAACAGCGCCACCAAAGCGGCGCGCGTCGGCCGCACCCGCCGCCCGCCGTCCCCCTCCAGCGCCGGGTGCGGCGAAAGCCGCCCCCACATCACCTCCCCCGACAGGCACAGCTCGTCCAGCAGCTCCGGACGATATCCCGCCACCCGCCGCGGCACAACCTCTGACTCCCAGGCCGCCGCCGGCACCTCGTAGCCCTGAAGCTGCCGGATCACCTGGAACGTGCCATCCGTGCCGTGCAACTGCCTCCCC
>FWWM01015580.1_pt1 | contig 11586 bp, 12 predicted proteins | sample 2228351 | NCBI WGS metagenome assembly FWWM01 (sample SAMEA103939774, study PRJEB20133) | metagenome | reverse complement strand
AATTCATGGTCTATTCTGACCCGGAAGGCTTTCGGGACAGCTAAAACGCGGGCCATGGCATCCGGAGAGGTCAACTCAAGCACACCTGCGGGCAAGGCGGGCGAGTTCGCCACCTCGAGAGCAGAAGCACATAGCCTGATTGCGATTTTAAGGGAAAAATATCGGGCGCTTTTCTCCGCCCAATGGCCAGCTTGGCTGGGCGGATTGCTCGTGGGCCTGCTCAACGTGTTTATGTTTGCCTACTACCGACCGTGGGGTACCTTTGATGGGATGAGGAATTGGGGAGATTGGCTTTTTAAGTCGCTCGGGCTCTCTCAAAGGGATGTTTTCTCTCCTCTGCTCAATTCCACCGTGGAGTTGTCGCGCTAACTTTAGCTAGGAGCGCCTGACAGAGGCTGCCTGCGAGCCATCAGCTTTAAGTTTTTAGGCTTTCGGCTGCTTGCCCCATCGCCTGCAGTCGCAACCCAGCCTCGATCGACCCGCTCGAGCCTGATCGTCTCGGGCCGCCCAGATAGACCAGATGCGCCGGGCAGCTACAGTCGCTTGACCCGAAGCCCCTGACCAAAACCTGTGCCCCAGGCCGCTTGAGCACCTCCCGATTCATCAGGCACTCAAGCCGCCGCCGCGTGCGACGCACCCGAATGAACGTGATCCGGGCGTGGGATAGAAGGCGGTCGATGTGCCAGTGTGCCTTTTTACGCTGCCGCCGATGCCGAGAAAGGCGCTGCTCCAGACCGCTCAAGGCGCTGCCCGTATAGATGTAACGCCCTGCGGGGAAAAGAAACGTCCCCAGCTTCCCGACCCGAAGCCGCACTGCTTTGGGAAGATGCAGATGCAGTTGATAGATACCAGCCTGGTTTCTCGCCAACTTCAGCAACCACCGGCCTCGAAAGACAGGCGGGCATGGGCCTATCTGTTCAACGCTTCAGCTCCAGACAGTTTCTTCCGTGACCTGCGGTATTCGGAGCCATATACCACAAACACCGACCACAGGCGCTCGGCATCCGGAAAAAATAAGACGCTCGCTAACTCATAATCAGCCCAACGACCGCGTGATGTAAGAAAGCACCTCCTCCATGAGTTGGTTAATCTCTATATACAGCGATTGGGGAACCTCCAGCATGGCCTGTTCCGTCTGAATGTATGCCCCCTCAACCAACTCATCGCGGCAATGGCGGATCATCAACTCGACCATCTCGGGCCTCGTTTCCAAATGGAATTGCAGCCCGATAACATTCCTGCCGATCTGAAAAGCTTGGTTCTCGCAAGCTGAACTTCTTGCCAAGCGCACCGCCCCTCGAGGCAAATCGAAGGTCTCGCCATGCCAGTGAAAAACCGTCACCCGCTGTGGAAAGCGGAAGGCTTCTCCGCTGGCTTCCACCCCTTCGATTGGGAACCAACCGATCTCCTTCTCACGATTGGCATAGACGGGCGCGCCCAATGCGCTGGCAATAAGTTGAGCGCCAAGGCAAACGCCTAAGACCGGCCGCCCTCGCCCAATGGCCTCTAGAATAAATCGCTTCTCGGGCTCGAGCCATGGATACTTGGCCTCGTCATTGACGCTCATCGGGCCGCCCATCGCAATCACCAGATCAACGCTAACAGGGTCAGGTAGCTCCCCAGACTCGTAGAAGCGAGTGTATTGAACAGTCGCCCCTCGCTTGAACAACCATGTCTCTATGCTCCCGAGACCTTCAAAGGGGGCATGCTCGAGAACGTGAACTTTCATACTCGTACGGATAAACTTCATCGGCCGCCTGATATCAGCCCAAGACAATAGAGGTCTTAAGCCCTACAAATGCTCGGCCTTCTTGATTCTCAACTTTACTTCAGAAAAAGTTCCAGCACAAGCTTCCGAACCGGGTATTCGGCGTGGCCCGCCAATGGTCTTGCCCCGAAGCATTAGCCGGCGGTTTCACCGCCGGCTAATTTCCATCGCTCCTTTGGAGCGAAAAAGGGGTGATAGCCTCGTACGCTTGCCAAGTTCCGGTCGGCCCACTGGTATTCGCGTTGTTGGGAGTATGATAAGCTGTGGCCCGACCACAATTCCGGAGCCCAGACAACCAATGGCCTGAAACTTTTAGCCAATCTACGGATTTAAATGAACATACGGCCTCCAGATGCCGAACCGAGGCATTTGGCCAGCCTCGGTAGAGGTCAGGCGTAATGTCTGCACATACTACCATAAAAAGGGGAAAGCAAACCATGAGGAAGATCACGAAAATACTGTTTCTCCTTTTAATTTCGGCGGGTCTCCAGCCGAGCGTTTTGGCTCAGATTACGGAACCTGCTGTGGGCGATCGCTTGGCCGGCTTAAAGCGAGCATTAGCTGTTGCTGGCGCCCCTGCTTTGACCGCCGAGCAGGAAGCCAAGTTAAAAGCTCTCGTCGCTGATTTTCGGAACCGGCAAGCTACGCTTGCGGAAAGCAGCTTAACCGCCAGGAAAGCTCTGGGCGCGGCCATTCTCGCCGGCGATAGCACTGCTGCTCGAACAGCTATTAATGTTATCGCGAGTAACACAGCCGCCCTGCTTACAAACAGAGCTGATTTTCAAATACAGGTGCTGGCAACTTTAACCGAGCAGCAAAAAGCTGTTTTGAGGGAACATGCCGGGAATAGTATCTTGCTGAGGCTATCGAGTTCCTTAGGACAAAGAAGGTCCTGGAGGTCTGTATTTTTTGATAGCTCAAAGCATACCAAGCCCGGCTTAGAACCGGATTCGAATCGAGAGTAATCACCCTTAACGTAGCCGCCGTTGACGCCCGAGCGGCGAGCCGAATGCACCCTATCAGGTCTCGGCAGCCTCCTAAATCGCACCCGCGATGATCGGCGTCGTATTCTGGCCCCAATGCCTGTGATTTTCCAGCGCGCCTTGGCGTGTTCGGCGGCGCTTATACCGTTGGGTCAAATCGACCGATGGCGATGGGCCTCGCTATTCCCTCCCTTTGTAATCCTGGCTTTATCCCATATATGCTTTTCCCGCGCCAACTCTCCTGCAACGCTACACCGTCTCTCCCGGCTTTACCTCGATGACCTCCAGATCAGCGATATCCCGTGTCAACTCCCGTAGCTGGGAGGGTGTGCCGACAAGAGCAGGGAAGGTGGCATAGTGCATTGGGATCACCTTTTTCGCCCCGAGGAGGCGCAACGCATAGGCCGCCTCTCTGGGGCTCATGGTGTACAGACCCCCTATGGGCAGCAGCGCCACCTCCGGCCGGTAAAGCTCGCCTATGATCTTCATGTCGCCGAAGACATTGGTATCTCCGGCATGGTAGATGCTGAAGCCGTTTTCGAACTCCACCACATAGCCGACCGCCTCCCCGCCGTAGATGATGCTGCCGTCCTCCTCCAAGAGGCCGCAGCTATGGTCCGCATGGACCATAGTGATCCTTATCCCGTCCACGCTCTGGCTTCCACCTTTGTTCATCGGCAGCGTACTTTTTAACCCCTTTTTCTCTAACCATAGACAGACCTCATAGATACCGATTGCTTTGGGCGTGTGCTTTTTGCCGATCGCAATTGCATCGCCAATGTGATCGAAGTGGCCGTGGGTGATGAGCATCATGTCCACGCGCTCAAGCTCCTTGAGCGGCTCCGGGCAGGCTGGATTGTTCATCACCCAGGGATCAATGAGGACATTCTTGCCTCCAGCCGATTTGGCCATGAAGGTAGCGTGCCCGAGATAGGTGAGATGGACCTCCTTGTTGAGAATCATTTCACCAAATCCTCCTAACCGCGCTTAAGCCTTTCGGCTAAATTTTAACTGGATTTTTGCAAATGTACTCATAGCGGGCTCTCGGAGAGAAGCCCCACATCAAGCAATCGCCGTACCTTTTCAGGATAAAGTGTTCCCGGTTACTGTCACTAAAAATAAGGGGACATAAGGGCAAGAAACAACGCGATTTATAATCAGGGTCGAGCCTCGAACCGGCCATGCTCGGCAGGCTCTATCCCGAGCGACCAAGGCTGAAGCAAAGGGGTCGGCGATTACACCCACCCGCTGGGTGAAAAGACCTAACTTAACGAGGTCGGCTCTAGCGAGCGGCCGCTAATTGTACTTGTAAAGAGCATTTATCCGCTGTTTTCATCCTGGAATGGGACCTGCATGCCTTAACAGGCGAACGATTTCGGGCTGTGGCGAGGCTGGCAAGCGATGGTGCAAAAGCCCGATAAGAAGGAGCGCGTAAAGCTTCCCAGGATCGATCCGCCGATTCGAGACCCAAGGGCACGGATCTGCGATTTTCGTGAGGTCTATCTCGAGTACCAGCCCGAATCCGCCATGCGCGAGGCACAGCGCTGCGTGGAGTGCAAGAACCCTCCCTGCGTTCAGGCCTGCCCGCTGCATAACCATATTAAAGATTGGCTGGTCTTAACGGCCGAAGGGAAGCTTCTCGAAGCGGCATTTCTGTCCCAATCGACCAGCAACATGCCGGAGATATGTGGTAGGATCTGCCCGCAGGATCGGCTCTGCGAGGCCAAGTGCATCCTGGGGGCAAAAAGCAGACCGGTAGCCATAGGGGCCATCGAGAGGTTTATTAACGAATATGCGTTCCAGCAGCTCGGAGGGATACCCAGACCTGCGATGGCTCCTGCCACCGGCGAGTCGGTGGCGGTTGTAGGGAGCGGCCCTGCCGGCCTGGCCTGCGCTGAGGAGCTTGTGAAGAAAGGGCATCGGGTAACGGTGTTTGAATCTTTGCCTCGTCCAGGCGGGTTGCTGGTCTATGGCATCCCGGGTTTTAAGCTGGAAAAGTGGGTGGTAGAGAGAAGGATCGATTATCTGCGGCGGCTCGGGGTTGAATTTGCCTGCAACACCACTATAGGCCGCGACCTCACTATCGAGGACCTCTTCGACCGGGGCTATCGCGCGGTCTTTTTAGCAATCGGAGCGCAGAAGGCAAGGAACCCTGCCCTCCCCGGCATGCGCCTCGAAGGGGTACATGAGGCCTTGCCTTTTCTTATTAGAAATAATTTAGACGAGAGCTGCTTTCTCGAGGGACGGTACCAGAAGGATGACCTTCGGGGAAAACGAGTTGCCGTCTTTGGCGGTGGCGATACGGCTATGGACTGCGTCAGGACGGCGGTGCGGATGGGAGCGGCTTCCGTTCTCTGCGTTTACCGACGGGACAGGGAGAGCATGCCGGGAAGCCGACGGGAGGTCAAAAGGGCCGAAGAAGAGGGAGCTGAGTTCCTGTTCTTTACTGCGCCGGTCAGGCTGATCGGAGGCCAGACCGGTCACGTGGCTAAAGTCGAGTGCATAAGGATGGAATTGGGCGAGCCGGATTCGAGCGGCAGGAAAAAGCCTATGCCAATCGAAGGGAGCAACTTCGAGATCGATACCGACTTCGTCGTCCTCGCCTTCGGCTTTGAAGGTCAGCCGGTTCCAGACGAGAGCGGAAGGTTAAAGGTGACGGCGCACGGCACCTATGAGGTCGATGAAAACAAAATGACCTCCTGGCCAGGTGTTTTCGCCGGCGGCGACGCGGTGCGCGGGCCGGATCTGCTCGTCAGGGCCCTCGAGGACGGCAGGGAGGCGGCTGAAGCGATCGACAGGTATCTTAAAGGGCTGGCCCGCGATGTCTGATCGCTCTGTAAATCTCCGGTTTATCAGCTCAAACAGTACTGTTCCATGCCGTAAGGCAAATGGTTGCTTCCCTTTCGCCGTTCAATCGCCCAAGATATCATCGACCCAAGTTAACGACGCCATCATCGATGGGAACCCGATGGTGGTAAGCGCAAGCAGCACAACCTGCCTGATCTCCTCAGCGGTCGCCCCCGCTTCAAGAGCACGACGCACATGCGAGTGCACGGCGCCTTCAAGCCTTGCGCCTGTGGCTATCCCAAGCTTGACCAGCTCTCTCGTTTTCGCATCCAGCGGCCCCTGATTCTGGCATGCCAGCCCAAGCTCCTGATAGGCCTTGAAAACCGCGGGAAATCGCTTCCCGAACCTCTCATAAGCTCTCGGCAGTTCGCTCATGCTCCGACCCCTTTGAGATTTTCCGCTTTTACCGGACTTTTGCAAATTCTGGATTTCGTCCCGCAGGGACGCTTCGCTCCTTCGGAGCGAAAGCACAATATATTCGCCATGTCGCCGTATAGCTAGCGGCCGGGAGGCCGCCGCTACGTTTGCCGAGGTGGCATAAGACGAATTTGCAAAAGTCAAGCTTTAACTAGTTTCACGCGGCTATCATAAAACGAGACGCTGCCTCCGACAAGATCTTCCAAACAAACGTTTTTCAGATAGGGATCCGTCTGCATGGCGGCGTTAGCGTGCACGCCTCTAAGTAGGTTGCAAAAAGTTCGTTCACAAAAATACCTTGGGAGCGAGGAAGAGGCCAATAAACACAGGGTGATCGGAGATGAAGCTGTGGGGAAACGGATTGTTGGTTGTCCATAGTATCGGAAACCTCGGTGCGTAAGAGCCAAGACTGACGGGCTAGAAAGGCTGATTTTAAAAGATAACGGGCTTCATCCGGAGTCTTTGTCAGATAGAATCGCGCAGCACTCTTCGCTTAGCCTTGTATTTATTGGGTGTTTCTGTACTCCATTTTCTTTGTGAAAGGACTTTTTGTTTTCCACTTAGCATACCGGCGTGCACGGTGGATCATCGCACTACATGCACGGGCGCGGAATGAAGCGTCGCGTCACGTTCGGATATTCGCCGATCTCCTCTTCGATCACCGGTCGGTAGACGACGCCGGGCGGCAGCTTGTTCTCGGCGATGCAGCCTACGGTGCAGGCATGACAACCTATACACTTCCTGAGATCTATGACCATAATCCAGCGCCGCTCGTTGGCGGGCTTGGCCAAAGCTCTGGCCAGCTCCCTTTGCATGCGCAGGAGAACATCCTCTCTGCCGGATTCGGCGGATGGCGATCCTTCGCCCTCTTTCACAGCTTGGTCTATCCGCCCTTTGACCTCTGCGGCGAAGGCGTCGCCTTCGAGAAGACCTGCCACCAGCCCGGCGAAAACACCGCTCGAGAACTTCTTGAGAAATTCCCTGCGTTCTTCATGGTAGCCGTTGTCTTCGACCTCGGCTCCCTCCGCAACTGCGGCGGGCTCCCTCCCAGGCTTTATTTTTTTGTCCGACATATAGACCTCGCTCGCGCCCCTACCAGGAAGTTTGAAGATTAACGAGCAGCAGGTTCCTTGAATTTAAGGGCCCGACGAACGTCTTGCGAATATAATTGACCTGTAACTTAGCGTGGTTCTCCTCTATGAACCAGTTGAGGCCGACGACATAATCCCGCTCGAGCGCGCTCGCCGCGGTGCCGTTGCTGCGAGTATCCGGGTCCCAGGAATCGAAACGAAAGATCGCCTCCCACCTGTCGTTGATCCGGTAGCCGGCATGCGCATAATAGCCGAGGCGGCTTATAGCACCGTCGTGGCTTCCCATCACCTCGGATTTGAACATCAACGGGCCGCGCACATACCGGAGCTCTCCGCCCAGGCGGTTTCGCCTCGCCCGCTCGGCCCCCGCTCCTCCGATCGCCCCCGAAGCGCCGAAATGCAGCCCGCGAACGCGCGGAGGTCACAAGACGATCCTCCCGATAAGCGCCTTCTGATCGTTCTTGTCCAGGTCGTTTTGATTTTCGCCGCTGCCGTTAAACAGCCCCACTTCGTATTCGGAGAAGCTCGCTTTAGTGCGCAACGCGATGCCCAGGTCGCGCACGTCGCCGTAGGTGCCGCCGCGAGCGCGATCGGAGGCGAAGAGGGCGCGTTCGATTGTCTCGAGCGTTGCCGACGATTGCAGGCCCTCCAGGCTCAGTGGGATCTTGCGCTGTCCGACATCGATATGAAGGCGATCGTTAAGATGAACGGTGACGAAGGCATCCTGCAACATGTTGCTCGCTTGATTTATCCCGATGTCCTTGAGCACCGAGCTTTCCAGGAGCGTCGTTAACGTCTTGTTCACCGAAAGGGCTTTGGCCGGATCGAACATCACTTTCCATTCGATCTCGGGAGCGATCTCGCCCGAGAGCGCGATTTCGGTGCGGCGCAGGCGGAATGTTTCCGCGCCGCCGGCGCCGCTGGCTTGAAACCAGGCCTGTAACAGCCCGCTGAGCTTCAGCTTCCCGTATCCAGGCTTCACCGCCCTCTCCTCCCTTTTCGCGTCCGGAGGGTTTATCTTTCGTTCGATCTCAGGCCGACTGCGCATAAGCTCCTGTTTCAGCCTGTCGATCTCCTCGGCTTGACGCGCCACCAACGCCTTCAGCTCCAGTAGCGATTGCGCTTGACTCATGACCATCGCCCTCAGCTCTTCGATTTCGCTCGCCTTCGCCTCGGCGCACGCGGCGCCTGCAAGCAAGGCTAAACAGATGGTAACAAAGACCGTCATCCGCCCCTCATGGCCTCCTACCGGCTCGCCCTCTAGGGCCCATCGAAGCCTTTCGCCATACGTATGTGCAAAAACTATTCCGCCGAGGAGAAAATCGAAGTCGTTGATCAGGCGAGAGTTATCGACCGAGGGTCCGGCACAACTGCTTGGCCATGGGTTCTTTCGCCCACCCGCTAGGTGTAATCGCCGCGAACCAGCGTCAACTCGCCTCGACAAGCCTCCCGAGTGACCGGCCCGGCCGCGGGGGCGCCTGCTTCTCAGGATGAGAGTAGCAATAGGAGTAAGAGCGAGAGGAGATCGGGTGCCCTCTTTCTCACGCTCTCGCTCCTCGGTCCAGGCCGGTGTGTGCTTTGCCCGGCCTGATCTTTCCCGCTGCTCTGCGCTGTCAGGCGTAAAGCCCCAAATGGGTCATTTAACCCGATATGATGCGACGGCGTTTGATCGGGCACTGATCGCTGCCCATATACCCCTTTTTATAAAGGACTTAGACGAAAGCGCCCCCTGCGATCCATGGAACGCCGCTTGCTTTACCTTATGCAGGCACAACGAGGTTATCATGTGGTTCGCGCTGCTCAGGCTGGGCGGCTGATGTGGATGGAGGCTGCGGGGTGCGCTGAACTCTATTGTGTTAAAATTCCACACAACAGGTGAATCCGAAATGGGAAGACCAACGATTTTAATCGTAGACGATGAAAACCTGGTCCGATGGTCTCTGAGGCAGAAGCTCGAATCGTGGGGCTACCGGACCTCCGAGGCCGAGGACGGATCGACTGCTCTGGCCCGCTTTCAGCTCGATAATCCCGATCTTGTCACCCTGGACATACGGCTGCCGGACATGAGCGGCATCGAGGTGCTCGGGCAGATCAAGGAGAAGAGCCCCGAGGCACAGGTGATCATGATCACTGCCTACGGCGTGGTCGATGAGGCGGTCAGGTGCTTGAAGCTGGGTGCTTACGACTTCATCGAAAAGCCGATTAACTTCGAGAAGCTCGAGAACATCATCAAGAACGCGCTCGAGACGACGCGGCTGCGCTCGGAGGTGCAGAGGAACGTCCAGGTGGTAAAGACCCGCTTCGGGCTGGAGAACGTGGTCGGGCAATCGCGGCAAATGCGCCAGGTGCTGGAGCTGGTAAAGAAGGTGGCCTCGAGCGAAGCCTCGACCGTGCTCATCCAGGGCGAGACCGGCACCGGAAAAGACCTGATCGCGCGCGCCCTGCACTACGAGAGCAGGCGCAGCACCTATCCCTTTTTTGCCATCAACTGCGCGGCGATACCTGAAACTTTGATCGAGACCGAGCTTTTCGGCCACGAGAAGGGGGCCTTTACCGACGCCAAGGCAATGAAGAGGGGGATCTTCGAGCTGGCCGACGGCGGCACAGTGTTCCTCGACGAGATCAGCGAGATGCAGCCCAACCTGCAGGCCAAGCTGTTGCGCGTGCTCGAGGACCAGACGTTTCGCCGCGTGGGCGGGACCAAGGATATAACCGTGGACGTGCGCGTGGTCGCGGCCTCGAACCGGAACATCGAGGAGGCGGTCAGGTCGGGGAAGTTCCGCGAGGACCTCTATTACCGGCTGTCGGTAATCGCCATCAACCTGGAGCCGCTGCGCGAGCGGCGCGAAGACATACCGCTACTGATCGACCATTTCATCAAGCACTACAACAGCAAATTCAAAAAGAACATCAAGGGCGTGACCGACCGTGCGGAAAAGTTAATGCTCGAATACCACTGGCCGGGCAATGTGCGCGAACTTAAGAATGCTGTCGAACGGGCTATGATCTTGCAAGACCAGGGATATATTGATATCCAGCACCTGCCGATACGCATCTCGGAAAGCTCGCTTCCCGCCCCTAGGTTTAAATCGGATTCCGTCGCCATCTCTACCAGCTTCCCCGCCTCGGGCGTTAAGCTCCTCGACGTCGAGAGGCAGCTCATCGAGCAGGCATTGAAAACAACCGGCGGCAACAAAAGCAAGGCGGCCAGGCTTCTGGGGATTACCCGCGACACCCTGCGCTATAAGGTCAAGAAATACAGGCTCGACAGCTCGGGCGCGAACTGAACCGGCCTCGCCTCCCTAAGCCTTCGTTTCTGTATTTCATATGGCTTTCGATTTCCGGACGAAGTTCCCTCGCAGTAGCGCATCTGTTCCCGAACCTTCCCTGGCACGGCGCAAATACGCCTTTTAATTTTCCACAGCAATCAGGACGCTACCCAGGATTCCGGCTCCTGCTTTTTGTTATCATTCATTCGGAGCGTCGGATGGTGATGGCGAAGAGAACAAAGGCGCTGCTTTTCGTTCTTGTCCCGTTAGTATTTTTAGTTTTTATCGGCCTCGGCTATTCTTACCGGACCGTTTTGCTCAAGGAGGTCGGCGCTTTTTTAGTCGTCACGGATAAGCTCGAGCGGGCCGATATAGTCTTCCTGCTGAACGGAGATCTGCACACGCGCCCGTTCCGGGCAGCTGAGCTGTACTTAAAGGGGCTTGCCCCCAAGATAGTGATAGCAAGAGAGGAGAGTAGTCCCGCGATGGATCTAGGAGTCTATCCGAACCGCACCGATGTCAGCATCGAGATAATGAGGCGGCTGGGGGTTCCAGCGTCGGATATCGTTCAGCTCGAGAAGCCCGGCGGCGTGGGCAGCACCATGGATGAAGCGAGGCTGCTCGCAGAATATGCCCGCGGCAATTCGATCAAGCGGGTAATCGTCACGACCTCGGCCATGCACACCAGACGGGCCCGCTGGGCGGTAATGCGCGCCATGGCTGGAATGGACGTCCAGGTGAAGATGGCCGCAGTGCCCAACTTGAGGTTCGATTCTGGGAACTGGTGGAGGCACGAAGAGGGTCTGCTCCTCTGCCTCGAGGAGTATATCAAATTTATCTATTACTGGCTGAAATATTGAGCTGTTTCGGAGGGCCCCTGGGGCGGAAGTCCTTATACTGACCAGACTTGTCAGCGCATCTGACGCGTTTTGTCCAACCGCCCGCCGGCCTGCGCGGCGGGGCATACCTGGAAAGCTGGACCAGTCAAGCATTTAGCGCCAAATACAAATATGCCATCCGTTCCTTCGACTGGTACCAATATTGCTTATAGCATAATGGGCAGGTATATAGTGGGGGGCGAGTTCTATGCGGGCAAGGGGATTCTCTATGATCGAGCTGCTGATTGTTTTGGCGGTAATATTCATTATCATCTCTATACCATTCATAAGTATTGAATTTATTAAATGTATAGCAGGGTGAAATATCATATA
>FWWM01015579.1_pt1 | contig 11587 bp, 14 predicted proteins | sample 2228351 | NCBI WGS metagenome assembly FWWM01 (sample SAMEA103939774, study PRJEB20133) | metagenome | reverse complement strand
AGTCCGTAGCCGGTCTTGTCGTTGTTGGTTGCTACAGTAACTGCACCACTTGAGAGGCTGACTTCTCCTGTCCCAGTTCCAGCTTTGAGAGTGACTTTGGGGTACCCGGCTGTATCAGGAGTCGCAACATTTGCGTTGTTCCACTTGATTACGTCCGCGGCCACATCCTCCAGCTGGATCTCTAAAGCTATTGGGACCATGTTGGCGGCCCCTGAGAGCATGATAACCGCATTCTGAGCACCCGTTGCGAAACAGGCATCCGGAGGGTGGAATTCATACACTCCAGGCATGTTCGTGGCGTCTACCTCCTTGAACCCCCCAGAGGTGTAAGTCCCTAGTGTGGGTATATCAGCCAGTGTGATGGAGGTAGAGGCAGTTCCACTGGAGCGTTTGTAGTAAGCTTTGAGGCCGGAAGAGTGGTAAGCGAGACCTGTGAGACCTGCCCCTGTAGTGGAAGACGAATCCTGGATGAACAACTCGAAGATCTGATTTGCGGCCCCCTTCTTGACGATTGCTTTCATGCTCTACCCCCGACATCCTCCACTCATCCCAGGATGTACTATCATACCCCCACCTCCGCCGCCTCCGGTTCCATCATCGAAGGCGCCGAAGATAGGGGAAAACTGCAACCTCCATAGTGTATCTTCCGTCCAAGCAAAATGTAGCCGACACCTGCAAACTTCTCTCCCACTGCGTCGAGAACATAATTACCTCCCGCACCCAGCTGTCCGTAAATCACCCCATTCGGAATACTGACAAGGCTCATACCTTGAACACCTCTTGCTCTACAATAGTCTTTATCTCAGCCAACGTCTTGGAGGAATTCTCAAGAATGACTCTTTTGATCTGTCCGAAAAGCAGCTTTTCCGCCTCATCAACCGAGTCTGCAAACAGGCTGTCCTGCAGCTCCTTCACTGTATGAATCCGCCGCAGGGTCCCCTTTTCTGTCTGGTATTCAATGACGACGTGCTCACATGGAGGGGGAGGCTTGATCAATTTCGCTGTTATGTCCATGGTTTACCTCAAATTTTACTGCCTGGACAATCTCCAGCCTGCTGGGGGTGCAGCCCCCGGAGGTCTTGTGAAGGCGAACTCGACGAAAGGGGAGCAGGAGTCCCCCCAGATCGGATCGGATATGCAAACTCGAATCTGGAGAGTATGAGAGCCTACAGGAACGGCCCCCATGTCCACTCTCACGGATCCGTCAGGCTGAAGGGGAGAGGTGGCCGCAACCCCCTCAACTCCCTGCTGTTCACTCCAGCCTCCTACAGCAGTCGGATTGGGGTCGCTGATGAGAAAAGGGGCCGCCAAGGCCTTTCCCGAGAGGAGAAGACAAGCTGCCAGGAGAAATAGACTTTTCTTATGGATACCCATAATGCACCCCCAGAATGGCGTTAGTGGTTGCGGTCCGAATCGCCTTGAAACGGGCCACATTCCCGCGGCCCCTGATTGTAAAAGTGGTATTAGCAGGGGCCAGAACTCCTGTATTAGCCGTAGGATCCCCACCATCCATTCGATAGCGGACATCTGCGGCCCTTACATTACAGACGATGGACTCACAGACCCTTCCATTAAGCAATGTCAGGTTGTTGGCATTCAGTGGAGTGGCCACGTCGGTGACAGTGATTTCCTCAAATACAGAGAAATCAACCTCTGTTGAGTAGTCCATAGGCATTTTGATCCTCCTCAATCATGGTCCAGTAATCTGGTTTTCTGGGCTGTTTTCTCTTGTATGCAGTAACGTAGAACTGGTCATTGACGTATAGGTCCAGGCCGTAGCGAGCCGCTATCCTCTTTCTGTACGTCATGTCCTTGTAGGCGGCCATCGGACGCTCATCACGACCCAGTCCCTCTTGATAGATGTGGTACAGTCCCTTTTCGACCTTGGGGGAGCGGACCTTTTTGAGCATCTTCAACATTCCAGGGCTCACATCATCTATGACTTCTATGCTTGGCCGCTTTTTCAGAGGGAGAGCGGCCCCACAGAGAGGACACCACTGCTCCATCTGCTCCTTGAAATGAATGGGAGAGCGTCTCCACCAGTCTGGTGTGAGCGGCCACCCTTCTCCCTTGAACAGTAGAGAGAGCGCTCCGGCCACTTCACAGAAGAAGGCCCCTCTTGGATTTATACACGCACTCCACTGAAGCTGAACCCAACAGGAATCAATGAGGCCCCACATATTGTATTCATCGGCTATCGTCTCTTTTGCAGAGACAAGAATCGGCGCGTGAAGAATGTCTGGACGGCTATGGTCATTAAGAAAGATGTGTTTGAAGGTGGCACAGATATCATCCGCATGATGTTCGTATCCCTCTGGGAATGTGGTCCAGAGGCCGCACCTGTCATAAGGGATATGCTCCCTCAAGATTTTCATGAGGTTCTGAAAATTCGGGTGGAGAAGCGGCTCTCCCCCCATGACGCCTACCATACCAGGAAAGTCCTTCAGGGAGAGAACGGCGGCCAGGAACTCATCTTCCGACATGAAGTAAGTCTTCCTGTGATGTCCGACAAGGCGTGTGCAGTTGGAGCACCTCAACAAGCAAGCGTTTGTTATTTCAATCTGGATTGTCTCCATCAGTATGAGCGGCCTCATGCTGCCCCCTTTCGGTCTCTATTTTCCATTCTGTGTATAAAATCGTCAATCTTAATAGTGGGGAAGATTGTGATCAGAGCTATCGGGGTGGAGGGATTTGAGCCCCCAGAGCCGGCGCTCTAGCCGAACTGAGCTGCACCCCGATCTTTTTGATGTTACCACAGACAACATGCGGGTTTCAACGGCGGCAGCATTCAAGGGGAAGATGAATGTCGTGGGGGTGAAAGACCAAGGACGGATTTGATCTTGCGTATCTCATGCAGCTTTTCTTCCCGTGACATGAGATGCGTGTGGAAGTAAGGCAGCTGGTTGTGGGGCCGCTGGAACTTGGTGAACAGATCTAAGATTGTGATGTGTTTGAGCCCATAGCGGGCCACGTTCCTGCTGAGAGTATAGTCGTCTATAAGATGTTGGGGATCTATGAGTCCAGTTGACATCTCCTGAGAGGTCGGCATTATGTTCTTGCATGCTTCTTCAAAGGTAAGATCCTGAAGAGGCTCCCACAGTTCTATGCACCAATCACTCCCCAGGGTGAACCAGTTCCCTACGCCTATGTAGCGGCCGTCTCTTCTGAAGAAGCGGTCTGCCAGAAATCTTTGGTTGGCAAGATCCTTCCCATGGCAGCAGACCGTATCCTTGGCAAGGTAATCCGTGACATCCGGCATCTCCGGAAAGATCAGGGCATCAGCATCTATATAGATATTCCAGTCTACATCCCTGCCCAGTTCATAGATCTGAAGCTTCTCGTAGACGGGCGGCCACCCAGGGAATTTCCTCTCCTTGATGATGAAAAACTCGGCCTTTATCTTCCTTGCATAGAACTTGATCCAAGGAAGGGTCTCAGATACGAGCTCTTCATCAAAGTCGTCAACGAGCAATGTGTACAGGCGCTTCTTTAACCCCATGATTCCCTCCGTTTTGTTGTGGTTCGGTTGCAGAAAGCAGAAATAAAAGGCCCCCCTTGCTTCGGCTGGATGCCTAGACTTGGGGGGCCAGGAGCTCCAATCAGTTTTCTCCTAGTGTCCTATTGCAAACAGAATCTCGTACGCTCCATTTTCTATTGCTGTAGCAGTGGTCAATGTAGTCCCTGAATAGTTGGACAGCTTATTGGGGGCGGCCTCGCTGACATTCTGGAGCCATGCGCTCTCTGCATAGGAGAGCCCCACAGAGCTCACTGCTATGTTGACGGTACTACCATCCCCAGTCAGTCTGTACACAGACAGGAACTTATCTCCCAAACTCATTCGTTGAATAATAGGAGTGTAAGTGATAGCCATATTACCCTCCTATCAAGTCAGGTTGACGGCGATGAAGTTCATCCGTCTGCTGACTGTAAATAGATTTGCCATCAGCAGGAGCTGTCGTATGTAAGCATCCTGGTTTGTCGGCTCTTTCACTCCAGTCCATACGAAGTTCTTGTTGGAGTTGATATAGAACTTCCAGAAATCGCTGTTCACTCCTATCATGGTTCCAGCAGGGCAGTGGCGGTCCCAGATCACAGGCACATTGTCTATCTCAATGCCAGTGAAACCTACAGCGGCCAGATCTGAATTGCTCTTGCTGGAGAGGAACCTTTGCTGCGGCTGTACCAGGTTCCACAAGCGCTGATAGAGAGCCTTCGTGGTGAAGATCATATCAGGCTTCTTGTTCTGGTAGGTAGCATCTGCTATCCAGCCGCTCACCCTGGAAGGAGTGACCACACCACCGGTTGTATCCACCTGGCCTCGCCACCAACTGTAGGTGTTACCGTCTATCCCTCCGTAGTTGGCGTAGCTGGTGGAGTTGATGGCGTTCAGGAAACCATCCAGATGTTTTCCACTATTACCGGTTCCATCAGAGAAGAACATTGTCGAGAGAAGGTGGCTCAGAGTCATCTCGGCGTTCTGAAGCTTGGAACGGAGAAGTGGAACGGCATTCTTGGCCCCCTCAATTTTAGCCAGCGTATCCCCAGGAATGGTCACATTTACATACACACTCTTCCAGGAGAATACGGCCTCGGTATCGGTCTCAACATAGGTGATGTCAAAGGTATCCAGCCCTGAATAGGAGTTTGCATTGAGACTTGCATAGATAACGGGCTGTTCGATCCTTCTTCCACCCCGCAGGAGAACCTTGCTCTTGGACATGAGCCTGGTTAGGACTGGGTCCCCCAGGAACACCTGATCAATAAGAGTGGGGAGGAGAACTCCCTGGACATGGGAATCAAGTTCGCTGGTTAGAGGCATTTCTCATTCCCTCCATTTCTATCCACTGCTCCCCTGTTGGGAAAGATACTTGGACACATCCAACCGCATGGCCGCTTCCTCCGCCTCCTCCCAGCTCTTCGGGGCCTCGGTAGGCTTGAAGATTCTGACAACTGGAGGAGCTCCAGGAACCGAGCCTTCTACAGGAGGTGCCTTCTGCCTTTCCTCTTCCAGGCGAGCTTGTAGTCGTTTTTCAACTTCCCTCTCCAGGAGCTTGTCCGCATACGCCGTGGAGTAAGCCTGGAGAGGATCCATGATCCCCTTTTCTTGAGTGACTTTGATTATCTGATCAAAGTCCGCTTCAGGATCGGTCTTCATGACTTTCATCAATCCTACAATATACTGCCCCAGACCCATGAGCCGTTGATCATAGGCGCTGGACAACTCCTTGATCTTCGGCTCTATATGTTTTCCTAACGCTTCCGATAGAGTCCTGTTGAAGTGCTCTTGAAAGTCCTTACGCTGCCATATAGGCTGATCCTCCTCGTCTTCCTGAAGCTCTGTCCTTAACTTCTTGCCGGCTGTTTCCACCAGCTTGGAGAGCTCTTGTGGTTGATCTCTCAGCCCCTCTGGAAGGGCCTTGTAGTATCGCTCCCACTGGTCGAGGAGGGTGTTCTGGTACTGGATGGCCTTTTCATACTCATCCAGCTTGGCCTTCAACTCCTCCAGTTGTTTGGCAGTCTCGGAAGCCGCCTGACTCTTTTTGGTCCAATCACCCACGATTCCATCCAGGTGGCCCAGCACTTCCTGGACTTCCGCAGGCAGAGAGGCTCTCGCTTCCTTGGGGACTTTTTCAAGCTGCTCCTTCACTTTCTTGAGATCCATGCTTCTTTCTCCTTTCGGGCTTTCCTCGGCGCCCACTCAGACGAGCTGAGTGTTCCTATGGAATCCTCCAGGGACTCTCATCGGCTGCGGTTGTAGCTACTTTTCCTCGCAGTCCAACGGGAGGACCTTGAGGCGGCTCTACCTCCCTTCCTATACGGTCTTTCAGCTTCAGATCCTCAGGGCCGCTCAACTGCTCAAGGGCGGCCGCTGGAGAGGCCATGTTAGTAAGAGCTCTCTGAAGGTCCTTGAGAGTGCCGATCAGAATGGGGGCCAACCTTGGAACCATTTTTCCAGCTTCCATGAGAGCTCTTGCCGCTGTGTCTATGATCTGGGCCGCTGCAATCTCATTGGACTGAGCGCCTCCCCCTGCCAGGAGATCCCCCAGATTGGCGGCCTCAAGGCCTAGATTGAAGCTTCCTCCTGTAGTTTGGGGAACCGGCGGGGGGATTCTCTCAAGAGGATAAGGAACCTCGGGCATTTCTCATCTCCTTCCTCTAAGTCTGCGGCCCCTGAGCTCTCTTGAGGGACGCCATCCATACTTCCTCATGGTTCCATAGATGAAGGCGTTCCTGCGTTCTCCAGTAAGTCCGAGTTTTCTGGCCTGTCTCATCAAGGCTCTTTCCATGCCGGCCGGCATCCCACACCTCCTTTAGAATGCGATTTTACAGATTGATTTGCTCATGTCAACTGATTACGCAGGAGGCCCCCCGCTTACCGGTTGTTGAAGGGGAAGTTCTTGGGAGTAGGGGCTCCTGAGGGCCGCCTGGGGAAGTTTTGTGGCCCTGGGTCCTGCTGCTCCCTCCATTCCCAAGGTCGCTGCCGCCATTTGTTTCTCCTGAATGCGCTTGAGAATCTCCTCTCTGTTGGGGTAATCTGCGGCCTTCAGCATCTCTTCTTCATCTATGAGGCCCATCTGGTAGAGCTGGCTTGCCAGCAACATCTTCTGCCACTTGATCATCCTGAGGGTAGAGCCTGGTTCCACCAGGAACTGATAGCTGCCTACGGCCCTGGATGGGGATTCGTGGCCCCTCATCAGCTCAGCCCTCTTGAAGTTATAGACCTCCGGACGGCCTTCCGGACCTATTATTCTGAAGACTCTGTCTACAGTAAACGCTTGGAAGATTCTAGCTATGAGCTTTTGTCCTATACGGGAGAGGAAGCTTTCCAGCTGCCTGGCCTTGAGCCTGATGGTGGTCTGGGCGGCCGCTTGAAGCTGTTCTATGGCCACTCCACTCACAAGCTGTCCGGCTCTTCTTCCCTGCATGACTTCTGTTATGCCGCTCAGAATCTCCATGGCGTTCATGCCGAACTGGAGAAAGGAGAATATGTGAGGAGGAAGGGGTGGAGGACTGTCTCTCCTGAGCTGAGTTCCTGGGCGGATCCTTATTTTGGCCCCAGGAACATTGGCCAGAGCATTCCACTCCTTTTCTGTAAGGGCGTTGTAGTCCCCTATCCAGATCTGGTTGTTTATGGCTATCACATTATCCACAAGACTGGACAGCACCTTGTTAAAGACTTCCTGCGGGGAGCTCAGCACGTCGTACTCGCTCATCCCCCAAGCCCCGTCAGGATCGGGATACCAGTTCATCATCTCGAAGGGAAAGCGGTTATCTATGTAGGGGTTAGGCATGTCCTCCACTACCACCCCTCCCACCACCTTGATGAAGCGGCCCCCAGGATAGATGGGAGCCCCCTTTCCGTCCTTGCTTCTATCCTTGATCCAGACCTGCCTCACCCAGCATCTCGGGAGGAGCAGTTTCTTCGGATTCGGCTCATCGTAGCGGCCTACGTTGAGGACTCTTCTTATTCTCTGAACCAGGGAATCCTTGTCTCCCCCTATGCCGAATCCCCTTCTGACATCCTCTCCAGTGTAGTCGGGCTGGATGTCTTCGGCTCTGTTTGAGTAAAGGCTTCTCGCTTGAGACAGCGGCATCACCTTCCATGTGATTACATATTCCCCCTGGTCCAGGAACTGGGGCCGCAGCACCAGAGGATCGAAGGCGATGTATCTAGGATCCACGACCGAGATCTTCGGTTCTGCTGTTTCCCTGTCGATCCATACATCAGCGAAGGAGGCCCCTGCAAGAGCGTTATACTGGATGACCTCCATGAGGAACAGATCCATCATCTCGGACTGCCAGATGGAGCGACAGATCTTGGTCAGGATCTCGGCTGTTCTGTCGTTTCCTCCGGAGACGGCCACCACCTCTATGGCAGGTTTGGCGTCTGTAAGAAGAGCCGTCTTTCTGTCAATCACTTGGTTGAAGAAATTGTAGACGGCCCCCACCCGGTACTTGGGAAGCTGATCTCTCCATTGCTCCCCTCGGAAGAACTTGAGGGCTGCATGGAATTTCTCTATGCGGTGTTCCGTGTTGCTAAGTCCTTCCGCTTCTATGGTGGATATGTAGTCAAGTAGAGACTGTTCCCCAGGCAGGAGGTTCATCTTCAGGACTCCTTTTCAGGTTCAGAGGAATTTCGGCTACTCCTCAGGTAAAGCTCGGCGTATCTCTCGCTGTCCAGTTCCTCCTTCATTGGATCTCTCTGAACGGATTCATCTGAAGGCCACCCAGGATAGATAAGGCCGCTCAAGGGAGAGGGAGGAGGTTCTCCTACCTTGTCCCCATTTGAGGAGGGAAGAGGGGAGGGGAGTGGGAAGCTTTCCCCCAAGGGGACCGCTCTCTCCCTTGAGTCTACTGCGGCCTTGTAGAGCCTGCCCTGCTGGTAGAGAAGAAATGCGGCGGCCAGGGAGGGAGGAAAGAGAATAGCAAAGCCGAAGAGCGAAATCACGATTTCTATGGGCATATCATATCCCCCCAGAAAGCCCAGAGCCGGCGAATCTGGGGTCTATTCCCTTCATATTCGCCTCAAAGTTCTCTCTCGCTATTCTTTCATGCTCCTTGATGGAACATGTAGGGCAGTAGATCTGCCCCAGGACTTTCGTCTCGCAGAGTATGCCGCAGATCTTGCAGTGGAAGGCCTTGGGGAGAACCGGAGAGCCTTCTACGGGAACTCCTGTGGCCTCCCTGGCGATTGATTCTGTGAGAGATCCCTGTTGATAGGCTCTCACCACACAGGCCAGGATCAACTGAGCGATGGGAACCTCATTCAGAATAGAGATCTCCTCCAAGGCCGTAACGATATCCGGGGTCAAGTACCCCATGAAGACACTTGCGGCCCTGTCCAGATTTGAGGAGGTCATAGGTTCACTCTCCTCTATCGGCATACTTTCTGCCATTTCTATCAACTCCTCCTTGCTGCTCTTTCTCGGCATGAAACACCTCTCTTGATAGTTTAGAGAGCCATCCAGCTCTTCTCCGCCGGCTCCTCGATTTCATCGTAAAAATGGAAAGGATCTTTGTCCACATTCGAGCCTGCAAGAACCTCCTCTACTTTTGAGGCCTCCTGTGGAACGGGCTCCTTGAGAGAAGAGGAGGGAATGGTGTAGATATCTGTGTTGTGGAGAACATAGAGAGCGATCAGGAAGGCCATCACGATGTCATCCCTGGCCCCTCCTACGGCCTCTCCACTCGCCCCCCTCTTGATGAAGGTCTGCATCTCGCCAAGGAGTTCCTGTGAGGGGATGCAGACCAACTCATTATGGACGGCGTAGCGGCCGAATGCTATGAGAGCGGGCTTCGTCATAGCTGTGGTCACCCAGCCGAGTCTCTTTGTCATGGAAACGCCGAACTTGTCGAAGGTCTGCCACATGTAAAGATTGTAGTAACGCTTTTTGACTTCGTTCTGGGTGACTATCCCCTGGTTGTTGATCTCTATGGCCACTTCCGCGTCATTATAGAAGCGGGCTATGTCTATTATGGTATCCGCCAGGCTGACTGCATCCGCGTGGCCGTGCCAGAGGGCCACCACATCAGCCAGGCCTAGAGGGGCCGTTCTTCTCAGAACTACTATGGCAGCAGGATCATTCACATCCAGTTCCCCTCCCACATCGACTCCTATGACGTATGCCCCGTCTCTTAGCGGCCTCTCCCAGATTCTAAAGCTCCCGTCTGATCTGGGGAAGAGCTTGACGGCCCCGTCAACGGACTCTATTTCTCCTCTCCAGATGGGGTCTTTCACTTGAGAGAGCATCTTGAAGATGATGTCTCTGGAAAAGACTGGATTTCCTGAGACTATAAAGGCTTCGTGGGGAGTGGAGGGGAATTCTTGATGGAAGAGCTCTATGTCTCCACCCTTTTGATCCAGCTTGTGCCTTCTCCACCAGAGCTGTTCCAGAGTGAGATTGTATCGCTTTCTCAGCTCCTTTTCCTCGTCATCCAGGGTGGCCTCCAAGGCCGCGGCCACGTGGGATTCGAGGGGGAGCTTGTTCTTGGGGTCTATGAACCAGGGGAAGAAGAACGCCTTTCTAATCCCCCTATAGGAAGGATCAATGCATTCCTGCCACATGTCGAAGAATACTCCCTGGGCACCATTGGCGGTGCTCTCGAAGAAGACCATGTAGTTGGAGGAACTCTGCAGGGTGTCCAGAGAGGCGTTTATACAGGCCGCCGCTGAGCTCTCTGGGAAGAAGGCCACTTCGCTGTAGTGGATGGCGTGGGTTCCCTGGGATCTTGCGGCCGCATAATTCCTGGCCTTGTAAACTCGGATGCTTGACCGAAGCCCAGGTTCCTTGATGCGGCCCTTGGGATCCGGGTTCTCGAAAATGAGGGCCTTGCTGTTGTCGTATCTTTTGAGGGGCTGCCATTCCGGCAAGAGGCAGTCATAGAACAGCTTGGAGTAGCCGAATACAGTCTCCACACCATTATCATCATGTGCAATTATGATCGCATCTGTGTTCTCGTTTGTAGTTACTTCATAGAAGATTCTGGCCTCACAGTATGTGGAGACCCCCTGTCTACGGCTTTTCAGAATGACGGCCTCAAAAGGCTGCCCCGCCTTTCTGCTTTTCTCCAGTTCATGGTCCAGAACCATCTGGGCGGCCCTTCTATAAATATTCAGACTGGAGAGCCGTCTATCCCTGTCCCTTATGCGGAGGAGTGCGGCCGCATAATAAGCAAAATTCGTGAGCGCCTTTTCAGGGTCTATCTGCTGGATGGGCTGCTTGAGCCAAGCATAAGAGTCATATATGGCGGCCCAGGAGGACATCTCTTATTCGCTCTCCTTTTCCTCTTGCGGCTTGCTTATTCTGCTTACCTCAGTCACCTCCACCTCTCCTGTGGCCTTCCTCTTGATGCTTCGGATCCTCTCCTCGTAGGAAGCCACCCTTGGAAGCGGCCCCAGAGGAGACCCATCCACCCGCTCTCTGTACCCTTCCAGACTCTTGACTATTTTGCTGGCCACCTTCTCCTGCATCTCTATTTTTATGGGGATAACTTCTTCAGTAACTTCCTCTCCCTTTTTGGTGACTCTCACTTGTTCCCCCCTTAGTATGTCATCATATATTTTAAGAGCCTGCGGCAGCCTCTTCTTCATCTCCTCATAGACATCCAGAGTCTCCGCTCTGGTCATCTCCTCTACCATGAGCTGCCACTCCTCCCGCTTTCTCAGATAGGCTGGGGCATTCATGATTTTCTTGACAGCCTTCAGCGGGAGATTTGTGAGGATGGCTATATCCTTGGGATCCCTACCCAGCAGATCCCATTTCATCACCTCATAGTGCTTGACGGAGAGTTTCTCTATAGGAGCGGGCCTTACTAGAATATGTTCCAGATCCGTTCCCAGGGGCATTTTCCGCCACTCACCTCCTCTCTTGTGGTTGATTTTACTCATGGAAGAGGGAAAGAGCAAGTAGGAAGGAAATTTGACTTGCGGGAAGCGGAAACTTGACTGAATTTGTAGGGATAATTTGAGGTTTTGGGTGCTGGGGGTTTTGAGGGGGTTTTCTGCTGATTTTCTGATAACTTCTGACGGTGGCTTTCTGATGATTTCCTGATGATTTCTGATGATTTTCTGATGGTGGTTTTCTGA
>FWWM01015578.1_pt1 | contig 11587 bp, 10 predicted proteins | sample 2228351 | NCBI WGS metagenome assembly FWWM01 (sample SAMEA103939774, study PRJEB20133) | metagenome | reverse complement strand
TGGTCGAAGCGCAGGTAGGCAAGCCCCAGCTCGGTGCAGGCGCGGGCGAGCGCCTGCTGCTTGGGGGAGGAGCGGTCGCTCAGCAGGCCGTGGGCGCCGATGACGAGGGGCGGGTGCGGGGTCGCGGGCAGGTGAAGATCGCCCCGGAGCCTGAGGCCGTCGACTTCGAACGTGATGGCGAGCTGCATGGTCCTCTTTCCGGAAGAAGAACGCGGCCGCGCCTTGCGGGGCGGGCAGGGGTTTCGTACTCTATAGACCCGATGTCTCGAAAACGCCATCCCGTCCTCGAGGCCGAGATCACGGGGATCGCCTACGGCGGCCGAGGGATCTTTCGCTGGAACGGTCTTGCCGTCTTCGTCGCCCAGGCCGTTCCCGGGGACCGGGTGCGGCTGGCGATCACGCGGCGGAGGAAGAGTTACGCCGAGGCGCGCGTGCTCGAGGTCGTCTCGCCTTCCCCCGACCGCATCGTCCCGCCCTGCCGGTACAGCGGCGTCTGCGGGGGGTGCACCTGGCAGTTTCTCGCCTACGAAAAACAGCTCGCCTACAAGCGGCAGCACGTGGCGGAGTCGCTGGCCCGCCTGGGCGGCCTGCAGGGGGTACCGGTGCATCCCGCGATCCCTTCCCCGGCCGTGTTCGCCTACCGCAACAAGATGGAATTCACCTGCGCCGACCGGCGCTGGTTGTTGCCCTCGGAGCTCGAGAACCCGGAGATCGAGCGCACCTTCGCCCTCGGGCTGCACGTCCCGGGCACCTTCGACAAGGTGCTCGACACCGAGGCCTGCCTGCTCCAGCCGGAGCCGGGGAACCGGATCCTGGCCGCGATCCGCGAGCTCTTCCGCACCTCGGGCAGACCCCCCTACGGGCTGCGAAGCCATGAAGGCTTCTGGCGCTTCGCCGTGCTGCGCAACGCCGTCTCCTCCGGGTCCTGGATGGTGAACCTCGTGACCGCCTCCGAGGATCCCCCGCTGCTCGCCGCGGTCGCCGAGCGTCTCGCCGGGGACTTTCCCGAGATCGTCTCCGTCGTGAACAACGTGACGGCGCGTCGCGCGGGGATCGCCGTGGGCGAAGTCGAGCACCCCCTGCGGGGCGAGCGCGTTCTGCGCGAGCGCCTCGGGGGGTTTGTCTTCGAGATCTCGGCCAACTCCTTCTTCCAGACCAACACCCGCGGCGCCGAGCGGCTCTACGAGACCGTGCGCGCTTTCGCGGGGCTCGAGGGGGGGGAGACCGTGCTCGATCTCTACAGCGGGACGGGCACCATCCCCGTCTTTCTCTCCGAGCGCTGTCGCCGGGTCCTGGGCATCGAGATCGCCCCCAGCGCCGTCCGAGACGCCGAGCGCAACTGTCGGTTGAACGGGGTCGAGAACTGCCGCTTTCTGGAGGGCGACATCCTTGCGGGGATGGCCGCGCTCGAGGAGCGGCCGGCGGTCGTCATCGCCGATCCCCCGCGCGTGGGAATGGCGAAGGAGGTGGTGCGGGAGCTTTTGCGGCTTGGCCCGCGGCGGATAGTCTACGTCTCCTGCAACCCGGCGACGCTCGCCCGCGACCTCGCCCTGTTGCAGGAAGGCTACGAACCCCGGGAAGTGCAGCCCGTCGATCTCTTTCCCCACACCTTTCACATCGAGGCCGTGGCCCGGCTCGAAAAGCGGGGCTGAAGGGAGGGATGGCATGAAGGTGGTCTTCCACCCGGCGTTTCACGCGGTGTACACCGGCGACCCCGCGGCCGCGGCGGGGCGGATGGAGGCGGTGCTCGCCGGCCTCGGGCCGGGCTGCGAGCGGGTCGAGCCCGAGCCGGCCGCGGAGGCCGATCTCCTGCGCGCCCACAGCGCGGCCCACCTCGAGCACGTCCGCCGCCTCGGGCTCTACGAGATCGCCGCGCTCGCCGCGGGCGGTGCGATCCGGGCGGCCGAGATCGGGATGCGCGAGCCCTGCTTCGCCGCCGTCCGTCCTCCCGGCCACCACGCCTCGCGCGACGCCTGCTGGGGATTCTGCTTTTTCAACAACATGGCCGTCGCCGTGCTCGCGCTGGCCCACCGGGGGCTCGCCCAGAGGGTCCATGTCCTCGACTTCGACCTCCACTACGGGGACGGGACCGAGAACATTCTCGGCCCCCGGCCGGGGATCTCCATTCACAACCCGGCCGCCGCGGACCGCGGGTCCTATCTCGAGGAGATCGAGCGCACGCTTGCCGGCGTCGCGGCCGACGCGATCGGTGTTTCGGCCGGGTTCGACAACCACCGCGAGGACTGGGGTGGCCTTCTCGAGACGGAGGACTATCGCAAGATCGGCGCCATGGTCCGCAGGGCCTCCAGGCGGCTCGGCGCCGGCTGCTTTGCCTTGCTCGAGGGCGGCTACAACCACGACGTTTTGGGCGAAAACGTGCGCGCCTTTCTCGAGGGGCTGGAAGAGGGCTGACGGCTAAGGCAAGGCGGTAAATAAATGGCGGAAGTGCATGGGAATCGAACCCACCCGGGGCGGTGTTAGCGCCCCACACCGGATTTGAAGTCCGGGAGCTTCACCAGAACGCTGCGCACTTCCGCGATCCGTCGGGCATTGTAGCGCGGCGTTCCGATTTGTCAATCGGGCGGGAAGACCCCGGCTGGGCAAGGAGCCTGGATGATTCTCTACTTCGATTGTTTCTCGGGCGTGAGCGGGGACATGACGCTCGGCGGTCTCCTCGATCTCGGCGTGCCGCTCGATTGGCTGCGGGCGCAACTTTCCGCCCTGTCGTTCGGCGGCTTCGAGATCGCCGAGCGGGCGGTCGTCTACAACGGGATCCGCGGCCGGCGCGTCGAGGTCCGGGCGACGGACCCCTCGCCCCCGCACCGGCACTACGGCGAGATCCGCGACCAAATCGCCCGCGCGGCGCTTGCCGAGCCCGTCCGGCGGCGGTCGCTCTCCGTCTTTCGCAGGCTCGCCGAGGCCGAGGCCGCCGTTCACGGCTGCACCCCGGAAGAGGTCCATTTCCACGAGGTCGGCGCCGTGGACGCGATCGTGGACGTGGTCGGGTGCGCCCTCGGCCTCGAGTACTTGGGGGTGGAGGCCGTTTACGCCTCGCCGGTCCCCAACGGCCGGGGGTTCGTCACCTGCCGCCACGGCCGTCTCCCGATCCCGGCACCCGCGACCCAGAAGCTTCTCGAAGGGGTCCCGACCTACGGCGTGGAGATCGAGGCCGAGCTCACGACCCCCACGGGCGCGGCGATCGTGACCGCGTTTTGCCGGCGCTTCGGTCCCATGCCGCCGATGGTGATCCGGGCCACGGGATACGGCGCGGGAAGCCAAAACCTCGCCCCCGGCCCGAACCTGCTGCGGCTGGTTCTGGGCGAGCCGCAGGAAACTCAGACGGCGGAGGGCGAGGGGGTCACCGCCGACCGCGTCACGGTGCTCGAGGCCGCCGTGGACGACATGAACCCCGAGTGGTTCGGGTACCTCATGGAGCGGCTTTTCGAGGAGGGGGCCCTCGATGTGCTCTGGATTCCGGTGCAGATGAAGAAAAACCGCCCCGGCACCCTGATCCAGGTTCTCTGCCGGCCCGAGCAGGCCGGGCGATTGGCGCGCCGGGTGCTGACCGAGAGCACCACCCTGGGGGTTCGGCTGCAGGCGGCCGAGCGGCTGCTTCTTTCGCGCGAGATCGTCCCCGTCGCATCCTCTTTCGGGTCGGTGCCGATGAAACGGGTGATCGACCCGGACGGCGCGGCGCGGCTTGTGCCCGAGTTCGAGGCCTGCCGCGCGATCGCCCGTTCTCGCGGGATCCCCCTGCGGGAGGTCTACGAAAGGCTTTTGCGCGAGGCCGAGGAATCCCCGCCCCAAGGGGCGCCCGAGGGGCCTGCGCTTGCTTGACAAAGAAAGGGGCGGCCTGTACAAGCGGCGCATGCCTTTTGCGGAGCGCCTCGTGGTTTTCCTGGCGTGCGGGCTGGGGACAGGGCGCGCGTCGTTTGCTCCGGGGACCTTCGGGTCCCTGCTTGCACTTCCGGCCTGCTATGGCATCTCCCTCTTGGGGGAGGCCGGATCCTTCGCCGCCGCGGCGGCTTTTGTTTTGCCCGCGGTCTGGATCGCCGGGCGCGCCGAGCCGCTCCTGGGGCGGAAAGACGCCCCCGGGATCGTGATCGACGAAATGGCCGGCATGCTGGTCACCTTCGCCGGGATTCCCTTCTCGCCGGCGACCGCCCTGGCGGGGTTTCTGCTCTTCCGGGCGTTCGACGTGCTGAAACCCTGGCCGGCGCGCCGGATCGAGACCCGGCTCCCCGGCGGCTGGGGTGTGGTGCTCGATGACGTGGCGGCCGGGGTTTACGGAAACCTCGCGTTGCGGCTTGCCGGGACGTTGCTTTCCAACACCGGGCCCTGAACGGCGGATCTACGGGGACGCCGTAGGGAAACCTTTTCGAAAGGGGATCCACAGACCTTGAAGTCCTCCCCGAGCGAGCGGAAACCGGAAACGGCGGCGCGACGCAGCCGCTTCCGCGAGAACGCGGAGGCGATTTTCATCGCCGTCCTGATCGCCCTCTTCATCCGCACCTTCGTGGTCCAGGCCTTCAAGATCCCCTCCGGGTCGATGAAACCGACCCTGCTCATCGGCGACCACATCCTCGTCAACAAGTTTTCCTACGGGGTCAAGATCCCCTACCTGAACACGGTGCTCGTGCCCGTCGGATCCCCCGCGCGGGGCGACATCGTGGTCTTCAAGTACCCGCTCGACCCGCGCAAGGACTTCATCAAGCGCGTGATCGGTCTCCCCGGCGACGTGGTCGAGATCCGCGACAAGGTGGTCTACGTGAACCACGCGCGGCTCAACCACGACGTCGGCGTCTTCAGCGACCCGCACATCCTGCCGGGGACGCTCAGGCCGCGGGACAACCTGGGCCCGGTCACCGTGCCGGCAGGGCACCTCTTCGTCATGGGCGACAACCGCGACGAGAGCTTCGACAGCCGTTTCTGGGGATTCGTACCCTTGCGCGACGTGAGCGGTAAGGCCTTCATCATCTACTGGTCCTGGGACAGCGAGGGGTTCGGCATCCGCTGGAGCCGTCTGGCGCGGATTCTTCGCTGAACGCGGAGGGCTCGTGAAGATCCGTATCGTCGGCGGAACGATCGTCGACCCCGGCCGTTACGTGGGGCCCGGGGAGGTGTGGATCGAAGACGGGCGAATCGCCGCCCTCCGCCGGCCGGGCGAGCCGGCGGCGGTCCCCGGGAACGAGGGCGGGGAGCCCCATCAAATCCTTGACGCCCGCCAGAAAATCGTCGCTCCCGGCCTGGTCGACCTCCACGTTCACCTGCGCGAGCCGGGGTTCGAACACAAGGAAACCATCGCCAGCGGGTGCCTCGCGGCCGTGAGCGGCGGCTTCACGGCCGTCTGCTGCATGGCGAACACGAAGCCCGTGAACGACGCCCCGGAGGTGACGGGCTTCATTCTCGAGCGGGCCGGGCAAGCGGGGCTCGCCCGGGTGTATCCCGTGGCCGCGGTGACCAAAGGGCTCGAGGGGCGCGAGCTTTGCGACCACGCGGCGCTCAAAGCGGCCGGTGCGACCGCCTTGTCCGACGACGGTCGGCCCCTCGTCGACTCCCGGCTCATGCGACGCGCGCTCGAGATCGGGGCCTCCTTGGGGCTCCCGGTGATCGCCCACTGCGAAGACCCCTACCTCGCGGCCGGAGGGGTGATGAACGAGGGGCCGACGGCCGCATCCCTGGGCGTCCCCGGCATCCCGAACGCCTGCGAGAGCATCATGGTGATGCGCGAGATCGCCTTGAGCGAGCTGACCGGGGCTCCCGTGCACATCGCCCACGTGAGCACGGCCGAGTCCGTGGCCGCGATCCGTGCGGCGAAGGCGCGCGGGGTCCGCGTCACCGCAGAGACGGCGCCGCACTACTTCCTTTTGACCGAAGAGGCCGTCAGGGTCCACGGCGCAAACGCCAAGATGAACCCTCCGCTGCGAAGCGAGCGCGACCGCCGGGCCGTGCGCGAGGGTCTCGCCGACGGGACGATCGACGTGATCGCAACCGACCATGCACCTCACGCGCCCGAAGAGAAGGAGGCGGGGCTGGCCGAGGCGCCAAACGGCGTGATCGGGCTCGAAACGGCACTCCCGTTGAGCCTTGGCCTGGTCGCGGATGGGCTGCTGACAATTGAAGCACTGATTGAAAAAATGTCAGTCAACCCATTGCTTATACTGGGGAAAAAAAGTGGACTCATTCCCGGGTTGCCTGCCGATCTGACGATCATCGACCCGCGGCCCCGCTTTGCGATCACCGCGAGTCTCCTCCGTTCGAGGAGCCGGAACACGCCCTTTCTCGGCATGCAGGCCTGCGGCCGGGCGGCGGCGACGATCGTCGCCGGCCGAATCGTTTACGAGTACGAAAAAACCGATCGCATCTGAGCGATGAGCGCGGACAAGGCGGCCATTCTCGTCGTGGACGACGATTTGAGCATGCGCGAGCTCCTGGGCTACCTGCTCGGCCGCGAGGGCTACCGGGTCGAGACGGCATCGGGCGGCAAAGAGGCGCTCTCCCTCCTCAAGAACCGGGGCTTCGACCTTCTGCTTTGCGACATCCGATTAGGCGACATCTCCGGCCTCGAGGTGCTCAAGGCGGCGCGCGAGCTTCACCCGGGCGCGGTCGTCATCATGATCTCGGCCTTCGCCTCGACCGAGACCGCGGTCGAGGCCATGAACCTGGGGGCCTACGACTACGTGCCCAAGCCGTTCAACAAGGACGAGCTCCTCGAGACCGTGGAAAAGGCCCTCGAGCTCCGCACCCTCGAGCGGGAACAGGAGATTCTGGAGGGGGAACTTCGCCGCAGCCTTCATTTCGGCAAGATCGTCGGGGTGAGCCCGGCGATGCAGCACATCTACAAGATGATCGCCCAGGTCGCCCGGACGCGCTCGAACGTCCTCATCACCGGCGAGAGCGGGACCGGAAAGGAGCTCATCGCGCGCGCCATCCACGATGAGAGCGACCGCCGCGACAAGCCCTTTGTCGCCATCAACTGCGGCGGCATTCCCGAGACGCTCATGGAAAGCGAGCTCTTCGGCCACCGCAAGGGGGCCTTCACCGACGCCAAGGAGACCAAGCGCGGGCGCCTCGAGATGGCCCACGGCGGCACCCTCTTCCTCGACGAAATCGGCGAGGTCGGGGTGCGCACGCAGATCGATCTGCTGCGCGTGCTCGAGGACGGGGTCTTCTACCGGGTGGGGGGCACCCAGCCGCTCGAGGCCGATTTCCGCGTGGTCGCGGCGACGAACCTCGACCTCGACCGGGCCGTGCGCGAGGGGCGCTTCCGCGAGGATCTCTTCTACCGGCTCAACGTCGTGCGGATCACGATGCCGCCGCTGCGCCGCCGCAAGCAGGACATCCCGCTCCTCGCGGAGCACTTCCTGCGCCGCTACGCGCTCGAGGCGCGCCGGCCGATCGAGCGCATCGGGCGCGATGCCCTCGACGCGATGATGGTCTACGACTGGCCGGGCAACGTGCGCGAACTCGAAAACGCGATCGAGCGCGCGGTCGTCGTGGGCAAGGGGCCGCAGATCCGGGCGGAGGACCTGCCGATCGGCCGGCCCGTCGCCCCGGGGGCGGCCGCGGTGCGCCTGGAGGAGGTGGAACGGGATCACATCCGCCGGATCCTCGAGGAATCCGGCTGGAACATCACCCGCAGCGCCCGGTTGCTGGGAATCGACCGCTCGACGCTCTACGGGAAAATCCGGCGCTACGGGCTGCGGAAGCCGTCGTGAGCCGAGCCGCCGCGCCCCGGATCCTGCTCTCGCCGCTGGGGCCGTTCGAGGGGGAGCTCCTTGCGGCGGTGGCCGGGGAGGTGCGCCGGGTCTTCGGCTGCGAAACCCGCAGCGTGCGCCTGCTCGACGAGGTCGGCTTCGCCCGCGACCCCCTCCGCGGCCAGCTCGGCTCGACCCCGATCCTCGAGCGGCTCGCCGCCGCCTGCCCCCCCGACGCCCTCAAGGTCCTCGCCCTGACCGAGGAGGACCTCTTCATCCCCGTCTTCACCTACGTCTTCGGCGAGGCCCAGCTCGGCGGTCGCGCCGCCATCGTCTCCACCCACCGCCTGGGGCTTGCGCCGGGGTTCCCCGTGGCGCACGCCGCGCTCTGCCGCCGCCTTCTCAAGGAGGCCGTCCACGAGCTCGGCCACACCTTCGGCCTGCGCCATTGCCCGGATGCGAGCTGCCTCATGCACTACTGCCGCAGCGCGCGGGACGTCGACCGCAAGGGGGGCGAGCTGTGCCGCTACTGCCGGATCCTCCTGAACGACGCGCTCGCCCGGTGCGATCCCTGAGGCCGCGGACCCCCCGCCTCAGGTCCCGAGGTTCCAGGAGGCGAGGTAGGCCTTCTGCTCGGCGGTGAGGCGATCGATGTGCACGCCGAGGGCGGCCAGCTTCTCCTGGGCGATCCGGCGGTCGATCTCCTCGGGGACGGGGTAGACCGCCTTGGGCAGCGGCTTCCGGCGCCGCGCCAGGTACTCGATGCTGAGTGCCTGGTTGGCGAAGCTCATGTCCATCACGCTCGAGGGGTGGCCCTCGGCCGCGGCGAGGTTGATCAGGCGTCCCTCGCCGAGGACGTGAAGGCGGCGGCCGTCCCGCAGCGTGTACTCCTCGACGAACGGCCGCAGGGTGCGGCGCGAGACGGCGAGCTCGGCAAGGCCCGGCAAATCGAGCTCGACGTTGAAGTGCCCGGAGTTGGCGACGATCGCCCCGTCCTTCATCACCCGGAAATGCTCCTTGCGGATGACGTTCACGTTGCCGGTGACCGTGCAGAAGAAGTCCCCGACGCGGGCCGCCTGGCCGATCGGCATGACCTCGAAGCCGTCCATGACCGCCTCGAGCGCGGGCAACGGGTCGACCTCGGTGACGATGACGTGGGCCCCCAGCCCGCGCGCGCGCAGGGCGATGCCGCGGCCGCACCAGCCGTAGCCGCAGACGACGAAGCGGGTGCCGGCGATCAGCCGGTTGGTGGCGCGGATGAAGCCGTCGAGGGTGCTCTGGCCCGTGCCGTAGCGGTTGTCGAAGAAGTGCTTCGTGCGCGCGTCGTTGACGGCGATGATCGGGTACTCGAGCACGCCGTCGGCCGCCATGCTCCGCAGGCGGATGATCCCCGTCGTCGTCTCCTCGGTGCCGCCGCGGACGTCGGCGAGCCGCTCGCGGCGCTCGGCGTGCAGGGTGGAGACGAGGTCCGCCCCGTCGTCCATGGTGAAGTGGGGCCGCGTGTCGATCACGGCGTGGATGTGGCGGTAGTAGGTCTTGGCGTCCTCGCCCTTGATCGCGAAGACCGGGATGCGGTCGTGGCGCACGAGCGAGGCGGCGACGTCGTCCTGGGTGCTGAGAGGGTTGGAGGCGCAGAGGGCGACCTTCGCGCCCCCCGCCTGCAGCGTCTGCATCAGCGCGGCGGTCTCGGTGGTGACGTGAAGGCAGGAGCCGATGCGCACCCCGGCGAGCGGTTGCTCGCGCGCGAAACGCTCCCGGATGCGGTTCAGGACCGGCATGCTGCGCGCGGCCCATTCGATCCGCGCCTTGCCTTCGGCGGCGCGGCGGAGATCCCGGATGTCCGATTTCATGAACGGTCCTTTCGTGGGCGGCCGCCCGGGGAGGCCCCGGCCGGCGGTCAGATCCCGGCCCGGGCGCGCAGGGTTTCGGCCATGTCCGTGCGCTCCCAGGTGAACTCGGGTTCGTTGCGGCCGAAGTGGCCGTAGCACGCTGTCTTGCGGTAGATCGGCCGCAGGAGGTCGAGATGCTCGATGATCGCGGCCGGCCGCAGGTCGAAGCACTCGCGGACGAGCTCGGCCAGGCGCCACCCCGGGAGCTTGCCGGTCCCCATGGTGTCGACCATGACGGAGACCGGTTGGGCGACCCCGATGCACTAGGCGATCTGGACCTCGCAGCGCCGCGCCAGCCCGGCGGCGACCAGGTTCTTGGCGACGTAGCGGGCCATGTAGGAGCCGGAGCGGTCGACCTTCGAGGGATCCTTGCCCGAGAAGCAGCCCCCGCCGTGGCTGCCCTGGCCGCCGTAGGTGTCGACGATGATCTTGCGGCCGGTCAGCCCGCAGTCGCCCATGGGGCCGCCGATCACGAAGCGGCCGGTCGCGTTGATGTAGTAGCGCGTCTCCTCGTCGAGCATGGACTCCGGGATCACCTTGCGCACCACGGTGTTCAGGATCCCCTGGCGCAGCACCTCGTAGTCCACCTCCGGGCTGTGCTGGGAGGCGATGACGACCGCGTCCACCCGGCGGGGCGCGCCGTCCTGGTACTCGAGCGTGACCTGGGCCTTGCCGTCCGGCCGGAGGTAGTCGAGCTGGCCGTTCTTGCGCACCTCGGCGAGCCGCTGGCAGAGGCGGTGGGCGAGCACGATCGGCATGGGCATCAGCTCGGGGGTCTCGTCGGTCGCGTAGCCGAACATCAACCCCTGGTCGCCCGCCCCCTGCTCCTTGTAGAGGCCGTCGCCCTTGTCGATGCCCATGGCGATGTCGAGCGACTGGTGGTCGATGCTCGTCAGCACCGCGCAGGTCTGCCAGTCGAAGCCCATGCGCGAGGAGTTGTAGCCGATGTCCCGGATCGTGTCGCGCACGATCTGGGGCATCTCGACGTAGGTGGAGGTGGTGATCTCCCCGGCGATGAAGGCGAGCCCCGTGGTGACGAGCGTCTCGCAGGCCACGCGGCAGCGCTTGTCCTCGGCGATGATGGCGTCGAGAATGGCGTCCGAGATCTGATCGGCCACCTTGTCCGGGTGGCCCTCGGTCACGGACTCGGAGGTGAAGAAGAACTTCTCCTTGGGGATGCTGATGCTCATGGGCGGTCTCCTCGGCTCGGCCGCCCGCCGGGCGCGGGGACGGCGCAGCCGGCACGCGACGGCGGGGGGATATTCATAAAAGGGCATAGGTAAACCGGCCGGCCGAGGATGTCAAACGGGAAAGGCAGGGGCGCTTGCACGCCGGCTGTGCGACGCCGCCCGGCTGTGCTATGCTTCGGCCATGCGAAGCCTCCTCTGGGCGCTCGTGGTCCTCGCCGCAACCTCCGGCGGGCCCTCCGGGGCCGCCCCGCCCTCGGCCCCCGGGGCGGAGGCGCCAGGGGAGGCCGCGGAGCCGGTCCGGGCGAAGGCCTGCCTTCCGCTTTCGCCGCTTCCGGCCCGCGGCGAGGCCGTCGTTTCCGTGGTCCTCGACATCGCCCCGGGCTTCCACGTCATGGCCGACCGCGGGGCCTGGGGAGGGAGGGAGGATTTTCGGCCCTTTTTCACGCGGGTGCTCCTCCTCGAGGCCCCCGACGGCGTGACGGCGGAGCCCCCCCTCTACCCGGCCGCGGAACCCTTTCCCGTCGGGTTCACGGAGCGGCCGTTGCCCACCTTCGCGGGCACGGCGGCGATCCACGTGCCCCTGCGGCTCGCGCTCGCCGCCGGCGTCGACGCCGTGCGCCTGCGGCTGCGGCTCGAATTCCAGGCCTGCACGGAGAACGCCTGCCTGCTCCCCGAGCGCCGGGAGCTCGAGGCCCACGCGGCCGTCGCCGCCCCGGGGGAATCCCCGCGGGCGGCCGACCCCGGGCTGCTCGCCGACTTCGCCGCCCGCCGCGCGGCGCTCTCCGAGGCCGCCTTCGACGTCCTCGGGGTC
>FWWM01011432.1_pt1 | contig 11587 bp, 12 predicted proteins | sample 2228351 | NCBI WGS metagenome assembly FWWM01 (sample SAMEA103939774, study PRJEB20133) | metagenome | reverse complement strand
TTTTCAGAGGAAATTTTAAATCAAAAGGTTGTGATTTTAAAGTTAGAAAAAGCTTTAAGATTTTAAAGTTGCAAGGACAGATGTATTTTTAATGAAATATTATTTTTATATAATGTACATAATTATTCTAAGGGTTATCAGTGCTAATATTAAAAATTATGCTAACAGTTTTCACACAATCTGTTGTATTACATGATCTACAACGAGTTAAGGAAGGCGAGGCTTTTGAAAAATTATTCAGTAAAGGATTTATTAATGCATCTTAAAAGGATATACATACTCAAGGTGCCCAAAGGATGGCAGATTTCGGAGGTTCCAAAGGCAACAAGGAAAGTCATCAAAAAGTTGAGATTTGATTTACATATTGCTTAAATTATGCAGAGTTACGGATTAATCTTTTCTTTTATTTTTCATCATATCCTTTAGACTTTTTTACACCTTACCTTTATCCTTTTACATCTGAAACAGGAGAGTGTCTCTGCTTTCCTTATCCATTAAATTTTTCCTTATTGCAATTGCCAAGGGTGCTTTGTGCTTTCTCAATGACAATAGGATAAAAATAGGATCTAAATTTTTTTTTCTTAAATTATTTGGTAAAATTAAACAATATTATGAAAAAAATTTTGGCAATTGATTATTTAAAATTTAAAATAGTAGAAGAAGGGATCCCAAAGCTTAAAAAAAATTCTGCTATTGCAAGGCTCCTGCTTTTTGGCGTGTGTTCTACAGATATCTTAAAATGGTATGTGAAAAAAAAGATACCTGCTGTCTTGGGACATGAAGTAATAGCTAAAATTGAAAAAGTTGATGAAAATATCAAAAATTTTAGAGCAGGGGAGCGGATTTTTTCTCACCACCATTCTCCTTGTGGAAAATGTTCTAACTGTCTTAAAAAAAATTACACTTTGTGCAAAATATGGAAAAAAAATTCCCTTTTTCCTGGGGCTATGTCTGAGAAATTTAGAATTGAAGAGGTCTCTCTTTTAAGGGATACCTTAAAAATTCCTGAAAATTTAAAAAATGAGGAAGCAATTTTTATAGAACCCTTTGCTTGTTCCATAAGGGCTGCAAAAAAAGGGAAAGCCAAGCCAGGAATAAAACTTTTGCAAATTGGATTGGGATTAAATGGGCTCTTAAATTGCCTTGCTTTTAAAGCATATGGTACAAAGGAAATTTTGGGAACTGATTTGGATCCCATAAGATTAGAACTTGCTGAAAAATTAAATATATGTAAAGCAATAGATGGTAAGGATTTTAAATTAAAGGAGAAGGTTTTAAAATATTTAAATGGGTTTCCAGATGTGGTAATTGTGGGTCCCCATAGCAAAGAAGCTATGGAATTGGGATTAAAAATTTTGGGAGAAGGGGGAACTTTAATTTTATATACCCCCTCAGAACCAAAACTTAATTTAAAAATAAATCCAAAGGATCTTTATTTTAAAGACCAGACAATAACTGTTTCTTACTCTTGTGATCCCTTTGACACGAGGGATTCCTTACGAATAATTTCTTCAAAGTTTTATCCCTTTGAAAATTTAATTACACATAGGTTTAAATTGGAAGAAGCTGAAAAGGCATTTAAATTGCTTGCAAGGGGTGGAAGGGTCTTAAAAATAGTTTTAGAACCTTAATATTTTTAATGCTTTTTTTAAGCCAATCTTTTTTTGTTTTTCCATTTCCCTTATTAATTTTTCTGCTTCGTCCATATATCTTTTTCTTTTTTCTTCTTCAATTCCAGGAAGGTTGATTAAAACATTTAAATAAGCACACCAAGAAGAAGCATAGGCACAAATTAAGCTGGAGACAGAATCAGATAAGGCATTTTTGTTTCCTTTTTTTATTAAATCAAGAACAATTTTTGGAATTTTTAAGGAATTGTTTAAAACCTCTAAGGGGACTTCAATAGCACCAATTATTGCTTCTTTTAATACCTTTTCCCTTAACTTTTTTTCTTCTTCAGTTCCTTTAGGCATTTTCATAGCAGACATCACATTGTTAAAGGCATCTGTATCTTTATCAATAAGTTTTAAAAAATTATCCTTTAATTTTTGAGTTAATACTCCTATCTCTTCCATTTTATTCTTATTTTTTTCATAACCCTTTGATTCGTAAGTTAAAGCAGAAACCATGGAAGCCAAAGAAGCAGACAAGGAGCCACAAAGTGCTGCAACACTCCCCCCTCCAGGAGCAGGGGAGGAAGAAGCAAGTTCTTTGCAAAAATCCTTTAATTTAAGCTCAATTAAATTTCCTTTATTTAATCCAATCTTATATTCAATTATTTTTTCCTCTGGTATAAAAGGAGCAACGGAGTTTAGCCCTAAGGATTTTATAGCAATGTGTACCTTTTCCTCTTCTGAAACCCCTTTACTCTTTTTTTGTTTTTCTAAATAATATTCTCCAGCCATTAAAATTGCTTCTAAGGGTACAAGCCCTACAATTTCACTTCCTATAACCTTTAAACCATGGCTTTTTGCAAGTTCTTCTGCTTTATCATAAATTTTATGCAAGGGACTAACATTGAAATTTAGCACATTTATAGAAATTTGGGCACATCCATATTCTGGAATGTACCAGCCAATTGCTCTTACATCTTTAAAAAAACCAGGTTCATATATGGGATTTCCCTTTTCATCTAAAATTTTGTTTCCCTTTTTATCCTTTTTTATAGTTCCTTTTTCTCTAAGCTTAAAAGCAATGACATTGGCTAATTTTTTATCCCTTGTATTTAAATTTATATTATAAGCAATTAAAAAATTTCTTGCGCCAATTACTGTAGCTCCAGACTTTTCATTAAAATATGGTTCTCCAAAGTCGGGAGCCCAGTTAGGGTCTTTTAACTTTGTAGGGAGCCCTTCATATTCTCCTTCCCTTATATTTGCTAAACTTTTCCTATCTTCTTTTGTTGCTGAATATTCGTATAAATAAACAGGTATCTTTAATTCTTTCCAAACCCTTTCCCCTAACTTTTTTGAAATTTCAATACAGTCTTCCATTTTAGATCCAGCTAAAGGTACAAAAGGGCATACATCTGTGGCACCAATTCTTGGATGTTCCCCTTTATGGGATCTCATATCAATAATTTCAGCTGCTTTTTTTATTCCTTGAAAGGCACCTTCTAAAACATTTTTTGGTTCTCCTACAAAGGTTACAACGGTTCTATTTGTTGATGCTCCAGGATCTACATTTAAGAGAATTACTCCTTCTACTCCTTTTATTGCTTCAACTATTTGTTTTATTTTACCCTCATCTTTTCCTTCTGAAAAATTTGGGACACATTCAATCAACTTCATATTTATAACTTTTCGGCAACTGCCTTTGCCATATCAATTGTTGAAGAGTTTCCTCCCATATCATAAGTTCTAACTCTACCTTCTGCAATTACTTCTTCAACTGCTTTTTCTAAGGCATTGGCTTTATCTTCTTCGCCAAGCCACTCAAGCATAAGTTTTATTGAAAGAATCATTGCCATTGGATTTACTTTATACATTCCTGCATATTTTGGAGCACTTCCATGTGTGGGTTCAAAGATAGCATAATTGTCTCCAATATTTCCTGCTGAGGCAAAGCCCATTCCCCCTACAAGTTGGGCACATAAATCAGATATTATATCTCCAAACATATTTTCACAAACCAGTACATCATAATCAAAAGGATTTTTTATGAGCCACATACATGCTGCATCAATATTTACTTCATAAAGGGGAAGATCTGGGTAATCCTTTGCAATAGTCCTTGCAACTCTTGTCATAAGCCCTCCTGTTTCTCTTAAAACATTTGGTTTTTCAATGAGGGTTACTGATTTTCTGTTATATTTTTTTGCAAATTCAAAAGAATCTCTCACTATGTTTTCACAACCCTTTTTTGTCATAAGCCGAATTGAGATTGCCATTTCATTTAATGGCGTATTTTTAAATCTTTTTGTCTTCTGAGGATGAGTCTCATCTATGACACCCCAGACCTTTTCTGGTATTGGATGGTATTCCATTCCCACATAAAGTCCTTCCGTATTTTCTCTAAAAACTACAAGGTCAATTCCTTCTTTGTAATTTAAAGGATTTCCCTTGTATGCTTTGCAGGGTCTCAAATTTGTTCTCAAATTAAATTCCTGTCTTAATTTTACAATGGGTGAAGAGTATTTAAGCCCTTTTCCTTGCAGCTCTGGAATAAGCTCCTTTTCTGCTTCCTCAATTGGTTTTGAAGTAATTGCACCAAAAAGACAGCAGTCGGTTCTTTTAAGCAAATCAAGCGTCCTCTGAGGAAGCGGATCTCCTTCCTTGCACCAGAGTTCCCATCCTATTTCCGCGTCAAAATACTCCGCATCTAAATTGATCTTATCTAAAACAATTTTTCCTGCTTCCATTACATCTTTACCAATGCCATCACCTGGCATTAATGCAATCCTATATTTTGACATAACCACTCCTTAAAAAATTTATCCATACATTATATCACCTATGAAAATGTTTCTCAACTTCTATACTACCATTTTTTTGCTAATGAGCAAACCTAATGTTTAGGCACCTATTTGGGGTTTTTATCCCTATGATTCCGTTTCAATGCCTTGTAATAGCCCTTCTAAAAAGGTTTTGCCCATTCATAACAAACGAGGATTTAAATCCTCAGGTAGAAAAAAGGGGATAGCCTTTTTGGGCTTTTTATGTTCATAATGCCAATGCCAGGAATGGTGGTAAGAAGTTTAACTTCGGGTATGCTACTTCCTCTCTTTTTTATCTCCTTATCCAATTCTTCAATTTCTAAATTAAGAAAGTCAAGAATTTTAAGAAATACTGATATAATTATCTCTTTATCTTCTGATAAAACTTGCCCCTCAAGCCAATCCCTACAACTTTTGCCAAAAAGATTGTTTACCGGATAATTTAAGTTTTCTTTACCTAAAAGAGCTTTAATCCTGTTTTTTACCATTGTCCTGTATCGTACTAATGCAATCCTTCCTCTTGCCAATTCCCTATTATCCTGTTCCCTTTCACTTGATATATATGCACATGGTATTAAATCGCTCCTTAGAAGATGACACAAAGTCTTGGCATCTATCCTATCTGTTTTGATCCTTGCTTTAAGCTATTGCTTTTGTCTTTAATGGGTGAGCCAGTACCACCTTGCAGCCCCTTTCCTGTAATGTCTTCACAAACCACATCCAGTTTCTTTCTTCCATTATATCTCACCTCCTTTCTCCTTCTATAACTTTATTTTACCCCTTGGTGAGATACATTTTCATGGAATCATAAAAGTAATTTTATAAATTATCAAAATTTGAAGATTTTTTTAAAATTTCAAAAATGCTTGTTTTTGATGAAATCTGGCATTGGGTTTGCGTTGAACTTTTTAATGGAATTTTTATCTTTTGCAGAGGATTTTTAGTTGAATTATTTTTTTAATTTTGGTAAGATAAAATTGCAAAGGGTGTTATGAAGGATTTTAGCTTGTATTTATTTGTTTCCACTGCTTCCTTTGAAATTAATTGTCAAAATCTTTTTATAAAAAAACAGGAAAAAATTTGCCAAAGATTTAAACATTTGTTATTCTATTTTTTGTACGGGTGCTGGGTGGAAAAGAAGCCCACCAAGTTTAAGGAAAAATTATTTTTTTTAAAAATTTTAAAAAATAAGGAGGATTTATGAAAAAGCTATTTTTCTTTTCTTTTTTGTTTTTAATAAATTGGATTTTGGTTGGAGATTTTTCTAATTTGAAAATTTTTAGGCAATTGGAATTATCTAAGGAAGTAGAAAAGAGCTATGACCTTAAGGTATGGGCGTGGGGGTACAATAGATACGGTCAATTAGGGAATGGAACATTTGGTTTGGTTACAGTTCCAGTACAAGTGCTTAATTTATCAAATGTGATAGAAATTGAATTGGGTTCTTTTAATTCAATTGCTTTAAAAAATGATGGGACTGTATGGGCTTGGGGGCTTAATGAATATGGTCAATTAGGAGATGGGACGAATGTAAATAGCAAAGTTCCAGTTCAGGTTTTAAATTTAACTGATGTAGTTTCCATTGCAGGGGGTTGGGGACATTCCCTTGCTTTAAGAAGAGATGGGACTGTATGGGCTTGGGGATATAACTTTCACAACGAATTAGGGACTGGTTTGTTAAGTGATTTTAACCCATTTCCCCTTCAGGTTCCAGAAGGTTGTGATAAGTATTTGACAGGAGTAATAGCCATTGAGGGAGGAGGAGATCACTCTCTTGCCCTCAAAAGTAATGGGACTGTATGGGCATGGGGGTTTAATTATTATGGTCAAAAAGGAGATGGGTTACCTTCATGGGGTGTTAATCAGGTATTAAACATTGATAGTGTATTTGCAATTTCAGCAGGGGCTAATCATTCACTTGCAATAACTTATAGAAGCGAACACAGAAGGCCCTTTTAAAAAGAAAGGAGGAAATTTTATGAAAGCAAGAGATTTTTTAATTTATATTTTATTTCCCTTTTTTTTATTTTCACAAGTAAAGACTATTCCACCAGACAACAACTTATTTTTAATTGAAAGAAATTTATTTAGAAGGGAATAGTTTTACCCAGGGGGGAGTAGCATTTTACATAACTATGGTGAATTTATCCTTGTTCATTTTGAAAATCCATCTTCCATTCCAGTTGAAATAATTTCTGAAATTATCAAAATAGAAAAAGCAAATTTCATAAGTTATAGGGGATGGAATCAATTTTTTCAAACAGAAGCTTTTATAGATCCATCAAATTTAGCCGATAATTTTTATGTTCTTTCACTTATAGGTCCAATTGATGAGGTTTGGAAAAAGGGTATAGAAGAGATAGGGATAAAAATTGTTGATTATGCCCATCCCTTTGGTTTGGTTGTAAGGGCAGATGGAGATAAATTAGAAAAGGCACTAAATATTTACACATCTGAAGGTTTTAGAGTAATAAGAAACATATTTTTACCTCCAATTGAAAATAAACTTTCTCCTTTTTTAGTTAAAATTATAAATGGGGAATTAAATATAGATGAAATAGAAGGCATTGTTTTAAATTCGGAAGGGAAAATAGTTGTATTGATTTATCCCTTTATAGATGGGAATGAGCTTGAGACAATGAATAAGATAAATAAAATTCTTACAAAAGCCCCTAAAGAGTTGTCTCAAAGTTATGAAAATGCTTATGTTATAGATATTTCCCAAATAATATATGTATTAAATTCCATTAAAGAAATTTCCCTCATAACACCCCTTTCAATTGGTGGTTTATCTCTTAATATAGCAGTAAAGCCAGATATATTAAATATAACGCCCTTATGGGATTTGAACTATAATGGTGAAAATATAATAATACTTCACAATGATTACGGAATTGAAACGGCTCATCCCGATTTCAAATTAAATAATGATGATACAGTAGTATTACTAACTGCAGGGGATATGGATGGAGCAGCTGAAAACCCTACACATGGGACACACACAGCAGGGATACTTGTAGGCCAAGGATCTGCAAAAGATAGTGATAATAGTGGTTTTAAAGAAAATCAATGTCTTTGTAAGGTTCGCCCTGAAGAAAGGCTTATTTCTGATCCCATACAAAATTATTGTGGTGATTTAATAGAACCTTTATCAGATATAAAAGGTGTTGCTTTCAAAGCTAAAATAATAAGCAATAATTTTAATTTTTGGGAGGGAAATGATAATGGCTTTAAGAATATAAAGGAAGTAATGAATTGGGGCTCACAAAATGGAGCAAAATTGAGCACAAATTCCTTTTGGAAAGAGGAGAATTTAAAAGGTCTTGATAATTGCAATTTTTTTGGAGATTATGAAGGTGGAGCTCAGGAGGCAGATCAAGCAGTAAGAGATGCGAATTATTCTACCCCAAATACAAACGAAGAGATGACAATTGTATTTTCAGCTGGGAACAATGATGGTGGTGAGAATCCGTGTTTATATGTAAAATGTCCAGGAAATGCAAAGAATATAATATCAGTGGGAGCAACTGAAAATGCCAGATGTGGAGAAAGTATAGAGCACAAGGTGGATGAAAACAATGTTGCAGTTCCGCCTGATCCTTCTTGGGTTATAGATATTTCTGGTAGAGGTCCTTCCCAGGGAAGGATTAAGCCAGATTTAGTAGCAACTGGAGCAGAAGTGCTTTCTTTACAGAGTTCTTTTGCTGAGACACTCACACCATCATATAATATTCATGAATGCTGGGATTGCAGAAATTATTGTCCAGAAATACCTAACGAGAATATATGTAAGGGCATAGATATACAATATCGTGGAGTTGAATATAGATCAAGATGGAATAAGACCTCTTTTGACTGGGAGAAGATGGCGTGCTAAATTTTATGTTTCAAATAGTTCTATCCCATTAAAAGTTACATTGGTCTGGACAGATCCACCAGGTGAAATATATTGTGATCCTTGCTTAAGAAATGATTTAGATCTTATTTTAAAAAGATATAATGCACCTCCTACTTATAAGGGGAACAACTTTGGTTTAGATAATTGGTCCTTAGCTAACGGGAGTTTACTACGAAAAAGAAAAAAAGTGCTGGCAAATGCTTGAGATAAAAGAAAAAAGAGAGTTTCAAATATATACACTGAACGGTATGTTTTTTTTCAACTTCAGTTCTGTGATACCAAGCTTTTCTGCAAGTTCCTTTATATCTTTTTCCATCTCCTCAAGCTGATAAGATACCTTATACCTCCCCCTTGATTTTTTGGGCGGATTCTCTATAAAAGTTGCCAGGCGAATTTTTGAAAGTTTATCAAATAAACCATTAACAGTTCCCACATATCCTGCCCTCTCCATTGCCCATTTGTATGCTATCATTGATAACAAAAAAGCTATCACACAAATAAATCCATGAACTTCTATCTTCTAATCCCTCCAGTGATATTTTGTCAAGTCCAATACTAAGTTTAATAGATGTCATAGTATTCAGCCATAAAAGAAATAATATTGATGTAAAAAATGGACAATAGATATCAAAAAAGTTAAGTAACAATATTATAAAATCAGTGTATAAATAAATTTTTTAAAAATATTTCTCTTAAAATATTAATCTTGCTTGCCTTTTGGTCTAATTTCCTTAAAACTGCCTGCCCAAATTTAGTAAACTCCCGCTAGCAAAATCAATATTTCTTTTAGCAAATGCAAAGATTGGATTAAAACAATCTGTGTGTGCACCTGCCACATTCTTTTGCATTTCCAATCTTTGCTAATTCTTTCCTTAAATTTCTAAATTCCTTATTATTCCAAATCTCTTTTAAAGATGTTTTATCTTTTATAGGATTGCCAACATAAATTCCTCTGCAAGGAACTATATCCCCATTTGGATGGATTCTTAAACCAACCCAATTCCATCCACATCCTTTTCTTAAATTTTCGGAACTTCCATGATAAAATTCATTCCAAAATTTTTTTGGAACATATGGATAAACTGTAAAATTATGGCCTTCTTTCTTTAATTCTATAAATTGCCTTATTAAATCCTCAATATTTATTTTTTCAGACAATTTTTTTTCATTATCAAAAAATACAAGATGCTGAAATGTTAAATAATCTGCTCCCGCTTCTTCTTTTACCTTTACCATTTCTTTTAAACTTTTATAGTTTTCATTTGTTATTGTGCAATTTATTGTTATATGGGGCTTTTTCTTTCCCATTAAATCCCTTTTCTCCCTTAAAAAAATTATTCCTTCAATGGCTTTTCTATGTGCTCCTTTAACTCTTCTTATATCATCATGAATTTCTTCTGGACCATCTATTGATATATGTATCCTATCAATTTTTATCTTAATTAACTCCTCTGCATAATTTTTCAAATGCCAACCATTTGTAATCAAAGATGTATTAAATCCTTTTGACTTTGTATATTTTATCAGATCAATTATTCCCGAATACAAAAATGGCTCCCCTCCACTGAAATGAAAATAGGGTAAAATTTTAAAAGAATTTTATATATTTTAGATAATACTTTTCCAATCATCTAAGGATATTTCTTCTTCTCTTTTATCTTTTATTGGATGGCTTGGTAGAATTTCTATGTAATCAGGAATATGCTGGCAACACATTGTGCAATCAAAATTGCATCTATATGTTAAATGGGCAATTACAACAATTGGAAAAGGGGAATAACCAAAAGAAACTTTTTTTAAGGGTTCTAATATAAATTTAAGATATAATGCCCAATTTTCTAACTTTTTAAATGCCTTTAGAGGAATAATATTTATAATGTTCATAACATAATATTTTATCAAAAATTGCCTTGCAATTCTATAAAATTTTATTATAACAATGAATTGGAGAAAATAAAATGAAAAAAGTGCTTTTTTATTTAATTTTATTTTGTTTTTCCTATTTGTTTGGGGATTCTCCTTTCCTGCCTAACATTTGTAAGGAGAATTCTAACTCCTTATCTCTTTTAGATTATATCTTATTAAATTGCAATAATTTGCCTGAATGTAAAGATATGAATGGTGATGGGATTGTTCCTTCGCCATTGCCATTTGATAAAGAATGTTCTTCTTCTTTTTATGATGAGTGCTCTAATTTTAATTGCCAAATATTTAATAGATGGTATGATCCGGAGGCAGGAAATTGCTGCCATGATCCCTCTATATTTCATACTAATAACAATAGTGATAATATTAATAAAAATTTTGGGGATTTTGGAGCAATCTGGTTTGATGCAATATTTGGAGATGAGGAATGTAAAATGTTAGCCTATGAATATTTATGCCAAAAAATTAAAAATGCATTTTTATTTTATTGCAACATAAATCAGCCGAATGGTGCTTTTAAAGGTTGGCTTCAAGGCGTGTATATTTCCCTTATAAATTCTTCTGCTTTATATTTTTGTTCGCAGGGATTTTTAAGACCTGACTTAGAGTATTTTGTCAGAAAAGCTTCCGAAAGCTATTCCTTAACTAAAAATTGCGATTTTTTGAACGGCAATACATGTATGGATGATTATTCAATAGCAGCATCTGCTTATGCTTGGATTTCAGCATGGGAGCAAAAAAATGGAAGAATTTTTGGTCAAAATACTCTATATTGTCAAGCTATAAATAATAGTTATAATCAATTTATGAATTCATTTTCTACTAAAGAAAGTATATGCCTTAGGGACAAAATAAATTGCGACAATACCATTTGTTATGAAAAAAACTTTAATGATATTTTGCAAGGTATTAAAAATGAAACATTAGATATCACTTCATTTGAACATAAGCAAGAGTGTAATGGAGAAGATCAAATTTTTGAAAATCCTAATTACGGAGCTGGACTTTTTACTTCTTTAAGTGGAGCATTATTTGCTTTAAAAATTGCAGGGGCAGATCAAACACAGATAATAAAAAATGCATTGGTTCAAGGGAAAAGGACAAATTAAGCTTTTAAATAAAGCTTTCAAACATTTTAAATTTGCAAGATGCATTTCCATCTTTTTTATTTTAATATTTTTGAATTTAAGCCGCCTTTGGGCTTCCATCAAGCTTTCGCTTGGCTCCAATCCCTTCGGGACTTTAAGCCCAAAACTTCCTCATCCAAAAAATATATCTTTTAAATTAGATGTAAATTGGAACTTTATTCTTTAAATGTTCCCTTTCAG
>FWWM01015576.1_pt1 | contig 11589 bp, 11 predicted proteins | sample 2228351 | NCBI WGS metagenome assembly FWWM01 (sample SAMEA103939774, study PRJEB20133) | metagenome | reverse complement strand
CCTGACGGTAGGTGCAGGCGTCGTCACCAAAATCATCGAATAATCGCGAAAGTCTGGTAAGCAAGAATGGCATCGAAAAAGAAAGACATCCGCCCTGTAATCACACTGCAATGTAATGATTGCAAGGAGCGTAATTACACAACCGAGAAAAACCGCCGCAACGACCCAAACCGGCTGGAATTCAAAAAATATTGTCCTCGCTGCCGGAAGCATACGTTGCATCGCGAAACGAAGTAAAGAAGTGTCAAGTGCCAGGTGTCACGTGACAGGTAACACGACACGTGACACCGAAATACCTGACACCGATTTAGGCCAGTAGCTCAATTGGTAGAGCACTCGTCTCCAAAACGAGCGGTTGTGGGTTCAAGTCCTGCCTGGCCTGTATGAAAGGCAACGCCGTCCTGCCAAAGGCGGCGTTTTAACCGTAAGACCGAACCTAAGGAGAAACGGTGACCACCAAAAAAGAAAGCAAGAAACAGAACGCCATCCAGCGTCTGATACGAGAAACGACCGGCGAACTGCGCAAAGTAACCTGGCCTACCCGCCAGGAAGCCTGGCAAATGACCCTCATCGTCCTCGTTGTATTGGCTTTCATGAGCGTTTTCCTGGGCTTGATCGTGGATGGCATTGCCGGGTGGCTGTTAGGGCTATTGATTGGCGCCTGAGACACCCGCAACAAGAATGAGGTCTGTGATGGACATACAGGATCCGGAAGAAGAACGACTGGTCAACGAACCAATCGAACCGGCCGAGGAAGCCGCCTCGGATGAGCCTGTTTTAAGCGACTTTGCCGCCTCACAACCGGACGAGGAGCCTGCTTCCGTTATAGCAGAGGGAACCGCGCCGATGGGCGCTGACCCTGCCGAAGGAGGCGCGGCCTGGTACGTGGTGCATTGCTACTCGGGGTACGAGAACAAAGTCCGTTACAACCTCGAACAACGTATCGAGACGATGGGCATGAAAGATAAGATTTTCGATGTCATCGTCCCTACTCAGGAAGAGGTCGAGGTAAGAGACGGAAAACGCCGCACCGTAGAGCGTCACATTTTTCCTGGCTATGTGCTGGTCAATATGATCTTGACCGAAGAATCGTGGTATGTGGTGCGCAACACGCCAGGTGTGACCGGCTTCGTAGGCATGGGGAATACCCCCACGCCTCTGCGGCCAGACGAAGTGGCGCAAATTGTCAAACGCATGGAAGCCGAAGCGCCCACTGTCAAGGTCTCGTTCAAGGTTGGCGAGCGGGTGCGCATCATTGATGGGCCATTCAACGATTTTCGCGGCATGGTCTCGGAGATTGATAGCGCGCGTTCGAAGGTGCGCGTGATGGTCAGTTTCTTTGGGCGTGAAACGCCCGTAGAACTGGATTTCCTTCAGGTCGAGAAAGCGTAAATTTGACGGTAGCAGGCCGAGGGTCAGTCCGAAGCGAAGTCGGAGCCCGGTCTGATGCAGTGGGAGGGCGTCCCCTAATCGCCCGCTAAAACCACAGGTACCGGAAGTCTATCTCCGGTACAAGGAGAAGAAATGTCCAAGAAGTTAAAGGCAATCGTACGTCTACAAATCGAGGCGGGAAAGGCCAACCCGGCCCCGCCCATCGGTCCGGCGCTGGCTGGTCATGGCATCAACATCATGGCGTTTTGTAAGGAATATAACGCCCGCACTTCGAACCGGCCTGGCGAGGTCTTGCCGGCCGAAATCACCATCTATACGGATGGGTCGTTCACCTTCATCCTCAAGACGTCGCCGGCGGCCGTGTTGTTGCGCAAGGCAGCCGGGGTGGAAAAAGGCTCGGCCGTGCCAAACAAGGATAAGGTTGGCAAGGTGACACGCGCACAGATCAAAGAAATTGCGGAGTTGAAAATGAAGGACTTGAACGCAATTGATCTCGAAGGCGCCATGAAGCAAATTGCCGGCACTGCCCGCAGCATGGGCATTACAATCGTTGACTAAATTAGTGGGAGGGCTGTTGGTAGTCTTTAGTCGCCAGTCGTTTGTCATATAGTCTTTCGACTATCAGACTATCAGGCTTATCAGCCCGCTTGGACCACGGAGGTAATGATGGCAAAACACGGTAAAAAATATCTGGCTGCCCTGGCCAAAGTTGATAAAGAAAAACTGTATTCGCCGCGCGAGGCAATGGAGCTGGCGAAGGAAACCTCGACCACCAACTTCGACTCGACCGTAGAGGTGCATATCCGCACCACGTTGGACCCGCGCCAGGCCGATCAGCAAGTGCGCGATGTGGTGGTGCTGCCGCACGGCCTGGGGAAGACGGTGCGCGTGTTGGTCTTTGCACAAGGCGAGGGCGCGGCTGCCGCACGCGAAGCCGGCGCCGATTTGGTAGCCGACGATGACGAAACGTTGAAGAAAATCGAGGGCGGCATGACCGACTTCGATGTGGCTATTGCAACGCCCGATATGATGGGTAAAGTAGGCCGCCTGGGACGTGTGCTGGGGCCGCGTGGTTTGATGCCCAATCCCAAGGCCGGCACGGTCGTCAATGCAAGTGATCTGGGTCGCGCCATTCAGGAAGCCAAGGCTGGCCGTGTGGAATTCCGCCTGGACAAGACTGCCAATATGCACGTGGCCATTGGGAAAGCCTCGTTCGAAGCAGGTAAATTGTTCGATAATTTTGCTGCGTTGATGGAGGCCATTCGCAAGGCCAAGCCGGCCGGCGCAAAAGGCAATTACATCAAACGCATTACGATAACCACGACCATGGGGCCTGGCATCAAGGTCGAACCCAACGAGGCCCAATCGCTGGAGGTAGCCGGGTAATTCAACCCGTTATCTTGAAATAGCCACTTGCCCGAGACGGCAGGCGTCCTGCAAGATGCTGGACTTAATCTCCTGCCCAGGCGAGGACGTTATGCAATTTACAGCCTGTTGCAGGCTGTTCCCACGCTATTAGGGATGCTTGCTATAAGCAAAAGCAGAAGTCTTTGCCTGTGAAAGTGGCAAAGACTTTTTGCATAGAAAGGAGGTGAATGTCCCTTGGCTCTTTCGAAACAGAAAAAGAGTGAAGTGCTCGACCAATATACAACGTGGTTGAGCCAAAGCCAGGCTGTCATTCTGGTGGAATATGTTGGCGCTAATATGAAGGATATGGACAATATCCGCGCCAAGGTGCGTGAATCGGGCGGCGAGTTCCACGTCCTCAAGAACACGCTGGCAAAACGCGCGTTCGAGGCCAGAGGCCTGCCCATTCCCGAAACTCTTCTGAGCAGCAGCACGGCCGCTTCGTTTGCTTTTTCGGACCCGGCCGCAACCGCTAAAGCCCTGGCCGATGCTACCAAAGGCATGGAGTTCATCAAAGTCAAAGGTGGCTTGCTGGGCGCTGAAATTCTGGATGTTGCCCAGGTAAAGGCGCTGGCCGACCTGCCCCCCTTGCCAGTCGTCCGCGCGCAATTGTTGGGCGTTTTGCAGGCCCCAGCCGGCAAATTGGTGCGCACGCTCGCAGAACCGGCCCGCTCCCTGGCGGCCGTCTTCCGAGCCTATTCGGAAACCGCCCAAGCCGCAGCGTGATCGGCTTCTATCACGTAAAATCAAAACATTCTCTCACTTTAAGGAGTACTAGCAATGGCTGCTAATCTTGAAAAACTGGTCGAACAACTGAGCGAACTTTCCGTCCTGGAGGCGGCTGAGTTGGTCAAACTGCTCGAGGAGAAATGGGGCGTTTCTGCCGCTGCTCCCGTAGCCATGGCTGCGATGCCTGCCGGCGCTGCCGGCGCCGCTGCCGCCGAACCGGTCGAAGAAAAGACCGAGTTCGATGTCATCATCAAGGATGCCGGACCGAAGAAGATCGAGGTCATCAAGGTCATCCGCCAACTGACCAGCCTGGGGCTGGGTGAGGCCAAGACCCTGGCTGAAACCGCAGGCGGCAAGGTCTTGTCGGCAGTGGGTAAGGAAGCCGCGCAAGAAGCCAAGAAGAAACTGGAAGAAGCCGGCGCCGTCATCGAACTGGCGTAAGGCTCTCGCCTGACTGAAAAAGACGACTCGAACGAGTCGTCTTTTTTTCGTTTTTGGCTAGCCAAAGAATACGCAGAGGATACCGATTGGCTCTACAAATTGGGTTTTGCATCGGGATCGCGGATGCAGCCTTTCAATTGCAGTTCCTTTCCCAGTTTCTCGCCTTCGCTCAGCAAGGCTGCAAACTCATCGGTAAAGCCCTGCAAGAAAACCCTCACTGCATCATATTGCTCGTCGGCTGCATATTGCATGGACTGTTGCCAATTCCATAGCAAAGAAATCGTTTTGGTGTGAAAGGCCTGCTCACAGGCCGGCGGAGACTCGCTCAATTGTTCCTTGTAAAGCGCCTTGGCCTCGGCGCTATAAGTAAAGAAATCTATTTGGGAAAAATCACGAGCCTCTTCGATGGTTTTGAGTTGTGCAGAAATGACATCGAAGCGGGCATAAGTGGCGTCCAAATAAGCATTGGCCTGTGCGCAATCGCAATCATTGGTAGGAACAGGCACAACGGTCGGAGGAGCAACAATGGGCGCCGCCCCCTTGCTTTCGGCAGGTTTGAGGAGGGGAACAGCCAGAAAAACCGAGCATGCCAAGAAAAACAGGGCGGTCAATCCTCCTGCCAGATACCAAACCCAGCGTGGGATACCGCCGCCCGATGCAGCCTGCCGTTTTGGCAGATTGGAAACCTCTGCCCGGGAAGAAGCATGGACGCTGGAAGCAGATTGACGCTGTTCGAGCATTTCCAGGTCGCGGTTGGCAACCGAGTTGAAGGGATTGATTTCCAAGACCTTCTCGAGGCACTGAATGGCTTTCTGCCGATTTTCAGCGACCTTGGCATACAAGAACCAGGCGCGTTCATTGCCAGGTTCGGAAGCCAGCACGGCATCCAGGATTTGTCATGCCCGCGTTCTATCACCCGCCTTAGCAGCCTGATAGGCCGCATGAATTTGATTCGAGGCTGTCATTGGGACCCTCCAAAGATATTTAGGGTAATCTTATCATGAGTCCCCCTAAAGGGCCAAAGTCAAATCATAGCACAGCCAGCCACAACCAATGTAGGACAACTCTTGAAGAGTTGTCCTACAGGCAAAATCTTCCCAAAGGTTTGCGCCGTCATCGCCAACTTATATTGGAAGCCCCCAGGACGACTGCCCTCTGACGTCACCCTCTACTACAAAAAAGGTAACCGCCTACCCGCCCTCACGCTTCGACCAGAGTCTCGACAGGCTCGACCTAGCAGTCTTCGGCGTGAGCGCTCAGGCGAACGCTCAGGGCGGGCTGCTCAGGCAAACACTCAGCGCAGCGCCCCCGGCCCCTTATCATCCCCGTAGGGGGCTCCCGATGGGAGAGAGGAGTATTTCAGGATGAAATTGTCATTTCTGGCAAAGGAGTCCGTTTTTCGTTCCCCTCTCCCTTTGGGAGAGGGTTAGGGTGATGGTAGGTAATTACAAAAAAAGACAGCCTTTTCAAGGCCGTCTTTCGAGATCTGACACTGGCTATACGGCTACTGTATCCACTCTGCGGATGACCATAACTACTTTGCCTTTGATCTCCAGTGGTTCCTCTTTGGCGATCAGAATCGGCCTCATGGTGGGGTTGGCAGGCTGTAAGCGATAGCCGTCTTTTTCTTTGTAGAAATATTTCAGCGTGGTCTCATCGCGATTGGGCAGCCAGACGGCGACCATTTCGCCATTGCGGACCTCCGCATTACTCGAAACCGGCTTCATGATGACATAGTCGCCATCGTTGACCATAGCGTCAATCATCGAATCGCCTTGTACCTCGAGGGCAAATAGTTGTTTGCCCTGTTCTGGCGCAGACAAAAGCGAAGTGGCAATATCCACACTGGTTTCGGCGTCATAGTAAGGAAAGTCCGAGGCCGGGACAGGGGCCGGCTCACTGGCAACGATACGCCCAATCACAGGCACGCGCAGCAAATCGTGGAAAATCTGAACAACTTCGTTGACCTTCTCTGTCAGGCGCAAACCGCGCGAGACATGCCCGTCACGCTCGACATAACCCATTCTCTCGAGTTGATCGAGATAATAATTGACGACCGAGGTGGAAGAAATTTTAGCCGCGTCGCCAATTTCTCGAATCGAAGGAGGACGGCCATGCTGGGCTTGGTATTGGGACAAAAATTCCAACACCCGCACATGGCGGTCACTCAATCCTTTGCTCTTACGAACCATCATCATCTGTGCCTCCTGCCAGACTCTGGCGCAGGTGAGCAATTATCGCTCATTTGTGCTATTAATAATACACGAACATTCGTTCTGTGTCAAGGTCGCGCGTTCTTTCACTCACCCGCAGGGCTTTTCAAAGAATTAATCTGTTGAGGCTCGAACATTGTTTCAGGGCTTTGCGAAAAGCAAAAATATACCGCCGACCTGGGGTCGGCCTTGCCAGGCACAGCCTGGTGGGACGATTTGCAAGACCACATTAAACTTTACAAGGTCCTGACATTATGACTTTTGTCTCTTGTTTTTAGGTAAAAGTTAATGGTTATTGACTTTTTGAATTGGATATTTACAGAGCCTACTGCCCCGAAAGCCAAAGCAAATTCATTCAATAAGGAGGTGAGAATTGGCTAATTGAATGTCAGGCGTTCCGTTTTCGGTCTCTCTCAACAATAATGGTAATCTGGAGGATGAAAAGATGAAAAAACTGTTTCGCTTTCTCAACCTGATGGTTGCAGCCGCTCTCTTGGTATCGCTCTTTGTGGGAGTGGCTCCTGTCATGGCGCAAGCGGGTCAGGCAAAGCCATTTACCAGCGTAAACACGGATGGCGATGCGCCCTTTATGCCTGGGGAGGTGGTTGTGGTATTTGCCCCAACCAAGTCTTTCCCAAGCATTAGCGCTCAAGCGAGCGCCACAGCAAAAGCTGTTGGCGCACAAGTTGTCAGGCTAAATAACAATCGGGGCGCGTTGCTGCGCGTCTCCCCGTCCGAGGATGTCGAAGCCCTGGCTGCCAGGCTTCGTCAACAGCCTGGCGTGGCCTTTGCCGAGCCAAACTACATTTACACGATCCCCCAACCCGCTTCGAACACGGTCAACGGCACCCTTCAAGCGCAGAAATATGTGGTCCGTAAGGCAAAGCCAGACCCAGAAACCGAAAACAAGGATCGCGTAGCCTTCCCCATCGAAGTGCTTCGATCGATGAAGAAAAACAGTATTCAAGCCGTCTATCCCAATGACCCCTATCTTTGGTGGAACAACGGTTGGGATTGGGTCGGAGGCAGTATCCTTACCGGCAACACAACGGCAAGCGCCAATGTCTGTGTCATCGACACCGGCGTTGATTACAAGCACCCTGACCTGCAAGGCAAAATCATAAAGGGGTATGACTTTGTCAACGCTGACACTGACCCGATGGATGACAATGGACATGGCACGCATGTCGCCGGTATCATTGCGGCAGTTCCAAATAACAAACAGGGCATTGCCGGCATCTCGACCGGCAAGGTGGTGTCCGTCAAAGCCCTGGACGCGCAGGGCATGGGAACGAACTTCGATATCGCCTCGGCCATCTACTATTGCGCCAACCGCACAGACATCAAAGTCATCAACATGAGTCTGGGCGGCAGCGCACCCTCCACCTTCATCTATAATGCGGTAGATTATGCGGTAAACAGCAAGGGCAAGTTGATTGTAGCGGCTGCCGGGAACGCCAACGAAGACGCCCCGCAGTATCCGGCCTTCTTTTCCAACACTGATGCCAGTGGATCGGCTGACTGCGCCCCTGGTTGCCTAACGTTCCCTGAATTTGCCGATAAAGTCATTTCTGTGGCTGCCGCCGGCTATATATATGAAGATCCGCCCTCATCAGAGAATTGGTGGCTGGATAACGCGTGCAGGGCCGATTATTCCAATTACGGCGCCTGGGTGTCGATCGTTGCGCCAGGCACATGGATTTACTCTACCCTGCCCTGGGACAAGCCGTTCTACCTGAACTCCTACGAGAATTTCAATACCCGCTACGACTCGTTGAGCGGCACCTCCATGGCTACGCCTTTTGTTGCTGCGGCAGCCGCCCGCCGCTGGGGGTACAAACCCCTCGAGGCCAACGCTCAGATTGGGGCAGATTTGAAGACCATGACCCCTGATTACGCCACTGGCGATGGCACCTGCTGGACAGCCTCCATGGACGGAAAGCTTCAAGTCAACGTGGCGGCTCTGCTGGAACGCGGAGCGTTCTGGGCATCGGCATACGATTCGGTCACCGGTCTGCCGCTCAACGGCGCCACCATTGGCATGTATCAAGGCACGACCCTTAAAGGCAGCGCGATCATCACGCCATATACCTGGAAGGATCCAAACGATGCCGACCCGGCGCGCGTCTATACATCCTTCAATGCAGGAACGGACGTGGTCAATCTGCCCGTTGGAACCGGGTATACGCCTAAGGTGAGCAAGACAGGCTACACTGTTTCGCCTCAGCCTGCGTTCCAACAAAATCCCTTGGCAAATACAATCTCTGCAGGCTCATGGACTCACGCCTCTCGAGCCGCCGTTCCGCCAAAATCGGGCAACTTCGACGTGGTCACCGGCTGGTGGATTTGGGGTAATTGGGGTTTTCCTGACTCACCGTGGGATTTGGACACAAATATCTGGCTGCCCAACACGCCCAATCCGTTGGATGCAGGCCAACCCAGCCCCTTCATTATTGGCCCAGAAGGAGATGCCTTTGGCTATCTGGAAGGCGAGCCACTTGGCGCCATGACTGCCTTCCCCTTTGGGCGGTTCATGCGTGATGGCGGCTGGCTGGATGGATTGCTTATAGAAGACATCACCATTGTCAAGCGCGCAGCACACGGCACAGTAGTGGCCAATGCTGCTCTTCCTTATTATCCCGGCGACTACGTTGTGATGATGACGGATTATGGTCAAACCTTTGACCACGACGGAGACGGATGTGGTGACAACTATGGCTTGACTACGATCCGCTCTATGATCCGACGGCCGATCCAGATTGTCCTCCGACCACTCCAGGCGGTACGCTTGGCATACCTCTGCTCGGGACCTATTACACCCCCTGGATCTATGTCTGGAAGGATGGCGCAATCAAGGCCTTTGCGGGCTTTAATCCAAGCAACTTGTTGCTGCCGGTTGATCCAGGAGATGCTTGTAATGCCCATTGGTGGAAGGGCCTGACCATGACCAGCGGATTAGCAGGCACCGGGCCGACATTTACTTTCAACAATGAATGCGGCGATGCCTATCCTGGGTGGGGACCCGGGTTCGGTGGAGGCATCCAACCTTACAACGGCACAGACTTCATCGGGCGCATGGGTATACTCAGGACCCCAAAGAGCAGGTAACAAGATTTTCTGTAACGCGAAATGAATTTCGCGTTTGGTTGCAGATCGTCACGTTATGACATTATCCAAGTAGATAATGTCGCCTGTCGTCATGGGGCGCTTTTTCAGGGTTTTGTACCTTGAGAGCGCCCCATGTCTCAATCTGCACTCAAACTCATTGATTAGCCAGGCGCGAGACTTCATCTAGCGCGGCAAACCGCAGCCAGGCGTGCCGCTTCCGCAAATCCTCACACTCAGCCTGCAATGATCCTGGCAAAGCACGGGGGCAGCCCAACGTCGTGCAAGCGAAAATCGGGTATACTTCCCCCCGCTTGCTATGACTTCACACATCCGTAATTTCTGCATCATCGCCCACGTGGACCACGGCAAATCCACGCTGGCTGACCGTCTGCTGCAACTGACCGGCACCATCTCGGAGCGCGAGATGACCGAGCAAGTGCTGGATTCGATGGATCTGGAGCGGGAGAAGGGCGTCACCATCAAGGCTTCGGCAGTGCGCATGACCTACCAGGCCAGAGACGAGTTGCAGTACGAGCTGAACTTGATCGACACCCCCGGCCACGTGGACTTTGGCTATGAGGTCAGTCGCGCCCTATATGCCTGCGAGGGCGCCGTGCTGGTAGTGGACGCCAGCCAGGGCATCGAAGCGCAGACGCTGGCCAACCTGTACCAGGCCATCGAAGCCGACTTGAGCATTATCCCAGTGTTGAACAAAATAGACCTGCCGTCGGCCCGTCCCGACGAAGTGGCCGAAGATATCGGCAGCCTGCTGGGGGTAGACCCGGAAGCGGTACTGCGCGTGTCGGCCAAGGCTGGGCTGAATGTCGAGGCCGTTCTGGAGGCTATCGTAGCGCAAATCCCCCCGCCGTCCGACCGGCGTGAAGCCCCCCTGCGCGCGCTGGTGTTCGACTCGCATTACGATTCCTACAAGGGCGTGATCGCCTACGTGCGCGTCATGGAAGGCGAGATCAAATCGAGTCAGGCGCTGCGCATGATGTCTACCCAGGTAGATATGAAGCCGGTAGAAATTGGCATTTTCTCGCCGGGCATGAAAGCGGTAGAGAGTTTGAGCGCCGGCGAAGTGGGCTATATTGCCACCGGGCTAAAGACGGTGCATGATTGCCGCGTGGGCGACACGATTACGCACGCCCTCGCTCCCGCCGCCGACCCGCTGCCGGGCTACCGTCATCCCAAGCCAATGGTCTTTGCCGGCATCTATCCTGTGAACGCCGACGATTACAGCGACCTGCGCGACGCGCTCGACAAATTGCAATTGAACGACGCTTCGCTGACCTTTCAGCCAGAGACCTCGCAAGCCCTGGGCTTCGGCTTTCGCGCCGGCTTCCTGGGCTTGTTCCACATGGAAATCATCCAGGAGCGCATCGAGCGCGAGTATGAACTGGATGTCCTTTTCACCGCCCCATCAGTGGAATACGAGGTGTTGCTGAACGACGGCTCGACCGTGCGCATCAACTCGCCGGCCGAATTGCCCGACCCGAGCAAGATCGTCGAAATCCGCGAGCCCTGGATGCACATCGAAATCATCACCCCCACTGAATACTACGGCCCCATCATGGAAATGGTCACGCGGCGGCGCGGTTAGTTTCGCGGGCCAGAATACCCTGCTCCGCACCGCGTCCAATTGAATTACACCATCCCGCTCTCTGAGTTGATCGTGGACTTTTTCGACGAGTTGAAATCGCGCACCAAGGGCTACGCCTCGCTGGATTACCAGTTTGCCGAGTACCGCCCCGACAAACTGCAAAAACTGGAAATTCTGGTCAACGGCGAGCCGGTAGATGCCCTGGCCTCCATCGTACACGAAAAGGACGCCTATCACAAAGGCCAGCGATTCATCACCAAACTAAAAGGCATCATCCCACGTCAGTTGTTCGACGTAGCCATCCAGGCCTCGGCTGGCGGGCGCGTCATTTCGCGCGCCAACGTCAAGGCGGCGCGCAAGGATGTGCTGGCCAAATGCTACGGCGGCGACATCACCCGCAAGAAGAAATTGCTGGAAAAGCAGAAACGCGGCAAGAAGCGCCTGAAGATGGTGGGCAACGTGGAGATTCCTCAAGAGGCGTTCATGGCTGTATTGAAACTGGACGAAGTGTAAATAAAGGAGACCTTTAGGGCTTCGACCTGAGCAATTACAAATAAAGACGCAACTGCTCAGCCTTCCTGATTCGCGGAGCTATGTCTCGACAAGATTTCGACAGGCTCAATCACCTGCTCGACAACCAAAGCCGCCTGGTCTCGATAAGGTCTCGACAGGCTCGACCCGGCGGGTCTCGACAGG
>FWWM01015573.1_pt1 | contig 11590 bp, 6 predicted proteins | sample 2228351 | NCBI WGS metagenome assembly FWWM01 (sample SAMEA103939774, study PRJEB20133) | metagenome | reverse complement strand
GCGTCAGGATCCGTCCGTCGCGCACCACAAAGATGTTTTCGCCCGAACCTTCACTGACGTAGCCGGCCGGATCCAGCGCGATGCCTTCCTGGTACCCGTTCGTGAGGGCCTCCATTTTGATGAGCTGGGAGTTCATGTAGTTGGCGCCCGCCTTGGCCAGCGCAGGGAGGGTGTTAGGAGCCATCCGATTCCAACTGGAGACGCACACATCCACGCCCTGCGCCAGGGCCTCCTCGCCCAAGTAGCGGCCCCATTCCCAACAGGCCAGATAAACCTCGACCGGGTTGCGACATCCGTAAACTCCCATCTCGCCGAAGCCTCGTAAGATGATGGGGCGGATGTAGCAGGCGTTCATGCGTTTCACGCGCACCAGCTCGATCATGGCCTCAGCTAACTGCTCGGCCGAGTAAGGCACCTCAATGCGGTAAATCTTGGCGGAGTCCAGCATCCGGCGGATGTGCTCGCGCAGGCGGAAGATCGCCGGGCCGCGCGGCGTGGCGTAACAACGGATTCCCTCGAAGATCGAACTGCCGTAGCTAACCACGTGCGAAAGCACGTGGATGCGAGCTTCTTCCCAGGGAATGAAAGCGCCGTTATGCCAGATTTTTTCGGTGGGGGTCAACATCCCTGTCATTATAATGGAGCGCGCTGCGACAGAGTGGAGCGCAGCGCAGAAACACTCGCGGCGGCACAAGGCTTGCTGCGGTGAGCTGCTGATGCGCCGCGTGGATCAGAAGCCGACCGGACGCGCCCGACACGGCGGCCGAAGACCGAAGCCCCAGGGCCTGGCTCCCTCCGCTTGACTGGGCGGGCGGAGCCAGGCCGCGAAGCGCGTCCGGGCCGAGCTTCAGAACTCCAGTCGCAAACCAAACTGGCCTACTCGATTGCCGCCGCTGTCGGCGCCGCGGGCGCTGGTGGTCCGCCCGAAGGCGATGCTGGTGATGGCGGTCCCTGGATTGCCCAGGTTGGGGTGGTTGGGCAGGTTGGTGAAGCTTCCCTCGAACTTCAGCCTGGCGCGTTCCCTGATCGGGAATTCCTTGCCCAGGCCCATGGAGAGGTTGATCGTGCCCGGCCCCAGCAGGATCCCAACGCCGCCGTTGCCAAAGCGGCCGATCGGGGTGACGTTGCAGTTGAACTGGGTGGCGGATCCGGGCACCCGCCCGGGACAGACGAAGGCTTCACGGTTCCAGAAGCGGTCGGCGGTTGGGTTGGGAAGCTCGGGTGAGCCGACAACATCCGGACGCTGTGTGCCACGGGCCGGAGCGTTGGTGCCTGAGGGGTCGCCACCCGTGAAGGTAGCCGTCAGATAGGGGCCGGTTTGCAACAACAGGATCGAGCTGATGCGCCAGCCGCCGGCCAGGCCCTGGAGCAAGGGATGAGCCCGGCTCAGATACCGGCGTCCTTTCCCGAAAGGCAATTCGTAAATTGCATTCGTGATCCAGCGGTGACGGCGCGTGGGAGCAACGTTGCCCCGGTTCGAGCGGCGGTCCAACGAATTGGCGAGGCGACCGTTACCCAACTCGTTGCCCCATCCGGTGGGTGCGTTCCCATTGTCGGAGATATGCTTGGCCCACGTCCAGGCGGTGTTGAAGCTGATTCCGCTCCGGAAGCGGTGCCGGATCTCTGTCTGCGCTGCATTGTAGATGCCGTTGGCGCCGTGGTCATACGTGTACACCCGACTCCAGTACGGGAATGGGCGGTCGGTGACCGGGCGCTGCGTGTAGGGTATGGTCGAGGGCAGCGGCTGGTTCAAGTCGGGCGCCCAGGGCTGCTGCACAAAGCGCATGCCGATGTAGCTAACCCGCAAGCCGGTCTCCCAGCCCAGATCCCTTTCCACGGTCATGTGCCACTGGATGGCGAAAGGATCCCGATAGTAAGGATGCTCCGCGGTGCCGAAATAGGCGTTGCCTTTCCCGGCCGCGGTGATGCCGCTGGCGCCGCCGGGGGAAACCTGCGGCCACCGGAACGCAGGCGCCCCGCCGCTGATGCTGTTGGTGAACTCCATCACCCCCGAGGCATGGATGGCGGTCAGACCGTAGTAGAAGGACCCGAGCGGCACCATGAAGTAGCGGCCCACGCCGCCACGAATGGCGGTCTTGGTGTTGTTGAAGGGCCGATACGCAAAGCCGAAGCGAGGCGCCAGATCGTTCTTCTGGGCGAAACGCAGGGAATCCGGCCAGCCCGCTTGGTCGGCCTGCAAAAACGGGGTGCAGGGAATTCCGTTCCAATCCGGCGCCGGACAGGCATTGATGGAGAGCAGAAAGCCGGGGTAAGTGAGTTCCAGAGCTTTCCGCCCCGAGGGGATAATCACCCGTCCGGTACGCGGCACGGTGCGATCGAAATTCGTAATGTTGCCGTTAGCGTCCGTGTAAGGGGGATGATATTCCCAGCGAAGCCCGTATTCCAGAGTGAGATTCGAGGTAACCTTGAAACTGTCCTGGGCGAAAATCGCATAGTGAGCGGTGCCGCCGTCATTGTTGATCTTGGCCGCCGAATAACGGGATAAATACGGCAGACCCATCAGAAAGTCTGCAACGTCTATGCCGGAAAACCGGCCGTCAAAGCGGAAATCGCCGTGACTGAGCCCGAAGCTCAAAGCCGACTGAGCGCGGATGCGCCGCACATCGCCGCCGAACTTGAATGTGTGGCGACCGTGCACGAAGGTCAGGTTGTCGGTCCACTGATAAAGGTGCGAGAAGTGGAAGTTCGGCTTGCTCTTTCCAAAACCGCTGGTCCCTTGCGAGAAGGTAACACCGGGTAGTCCGTTGTAGATTAACTCGGGCAGGCCCACTAAGCCCATCTCAGCGGTGATTTTCCAGCCATCGAAATGGTAAGAGACGGCCGTCTCGTTAATCGTGAAGCCGAAGCGAAACTCGTTCAACAGATTGGGCGCGATGTTATAGTTGTGCGACAGGACCAGATTCCGTGCGCGCAGCGCGGTTGTGTCGGCCGGCAGGCGCTGCCAGGTCGGAGAAGTGGTGGTGCCGTTCTTCCAACTCAGTCTGCCGAAAACCGACTGCTTCTCGGTCAGCACATGGTCCAGGCGGACGTCAAACTGATTCGAGGTGATGGGCGCTGCCGCGTTCTTGCGGAAGTTGGCCGACACCTGGACCTCTCCGGCCCCGTAGTTGGGCAACGGGTAGAACTCGAGAATCCTGCGCGCCACGCCGAGAATTTGCGAAGCCGGGACTTGTTTGCCGGGCAGGGGAGTCCCCGAGAAGGGATCCCGCAGCGCTCGCGGCTCCTTGCTGAAGTCGCCGGCGCGCATCGCCGCCGTCGGAACCGTGGCTTGCAACACCGAGGACCGCCGATAGCGCATCGCTTCGAAGGTCGTGAAGAAGAAAGTACGATCACGGATGATGCGCCCGCCCAGGCTGCCGCCGAACGTATTGGCGACCTTGGGCGGCTTGCTGGCGGCCCCAAAGGGAGTGGCGTCCAGCGCCCGATTTTGCATGTACTCGAACAGGCTGCCATGGTAGGTGTTGGTCCCGCCGCGCGACGTGGTCGTGATGTCGCCGATCTGGCCGAACTCGGCATTGCCGCCCACGCCCTGGACCTTCATCTCGGCGATGCCTTCGGCTGAGGGGTAGACTTCCGTCAACGGGTTGTGCCCGGTCACGTTGATGGTCGAGATGCCGTCCAGGGTGACCTCGGTCTGAGCGGGCACAGCCCCTTGAACGGCGTAGTTGAAGCCGTCGTCGCTTTGCACGCCCGGCAGGAAAGCCAGGAGCCGGTAAGGGCTGGTGCTGCCGGCGCCCCGATAGTTTACCGGTAGCTCCAGGACCATCCGGGTGTCCAGACTCGCCGTGACAGTTTGCGTGTCGGTTGTGATCAAGCCGGCCGTCGCTGACACCTGGACGCTCTCGGTGATGGATCCGACCTCCAGCGTGGCGTTCACGCGCACAACCTGGCGCGCGGCCAGAGGCACCGGAGCCAACCGGAAACTCTTGAAGCCGGAAGCTTCGACGGTCACCTGATAGGTTCCGGCCTTCAGATTCAGCGCTTCATAATTGCCATTGGCATCCGTTTGCAGGGCAAGCGAAGTATTCTCACCCAAATTTGTCACCGTGACTTTGGCGGCTGGAATGACAGCCCCGCTGGGGTCCGTCACGGTTCCCACGATACTGCCGAACGTGGACTGTGCCGACAGCAAGCCCGGAGCCGCCAGCAGCGCCAGGCATCGCCATAAATTCTTCATCTCCGTATCTCCTTATCCAGGGTCGCCATGAGCTTCGGGGAACGTCGTCCCTTCAGAGGAGAACATACCAGAAGCGACGCGGCCCGTCAAGATGATTTCGTGTGCGTAAGGACATTTTAACGTGTGCGTAACGCAATCCCCGGATCTCCCCCCTCGATCCTGCCCCCGCGTCTTCACAGTGCCGGTTTCAGAGCCGCGCCTTGCTGAGGAGCATCCGAACCCGGGATAATAGCTCGTTTGGATACCAGGACCAGACCGGGAACTTGGAGTCCGGCGCCGCTTCCATGATGCAGCCATCCTATGACGCGATCCTCTTTGACTTCGACGGAGTCCTTGCCGAGACCGAACCTCTGCACTGTGAGGCCTGGAGGAGGGCGCTCGAACCCTTAGGAATTACCTTCGATTGGGAGTTCTATCGCACTCATTTTATTGGTATTTCCGATTCAGAAGTGCTGGCTATTCTGGCTTCCCGGGCGGTTCCGCGGCGACCGGTTGAAGAGCTGTGGCGCCAGTTCCAGCTCAAACAGCGTCTGTTCAAGGAGATGGCGCTAGCAGACCCGCCTGTGCCGGAGGAGATCCGACGCATGCTAAAGTCATTGCACCGCTATAAGATAGGCCTTGTTAGTTCAACCAGCAGATTCGAAATCGAGCCCCTGTTAGCCGCCGCCAACATCGCTGATCTCTTCGATGCCGTCGTCTGCGCCGAGGACGTCACGAAACTCAAGCCCGATCCCGAACCGTATCTGAAAGCCGCCCGCCGGCTCGATGCGACGCGGCCCTTGGTGATCGAAGACTCCGAGGCGGGCATCGCCGCCGCCCGTGCCGCGGGCTTCGAAGTCATCCGGGTAGCGACTCCCTGGGAGGTCCCAGCCAGGCTTTCGGCCACACTGGGTGGCCTCCTGATGAATTGATTGGAGCACGCGGCCTCGGGTCGGTGGACGCCATTCGGCGCCGCGGCGGGACCGCCTGGTCGCAAGCCGGCGGAGCCTCGCGTCCGCTCGAAACACGCCCTAGCGGCTGCCTTCGGTGTCGTCGTGGCGTCAGCCGGCCACCCGGCGGGCTCCAAACCCGGGGCGCGAAAGACCCGGGAGCGGCGAGAAGGTGGCGCAGTGCCCGAGGACCTCAGTTGCGTCCGATAATGGATATTATGTCAACTTCCTCGTGTTAAAAAGGTTCAGCTCAAAAGCCAGCCAGCCTCAAGCGCTGCCCCCTGCCAGCTCGAGGCCCGCGAGATCCTCCACGCGGCTCACACTTCCACCTCGACCGACATCGCGCCTCCGTGGACCCCAAAAAGGATTACAGCGCGGCGCTCAGCACCTTCTCAAAGGCGCGAATGATGTCCTGCTCGTCTCCCTCCCTCAAACAGGAAGGAATCGCCAGCAGGATGCTTCTCTCGAACAGGCTGTCGGCTTGGGGACAGGCACCCTTCCCATAGTTCCGCGCCGAGCCGGCGTTTTCCGACAGCTTCCAGGGGAAGCCGCCGGGGTCCACGCTCGAGTGCTCGACCAGGCTGAGGTTGTTGTGATAGAGGTGCAGGCCCCAGTCCTTCATCAACACATTCGTGAGGCCTTGCGGATGGGTCAGCAGGCCCTCGGCCCGCAAGGCTTGTTGTACGGCCTGCGCCGTCGCCGGATCAGGGTAGGTTGTGATCAGGAAGCAGCCGGTGTCGCCCGCGGGGTCTAGGATGCGGCGCAGTTGCACCTTGGGAAACTGTTCGAGCGCGCTCCGGATGCGGTACTTGCTTCGCCGCATGGCCGCGAGGATGGCGGGCAGCTTCTCCAGTTGCACGCGCAGGATGGCGGCGCGCAACTCATCCATGCGATATCCCCTACCCCAAAGGTGCAGCTCTGGCTGATCCAGGATCAGGCGACCAGCGGCGTCGCGGGCGTATCCCAAGTCGTGGCACGCCACCGCCCGGCGGTAAAGCTTCTCGTCATTGGTCACGACGACGCCGCCTTCACCGCTCGTCATGTTCTTATTGAGTTGAAAGCTGAAGATGCCCATGTCGCCGAACGTGCCCACCTTCCGTGGCCCGATGCTTCCCCCCAGGCACTGCGCGCAGTCCTCCAGAAGAAACAGCCCGCGGCGCCGGGCGATAGACTGAATGGCCTCGACGTCGCCCGCTGCGCCGCTCATGTGGACCATGATGATGCCTCTGGTCCGAGGCGTAATCCTTTTCTCGACGTCGTTGGGATCCAGACAGAAGGTGTCGTCAATATCGGCCAGCACCGGAATGGCGCCATGGTTGACTACCGACGCCAGCACCGAGACCCACAGGTAAGCGGGCACGATGATTTCTTGACCCGGCCCCACGCCCAGCGCCGACAACGCCACATGCAGGGCGCCGGTCCCGCTGGTCACGGCGAGCGCGTAGCGGGATCCAAGGAAGGCGGCAAATTCCCGCTCGAACGACTCCGCCTCGGCTTGCAGGTCGAGGCCGTAGTATCGAAACAGCGATCGGGACCGTAAGACTCTCAGAACAGCCTCGATTTCGCGCTCGTCCATCCAGTGTGCGCCCGGGAACTCGAGCGGTAGAGGCTCCTTGCGGACAGGTTCGCCTCCGGCGAGCGCCAGGGTTTCAGCACCAAGCTTCTGACGACTCATCAAGTTTTTTCCTCAACTCTGTGTAATAGCTAATCCCGGACAACAAAGCTCCCGGTGAGCCGAATCTGCTGCGAAGAACTGCCCACCATGACCTGGTAGGTTCCCGACTCGACACGCCGAACCATTCGCCGGTCGTAGAAAGCCAGTTCTTCCGGCGTCAGCTTGATCCGAACGGTCTTCCTCTCGCCCGGCTTCAACGAGATCTTTTCAAAGCCCCGCAACTGCTTCACAGGCCGAACAACCGAACTTACGGGCTTGTTGAGATAGAGTTGGACGACTTCCTCGCCGGCTCTTGCGCCGACATTGGAGACTTCCACACTTACTTCGACCACGCCATCGGGGGAAATTTGCTGGGGCTCTACCTGGAGATTTGAGTATTGGAAGTTGGTGTAACTGAGTCCGTAGCCGAATTCGTAAAGCGGCGTGCTGGGCATATCCACGTAATGCCGCTTCAGTTTGGAGGGCTTGGAGTCGTAGTAGACAGGCAGTTGTCCGGCGTGACGCGGCACGGAGACAGGTAGCCGGCCGCTCGGGTTATAATCCCCGAACAACACGTCGGCCACGGCGTGGCCGCCCTGCTCTCCTGGCAACCAGGCTTCCACGATCGCGGGCACGTTCTCGGCCGCCCAGCGAATCGAAAGCGGCCGCCCGTTGATCAGCACCACCACGGTCGGCGTCCCGGTAGCGTGAACCGCACGAACCAGTTCTTCCTGCATGCCCGAGAGATCCAGACTGGCGACGTCCCGGCCCTCCCCGTTCGTGGCGGTGGACTCCCCGACCACGACCACGGCAACCTGCGCTTTTCGCGCCGCCTCTTGAGCTTCGCGGATCTGGTTGACCTTCGTGCCCGTAATTTCGCAGCCCTTGACGTGCGCGACCTCGACCCCCGGTCCCAACTTACGGCGGATGCCTTCCAGCACGGTGACCACCTCCTGAAGGACGACCTTGGAGGTGTAATCGCCGAGCTGGTTGCGCCCGTTATCCGCGTTGGGGCCGATCACCGCGATGCGGTGCAGATCTCGGGAAAGCGGCAGGAGGTTGCCCTCGTTCTTGAGCAGCACAATGCCCTCCCGCGCCGCCTGTAAAGCCAGCGCGCGATGCCGGTCGCGCGGCACGCCGTTGACCGCAGCCTCCACGTCCACGTAGGGCCTCTCGAACAACCCAAGCCGGAACTTGAGCGTGAGGATGCGGCGCACGCTGCGGTCCACCAACTCGATCGGGACGCGGCCTTCCTTCACCGCTTCGATCAAGGCCAGCATGTAGGCAGGTTCGTGCGAAATCCCCACGTCAACGCCGGCGTGCAGCGCCTGGATTCCGGCCTCTTTCTGGTCCGCCGCCGTGCGCTCATCCAGCAGCGTGGACAAGCCCAGTCCCTCGCCCAGCACCAGTCCTTGGAAACCCAACTGTTCGCGAAGCACGGTTGTCAACAGCCAGTCGGAGCCGTGCGCCGGAATGCCGTCAATGGCGGGATACGTGGCCATCACGCCCAGCGCGCCCATTTTGCGAATGCCGGCCACCCAGGGCGGCAGAAACACCTCGCGCAGCATGCGCTCGGAAATCTCCATGGCGCCCCGTTCCAGACCGCTGACCGGCTGGCTCTGTCCGGGATAGTGGCAAAGACCGGCCACCACCTTGTCCGGGGCGGAGACATCGGTTCCCTGCGCGCCGCGGACGATAGCCTCCGCGTATCGGGCGCACATATACGGGTCCTCGCTATAGGCTTCTTCGTTGCGGCCCAGCCTGGGGTCACGAATCGGCTCGACGACCAGCGTGAAAAGCTGGTGGATGCCGACCGCGCGAGCTTCCCGCGCCGCCGCAGCGTAGATGCGCTCGATGAGCGCCGTGTTCCAGGTGCTTCCCAGGGCGGGGCCCTCCGGAAACATGGTTCCGCCCGAGCACATCAGGCCGTGTGTGCCCTCCTCGGTCTGAAGCAGCGGGATCTTGAGCCTTGTCTTGGTGAGTGCGATCCTCTGAAGCTCGTTGAAGAACTCGGCCTGCTGGCGCGGGCCTTCCAGCAGAGCATTGTCGGCCAGAGTGAAGAAGCCGCCGCCAGGCCCCAGTGCCGCCAGATGCGTGCCTTCCGCAAACCGCCGGCAGACCTCCCTCTTGAGCGCTGCATGGCGCCTTGCAGCCTCGGCATTGTAGGTGGAGGCGCCGCCCAACTCGACCCGGTAGACGCAAGGCATGTTCATCTGCCCGACTTTCTCTTCGAGCGTCATCCGGGCCAGAAGGTCTTCCACACGCCGTTCGATGGGCAGGCGCGCGTCCAGGTAGGGCTGCGCGAAAACCGGTCCTACCACCAAGAACAGAGCAAAACGCATCAGAAATGTTTCTCCAACATTTCAAGAAAAGTGTTGACAATGCCGTTCTCCGCGCACCCCGGCTTCAGCCGTGAAACCCAGATTTCGTAACTCACCTGGGCGTAAGCCGCGTCGTCCGGGATGTAGCCGGACGCCCCGTTGGCGTGCGTGACCATGAAGGTGTGCGAAAAAGGAGACTCGCGCTTCAGGCGCGCGCCGATCTGGGTGAGCACTTCGCCGGAAACCCCCGCCAACACCACGGGGCCGATCCGAAGCAGCGACACGCGGATATCCACCGGATCCGCGTCTGCGAAGGCGATTTTGTTTTCGTGCGGCTTGGAGTCCGGAGTCAGCCTGCGGCCCGGACACTGAATCACGCGCTGCGCCGCACGGAGCCGAACACGACCCCAGGTTCGCAAGCCCTGCGCCGCCCGCACGACTTCCTCCCCGAGGATACGGCCCAGAATGGTCATCTGGTCGAAGTTCGTACCGGGGCCGTAGATGGCGTTCTGGTCGCCTGAGGCGGCGCTGGTCCAGAGAGCCACGACGCGGTCGCCGAAATGCTCTTCCACGTAGCGAGCCGCCGCCCCTGGCAGGTCGCCGGTGATCTCATAGTTGCGCGGCCCCATCACCGTCCCGTGGACGGCATAGTTGATCACCAGTGCGATTGGCTCGCCCGAAAGGCTTTCCACCCGAATCACGCCGACTGTCTTGTCGGAAGGCCCTTCCGGGTTTACTCCCAAGCCCCAACCGCCTGAGGCCATGCGCGCGCGGCGGTTCGTGTTCACCCATGCCTTACCGATTCCGACTCCCAGGCGAGCCGGCTGCATCGTGGCGGCGGCCTGGCGCACGGCGTCGGCCACACGCTGCTCGAGCATCTCGCGCCACGGCTTCCATCGAGCCTCGAATTCCGGCTTTACCGGCCCGGGTGCAGGCGCGCCGTGCGTGTGCGTAGCCGCAATCAGCAGAGCCTCAGGAGCAATGCCGGTCTCGCGCCAGATGCGCTCGGTCAAGCGGGCGTGCAACTCATTGGGGATGGACAGGATCTCACAACTCACCAACGCCGCCTTCCGCTGTCCGTCGTCGAGCGCCAGCGCGCGGACATAAATGCTGTCATGGACGCCCTTGTGTCCCTCGACGCGCGAGCCGTAGCCGGACATCGGCAGCGCCGCATCCGCCGCGGGCGTGATCTCCACACGCGCGGCCCCCGCACGAAAGCCTCCATCAGGCGCGGCGATCAAACATCCCGCGCCCAGCAGCATCAGACCCCATGGTCGTTTCATCTCTGAACCTCCCTCGGCGTTGCTCTCGATTCTTTGTCTTTGCTCTGGCCGGTCTACAGTCCGGGCGCCGTGACGATGCGCGGAACTGTTCGGCGGCCTCAGGCCTCCGCCACAAGACAGCATAGTCCGGGCGGGCCGCCCAGCGACTAGGAATTTTTGGCCGATTTCAGGACTTAATCCGCAACCGAGGCGCGCGATCGGGTTCTATGGCCGTCGAATGCGGCTCATGAACGCGCCTCGGTGTCGGGCCTGGAGTCAGAGGTCGTCGGGGACACGTCCCGGCGGGCGACAGCACCCGGGCGTAAGCTGAGCACTTTGGCTGTGGAACGTTTCTTTCGGAAAGGCTCGTCTGCCGATCGCAGGGATCCCAGTCTCCCCGCCTGGGTTGTCGGCGCTCCCCCTCTCCCTCAGGCTGCGACCGCGGACTCCGTCAGGGCGCGGGCGATTTCGTTGATGGCTTTCTTGCCGTCGGCGAACATCATGAGCGTGTTCGGCGCGGCGAACAGCGGATTGGGAATGCCCGCAAACCCGGGACTCAAACTGCGCTTGATGACCACCACCGTGCGCGCCTGGTACCTTATGCGCTGCTATGTCGCGCTTGAAGAAGCCGGGGGACTTGGCAAGCTTGCGAGGGGAATTTAGGTCTTTACAAGAAGCGTGCCTTGGCTTATTATTGTTATGACACTGAATGTCGGCGATGAAGAAATACGCGTTCAAAATCCACTTTCTGACGCCTGCGTTTCTTGGCGACGCCGAGCAAGCCGGCCGCTGGCGAACCCCTCCTTTTAAGGCGCTTCTCAGACAATTCTGGCGGATGGCCTACGCTGCCGACCACGATTTCAACGTTTCTATTGAGGAGATGCGGGCCGAAGAAGGACAGCTTTTCGGGAATGCGTGGCTAACGAACCAGGAAGGTGAAAAACAAAAAGCCGCTTTCACGAAAAGTCTTGTCCGAATCCGGCTTGACAGTTGGAAGCGCAGCGAGGAAACCAAGGAAACCTGGGGCAAGAAAGACCGCCAGACAAAGCTCAAACACCCCGAGGTCGAAAAGCCGATGGGCGCTCTACTGTATCTCGGTTATGGGGTTCTCAACCGTCATCGTGCAATCCGTGCCGAAGAAGTGGCGAGATTCACGATCGCCGTCCCCGACGGCGACGAGCGCCCCGCGATCAACGAACTGCTCGAACGAAATATTCCCAGGATCG
>FWWM01015572.1_pt1 | contig 11591 bp, 8 predicted proteins | sample 2228351 | NCBI WGS metagenome assembly FWWM01 (sample SAMEA103939774, study PRJEB20133) | metagenome | reverse complement strand
AAAACCTTGAGCGAGACCGACGCTGAGATCTGGACAATAAAATAGAATGGCGAGAACTGGAACAGAGCATCCGCCAGGAAGCCGAGGAAGAAACCGGCTACCGGGTCGGCGAGGTGCAGAAGGTCTTCGACGCCTTCATGAGCCCCGGCTCGGTAACCGAGCGCGTGCATTTCTTCATCGCCCGCTACCAGGCCGATGACCGGATCGACGACGGCGGCGGCCTGTGAGCACGGCAGGCGATTTGGAGGATGGGTGGCCGAAAGGGGGAAGCGTTTGTTCTCCCTTGCGGCTGCCCCTTGTCGACCGGGGCATGAAAAGAATGCCTCCGAACCCCGGCCGCACAGCCCTTCGCTTTGAGGAGCTCAAAGAACGTCTGAGAAAAAGTGAGGTGTCCTGGCCTGTTCTGCAGCGGCCTTCTTTTGGAAGGAGGAGTTCATGGGAAATGCGGGGGGGAACCGCGAATGTCGCTGGGCTCGTTTCTGAGCCACGTGAAGGGGTCGCCGAAGACTACCTCACCCGCCGCTTCCGAGTAACTCTGGCGCCGGAGACTTTTCGACGGGCGTGGCGAGTCAATTCCGCAAGCAACCGCGTCATCAGCTTCTGTTTCTTGTGGCGGAGGCTATTCGGGGGCGCAGCATTCGGGGGCGCAGCGAGTCGTCGCGGCCAAAAATCGAACGCGGCGGGTTCTCGGTTCACTTCGAGCGACGTGGTTGTGTGTACGCCGTCCGCAAATAGAGCGGTTCGAGTTGCACGGGCTCGTCCACAGCGCCGCGCGCCCATCGGCTAGCTCCAAGAAGAGCAATTTCTTCCGCGGAGGGCAGAGCCCGATGCACTGGCGCCAGCACGAAGTTGTTCCCGAGGGCGGATTGCCATATTTCGCGATGGTGAAGAGCGGCATCGCCCGCGAAAACGGTCGGTTCGGTCACCCACTCCTTGAGGTCGTCGAACGTGCAGGCGCAGGGTTCTCGAAGTGGGCGCAGAGGGGGCAGCGTTCCCCACGCACTCGCGGCCGATCCTTGCGGTGGAGCCACCTCATAAAGCGCGGCGTAAAGCAGGCCCTGCCGCGCATCCATCACAGTGCAGATGCGTGGCGGCAGGGGCGCGACAGCTGCACGCAGGGCCAGCGCCTCCAGGGTGGGAACGCCAACCAAGGGAAGCCGTTGGGCCAGAGCCAGCCCTTTGGCGGTACTCAGGCCGATGCGCAAGCCGGTGAAAGAGCCAGGCCCAAGCGAGACGGCTATGGCCCGCAGCTCCTGCACATGGACGCCGGCGCGCCTCAGGGCCCAATCCACGGCTGGAAGGAGTCGCTGCGAATAAAGCGTGGTGCTTGTGACCATGGCGGTGGCGCGCACGCCGTTTTCATCGATCACGGCCACGCCGCCCGTCTTTCCCGAGGATTCAATGCCCAAAATCATGCTTGCAGCGTGGACGGCGCGCGTGAGACGTTCAATAGCTGATTGCTCGATTGAGGAAAAAAGCCCCTCGCATGGTCTTGACACAAAGGGCTGAGCATGCGTAAGCGTACAGGAAATCAGCGCGCAAGGGCGTCACTCCCTGCGTAAGCTGCGCACGGAGTTGAGCAGCGGGCGCGGTGATCATGGCCCGCGGAAGAGCCATTCGCGGGGCGCCGGTGGCTGCTGCTGGCTCGTGGGGAGCCACACAAAATAAGCGCGGAGTGAGTCGTTGGAGGTGTGAAACGCAATGTCGCAGTCGGAAACGCCAAAAATACCCGAGAAGCTTTACTATCGTATCAACGAAGTGGCGGAGTATACCGGCCTCCAGCAGTACATTTTGCGCTATTGGGAATCTGAGTTCCCGATGCTGCGTCCGGAGCGCGACGAAAAAGGTGAGCGTCGCTACCGCAAGTCCGATATCGAGCTCATTCTTCAAATCAAGAAGCTCGTCTACGATGAAAAGTATACCTTGGCCGGGGCGCGTCAGCAGCTCAAGGCCATGCGCCGGCGAAGCGGCGAAGCGAGCGCTGAGGAGGTGGCAGAAGTTCCCCCCTCGCCACCGAGCGCTTCTGTTCCTGGGGAGCGCCTGCGCGAGCTCGCTCAGACCATCGGGCAGCTTCGTGAAGAGCTGACAGCCGTCTACCGTTTGCTAAGTCAATGAGGAGGCGTCGGGCGTTTGGCGCCTGATATTATGCAAGGGCGTGGCGGAAGGAACTTGAACGCAGCTTCGGATTTGAGAGACAAAAGGAGTCAATGAGCTCGATCATTTCCCCCATGCGTGAAGAAGGCGACGAGCAGGAAGATGCCACGCTGCGTCCGCAACGGCTCGACGTGTTCGTCGGGCAGCGGCGTTTGGTGGAAAACCTGCGTGTTTACATTGAGGCTGCCCGCCGCCGCGACGACGCGTTGGATCACTGTCTGCTCTTTGGCCCGCCCGGTTTAGGCAAGACCACCCTGGCCCACATCATCGCCAACGAAATGGGCACCGACATCAAAGCCACGAGCGGCCCCGTCATTGAGCGCAAGGACGATCTAGCGGCGATTCTGACGGATCTGAAAAAAGGCGACGTTCTTTTCATCGATGAGATTCACCGTCTCAATCGTCTCGTGGAGGAGTGTCTTTATCCGGCGCTCGAGGATTTCAAAATCGACATTCTCATTGGTGAGGGGCCGCATGCCAAATCCATCAAGCTGCATTTGCCGCCATTCACGTTGGTGGGTGCCACGACGCGCGCCGGCATGATCTCGTCGCCGTTGCGCTCGCGCTTTGGCATCACCGAGCGACTCGACTTCTACACGGTCGAGGAGATGATGACGATCGTGCGGCGCTCGGCGCGCATCATGAATGTTGTCATGGACGACAGCGGCTGCGAGGAAATTGCGCGACGCGCCCGGGGGACGCCGCGCATCGCCAACCGCATCTTGCGGCGCGTGCGCGACTTTGCCCAAGTGAAAGGCGATGGTCGCATCACTGGCGCGATGGCCGCCCACGCGCTGGATCTCTTGGAAATCGATGCTCTCGGCCTGGATACACTCGATCGCAATTACCTCCGCACGATCATCGAGAAATTTGGCGGAGGCCCCGTAGGGCTCAACAATGTCGCCGTCGCGATCGGTGAGGATGAGGAGACAATCGAAGACATGATAGAACCGTTCCTCATTCAGATAGGTTTTGTGCAGCGAACGCCTCGGGGCCGAGTGGCATCGCCCGCTGCTTACCAGCATCTCGGCCTGCCGACCCCAGAGAACCGTCAGTTGGATTTGTTTATATGATGACGGAAAACCAAAAAAATATCGTGCGAGTGGTGGTGCTGGTCCTTCTCGTTGTTGCGGCTGCCGTCTGGAAAGGGCAGGTCTATTTCAGCGCTTGGGAAGGGACTGTCGACCAGGTTGTCGTGCCAGCTGAGGGGCGCCTGGGTTACGTGGTCGTGCGCGACCCGCTGGGACGGACGTTTCGGGTCAATCTTCCGCGAGAGCAACTCGAACAGCTCGGCGTCGGCGACAAGCTCGCCAAGGACCGCATGACGTTGGCGGTCAAGCTTGTTGAGAAGGCGCCCCCCGATGAAAAGCCTGTCATCAGGAGCACGCTTAGCGAACCGAGGCGCTAACGGTGGGGGATGAGCTGCCCCGATGTGACCGAAACCGCCACGCGAATTTTTTCCCTCTAGGGGATGACGCCCCCTCTTTGCGTGTGTCCGTACGTGCGGATTGTCCGTTCGTTCCCCAAGAGGATCTCTCTGCGTTCAGGCGACAGCTTGTCGACCATGGAGACGCAAGGCAACGCGGGTGAGAAGGGAGAGCGAAGGGATGAATGGCGATGCGCAGGACGTAAGAGCTGCAGAGAGGGCTTGCTGCTCTCTCTTTGACGTCAGCGGTATGTCGTCCTCTTCGTGAACATGGATGGCATCTTGTAGCGGCGACAAGCTGTGGGGGGGACAACTCGTCTGATTCAAGTAATTCCCTGGAAAGCAAAGGGCCAAACGCTGGAACGACCTCGGGCGTCCCCTGCACGTTGCTTGCAGCTCCGAAGCTCTTCCCGAACCTTTGTGCAACAGCGCCTATCGAGAGAGTCAGGTCTGTGCCGGGCAGAGAGCGGCCATTGGAGGGGTGCCAGCTCGGTGGACTCTAAGGAACATTCCCTCCTGGCTGGAAAAAGTCCGCTTCATGATCCCATACAGCCGCAAACAGAGAAAGACGAGCTGGGGAACACGGTGCCCCACAGCTCGTCACTCGTCCTCAGACGATACGCCAGATGGGTTTCCTCATGAGGCTCGGTCACAGGGAGTCGGTCGCGGCCTCCGCACGCTCAGTACAAGCTCCAGTCGCTAACCTCAGCAGGTGGCAATACGGTCCAGCCGAGATCCTTGAAGGCGTCGCCCGTCAGGTCGATGTCATGGTGCGCTCCTGTGTAGGCTGGCTCCATCAGCAGATTGGGCGAGTTGGATGGATCCCAGTGGGATATGCTCGAACCATTTTCATAAGGGTTCGGCGCGTAAATTTTCACAGTCCCGCCCTTCGCGCCGACCACGTTCGGACCATTCCAATATACTTGATCACTTGTTAGCGCGGCAAGGCGTTGAGCATCTGTCATCGTGTCGAAGTCGCCCACACCTTGGCGCATCAGCTGAAGCCCGTAGATGTCAGGCACTCCAGCAAGCCACCCCCCTGTCGAGCTATCGATGAGGTCGGCGAAACCGAAGCCATGGCCAAATTCGTGAAGGACGACCGTGACAAAATCGATGTCTGAGCCCGGGTTGCTATCCGTGCCGTAGTAAAAGTCGACCGATCCCAAGACGACAGGTCCGTCGACGTCCGAGTTGAAAACAGCTGTGATGTCAGGCTGTGAGCTAAGGTCTAAGCCGCGCAGTTGGTTGGCCAACGGCTGCGGATACCAGACGTTGGTGAGTGGAGCTCCCGGGAAATTTGCGTGGACCGACGTGAAGCCAGCTTGGCCCAGCACGGCGCTCGACGAGGAACCCCCTAGCGGATCGAACGAGGCTTGGACTTCCACGGTCACACTTCCCTGAAGGCGGCTGGCCCACAAGTTCATCGCGTAGGCGAAAGCCGCTTGACGCTGCGAACCCAGCGTGGGGTCAAAGAAACCCTCGCCGGGGCTATCGGTGTAAGTCACGTTGATGGTGACGGCAAGTGCAGACCCGCTGAAGCAGCCTATCGCCGCGCACGCGAAAAGGTTGCGAACAAGTTGCTGTGTCAACATGTTAGTCTACTCCTTTCCGCCCGTTGTCAGCTGATTGGCAGATGCCGGCACGCACTCAACGCGTACGCGCCCTTGCGCATCGCGGTGAGCTACTGTCGCCCGCTGGAAACGACCCTTGAGGTCAACCACGACGCCTCCCGCAGGATTGCTTTCAACGGTCAGTCCCTGATGGGTTGAAGGTGCCGTCTTGGCTGTGACGCCTGCGGGGACTGCTTGGACGGGTTTGCCTGCAGGATCGAGGTTGACGACGTAACCTTTCTGGGCGGCAACGCCTGACACGGTTGACGACGTTTTACCATCGCCAGGGCATTTGGAACCGCCCGCCACACCGAGCAACGGCAGCGCCATAAAGACTATCGCTGCTGAGCCCCACACTAACCACCGTCCCGAATCGACGTGGCGTTTCATTTTGTGAAACATGGGCTGATACCTCCAGAAACACTTGAAATTGCCTAGGTCCCCCGGTCTATCGAACCGCTCATCGGTGGATCTTCCTAGAGAACCACAATTTTCTATTTTAGAACGGCGACGCATAATGTCAACCGCAAGTGAGCGAGAAGGCCGATAGCACCGCCTGGCTGCTTGCACGGCTGGCGGCTAAGTGGCCCTGCTCGCAAAACTGTGCCGTTGGGGCATGCGCCGCAAAATGCTCGTGAAGAAAACATTATAAAGCCACGACCTTCCACCTTGCTTTGGCGATGATCCCCGTCGCGGGAAGCCGCAAGGGAGAGACGTTGCCTACCTGAGTTGAGAGCTCCGCGCCCCACGCTGGTGAGAGAATCCCCTCAGCGTAGCCCCCTGCCACCTCATTTTGGATGGGCCAGCGATTGTCATGACGCATCGGCGGCGACCTTTGTGGTCGCCGTTCTGTTAACCTCGGCGATATCGATTGGATGCGCAGCGGCCTATGGCTAAGGCTATGAGAGGAAGCGTTGTTCGGGGTGCTTGCGAGTGCTGAGAGACCAGGGCGACAGACGGCGAAGGTCCCACATCGCAAGTCGCGCCCAGAAGATTCCAGCTGCAACCCCATGGACCTTGCCTTGCAAAGCATCTCAGCTGAGCACGCTCGCAAGAATCATCGCCACTGTGCTCCATGGTGCGCTCGTCGCATTCCGCGGGGAGTTCACCTTACGTCGTGTCCCATTGGCCTCGTCGAGTCGCCAGATTGAAAAAGGTCCCGAGCTCGTGTTGCCGTGGGATCGAGGACTGCCTAACGTGATGCCCGGGACGTCGCCAGCGGAACTCAGCACGGCGCCCAACCCCGGGAAGGCTCCCGCCAGTGCGCGTGAGCTCGCTCTGGCGGACGACGCACGGACACGGCCATTGCGCAAATCAACTGACGATCATGCGGCTGCGTCGCCTTTGCCTCCGAGCGGAGCAGCGTTGATTCGGAAAGCCTCCCGCCGCCAGCGGGAAAAATGCCATATCGACGAGCTTTCGTTACGGCATGGGGGCAAATCCTCACACTCAGTCACGCTGGGGGCGGGAACAGCGGCGATGAAGGTGCCGCTCTTACTCATCCGTTTTCTTTTTTTGTTCGGACGGCTGAGCGGCCTCCTCAGCCTTGGCCTCCTTCGCCGGTTTAGCCTGCGGCGAGGCCTCCTTCTTGCGCAGCGCCTCAATGTTCAGCTCGATCTTCACGTCATTACCGATAACCAAGGCGCCGTTGTCGAGCACCTTGCTATAGGAGATGCCGAAGTCTTGGCGGTTGATTGTGGTGCGCCCCTCGAAGCCCATGCGCTCATTGCCCCACGGATCCACGACTTTCGCCGGGGGGGTTGCTTCGATCTCGATTTCCTTTGTGGCGCCGTGCATGACAAGGAACCCACGGACGACGTATTTGTCACCCTTCGGCTCAATGCCAGTCGTGCGGAATCGAATTTCTGGGTATTTCTCGACCTCAAAGAAATCTGCCCCGCGCAGGTGCTCATCGCGTTTGGGTTCTGCCGTATCGATGCTTGCGGCCTGGATCACCACCGTGGCCGAGGACTGCGCAATGTCGCTCTCGTTGTACCAAATCGTGCCCTCGAATTTCGTGAACTTTCCCTTCACGTTGCTGAGGCCGAGATGGCGAACACTGAACTCAATGCTCGAGTGGGCGGGGTCGATCGCATACTCAACCTGCGCCCACGTGGGAAGCGCGAGAAGCGTAGTGCCGGCTGCGATGAGAAGCGTGCGAATGCTCATGGTGAAACCTCCTTGCGTTGATATGCTAACTTGCTTCGTGATTATATCGCTGACAACGTAACATGATAATGTGCGAGCGCCCTCCCGGCTTGATCAGGTCTGCCCGACCCACTCCGCCGGCGCCACTTCCCGCCATCTCCGGCGGATAGCTTCGATCTGCTCCGGCGGGAGCGGTCCCGCTTCGAGCGCCCAAGCGTTCTCGAGCCAGCGCCCAGGCTTCTTTGTCCCCACGATCGCCGTATGGACTCCCGGCTGGCTGAGCGTAAAGCGCAGGGCAATCGCCACGGCCTCGCCCAAGGGCAGCTTCGTGAAGGGGTAATCGAGTTGCCGGAGGCGCTCCCAGTACGTGGTGTGATAGGGCTCTGCGGGCGGGGTGTCGCCGTAGCGCCACGCCGCGTTGGCCACGGGTCGCTTGGCGATGACACCGATTTGCGCAGCCTGCGCATGCGGCAGCACGAGGTCAATCGCCTCCTGATCCGCCACATTGATGGAAATCTGCAGCGCATCAAAGCGGCCACACTGCACCGCATAGAGCGCGGCCTGGCCGTCGCCGCTATAGCCAACGTAGCGCGTGTAGCCGCGCCGGCGCGCCTCTTCCAGCGCCTCGATAGCCTCGCCTGCTTTGAGCACATCAAGGCTGCAGCTGTGCAGCTGAACAAGATCCACGCAATCCGTGCGCAGGCGCTTGAGGCTTCGCTCGATGCTCTCCAGAAGCGACTGGCGCGACCAATCTGCCGTGCGGCCGTCAAAATGTCCGCATTTCGTGAAGAGGTAGTAATCCTGGCGGCGGTGGCCCACCGCCTTGCCGATCTTCTCCTCGCTGTTGGGGTAGCACTCCGCCGTATCAATCACGTTGAGGCCGGCGTCGAGTGCCTCATTGAGAAGCCGCTTCACGTCCTCTTGCGGCGCATCTTCGTAGCCAATTTCCGCGCCACCGAACCCCAGAATGCTCACTTCCATGTCCGTTTTGCCAAACCTGCGTCGCTCGATCATGAACCCTCCTTGGCCTTGCGAATGATGATTGCGGGGCGCCGTGGTCCCCCGCGCGCGGGAAAACTGAACTCAGCGCCCACCTGGCAAAATAGACAAGTATCGGTCCTGTTTGTTCCCCAAGAAAAGTTCCGCACTCGACCGCAAGCGATAAAGGATTTAGCAAGATAACGCGCCTCACACTCGGGCGACGTGGCTTCTTCCCATGAGGCGAAGTTCTCTGAAAGGGCAGGGACGATAGCGCGGTCTGCACTCGCGCGGGGCCTTCGGCGCGAAGGGACCGATCGCCACCCCGGACCGTGCCCCTCGCTCAGGGGGCGCGAAGCCACGACGTGAGGCGCCTCTCGCTCGTGGGGAGGGCAGCGGCCATCGCGGCCTCCTCCTGGCTTGCGAGGGGCCTTACCACGTCAGCTCTGCAGTTTCAACCGCTCGGCGCAGCACGTCGCGGATTTCGCCCGGCGAGCTCGTCAGCTCGCATCCCCAGCGCCCAAAGGAGCCATGTTGCGAAACGGCCTCGCACCACTCCCGCAGCGCCGCCATCTTCGCCTTCACTTCGTCGGTGAATTGCCCTTTTGTTTCGAGGACGAGCATCTCGCCGGTGACGAGCCGCACAAGAAAATCGGGCCGGTATTTCTTCACGACACCCCGGTAGAGATACATCACTTCGAAGCCCAAATGGTCGTTCTTCGCCCACGCCGCCACCTCGTCGCTCGTGTCCAGCACGTAAGCGTCCGAAGCTTCCCAGGTGCTATCGTAGACGCACACATTGATGTGCGATTTCTCCGTGCGGTGACACGGCTTTCCCGTGTACCAGGTGCGCATTTCTCCTGTGCTGCGTATCGGATGATCGCGGTCAAAAACTGGCTCAAGACGCTCCGAGTTTTCCTCTCGTATAGCCAGGGACATGTGATTCACCACGCGCGACATGTTCAGGGTGATGATAAGCCGCCGCCCCAGCTCATCCTCCGCAAACACCTTCGGTTGAATGATAATGTGCTTCGAGTCGACGAACTGCTCCACGAGACGCAGAAGCTGCGCAAAAAGGATCGCTCGGTTTCCTTTCCAGCTGGACTGCATTTGGTCGAAGAGATCCCTCGTGACCTCGAAGGTGATTCTCTGAAGTCGGAACTCCTCAGCCAATCGCTCCAGATCAATGCGGGCGATCCGGGTCACATCGGGTTTGCCGTCGATGACGGGGGCAAGCTCGGCCACCTTGGGTGTCTCGCTCGCGTCTAGGACAAGCGGCTCGACTTTGTCCCAATCTAAACTGAGATGTGGCACGAGCACGCGCTCAATACGCACGACATTCGGCCAGTGAATTTCGTAGTGACGCTTGGCCGGATCCGGCTCCACAACTGTCTTGGGCTCTGGTGGCGGGGGCGGGGCTCCCTCCCCTCCCTCATGAGGCAGGAACGTGAATGGAACGCCAAAGATATTGACGTACTCGGGCTCAAACAAACCTGTCGTGGGGTTGATATCGTAGGACGTCCGTCGTAACCCGCGCCCAACAACCTGTTCGCACAGAAGTTGCGACGTAAACGCCCGCAATCCCATGATGTGAGTGACGGTTTTCGCATCCCAGCCCTCGGAGAGCATTCCCACGGAGATCACATTGCGGATGTGCTCGCCGGGCTCCCCCGGCTTCCCCACCGTGTCCACCATTTGCCGCAGCTGTTCCGCTTGCTCGGCCTTGGTCAGCTGGCGTTGCGGCTGGGAGCCCTCTTGCTCACTCTCGTCGTCTTTGCCCACTTCAGTCGTAGCACTGGCCACGTCGTTCTCGCGGGCTTCTGCCTCTTCGAGCACTTTTGAGTCAATATGCAGAATCGTTTCGGGATCGCAGAGCTCATCAATGAGGATGTGCTTCTTCTCAAAAGCATGCCTCACTCGCGCCGCTGTTTCCGTCCGGTTGCAGACGGTAATCATGACCGGCGGTGTGGGAGCCCCGCACTCGAGCCACTTCTTCCACGTCTCCCGCCAGTCGTAGCCCAAAAGGTAGTAGGCATTGAGAACGAGATCTGGCAGTCGCTCCTCGGGCGAGGCGTTACGGTTGAGATCGTTTCTGACCTCAGGGTCGGCGTAGATGTGGTAGAGCCGCGATTTGTACTGGTCTGCATCCGGCAACGCGTCGTCGCGCACCACGACCCGCGGCGTCTTCACTAAGCCCGCTTCAATGGCGTCGTTGAGCCCGAAATCGCTGACAATCCAGTCGTAAAGCGCCTCCTCGGAGCTCGTCTTGCCTGACGGAGCAAAAGGTGTGGCCGAGAAGTCATAGCATTTCAGGATTCCCCGCGAGCGGTGAATCCGGTCGAGCCCCCCGATCCACACCGTCGCCTCCTGAAACAACTCTTTGAATTCGCGCTGGCGTTCATACTTGCCGATCGCTTCCTTATTGACCCGCCACGCATGGTGCGCTTCGTCGTTGATCACCAGGAGATTGCGCGCGTTGGCCATCTCGCGCAGGACCTCGCGCGTGTAGGCCTCGTCGCTCTTGGCGCCCCGCTTGTCCACACTCTTGCGTTTGCGAAGCTGCTCTTCTGTTTCCCAGGCCAGCGCATGCCAATTGTGCACGACCACGTTTCCTTGGCGCAATTTGTCGAGGAACGCCGACGGCACAATGTCGAACGACTCGTAGTAATTGCCCGGCGCGCTCACCTTGAGCACTTCGAGTCGCTTCTTCACGGTGAGCCCGGGAGCCACCACAAGCACATTTCTCGAGAAACGCGCGTCTTGGGGATTGGCGACCTTATTCAAGATGTGCCAGGCGATCACCATCGCTATGACGATGGTCTTGCCCGTTCCCGTGGCCATCTTGCAGCACTCGCGCACAAAGTCGCCACCATCGCTGGGGATCTCAATCCCCACCCGCTCGGCTGCTGGTGCCTCCGCCAGCCAGATGAGCGTCTCGATTGCTTCGAGCTGGCAGAAGAAAAACCGCGGCTGACGTTCGGGGTCGTGCCAATGCTCCAGTAGGCGTTTGGTGACACTTGTCACGCCCGGATAGCCCGCTTCACGCCATTCCTTCACGCGCGTCCGGATTTTATTGACGAGCGGAATCTCTATGAATTCGCCGGGATCGTCGAAGGATCTCGAGTCCGGTGTCGCCACCACGTAGCCGGCTGGCCGGCGACCTTCACGCAGCTCAAATGTGCGTGTCTCGCGGTCGTAATGCCAATGTCGCCGCGGTTCTTCGTAAGGCGAGTTGATGATGAGGTTTTCAATCGTCTTGCTACCCATCATATCCC
>FWWM01015569.1_pt1 | contig 11592 bp, 10 predicted proteins | sample 2228351 | NCBI WGS metagenome assembly FWWM01 (sample SAMEA103939774, study PRJEB20133) | metagenome | reverse complement strand
GCCTCCGGCTTCCTCCCAGAGCTTGGCCAGGTACAAAGCGCACAGGGGGGTTTGTTCGGCAGGTTTGACGATGATGGTACAACCTGCTGCCAGCGCGGGGGCGGCCTTGCGGGTAATCATGCTGGTGGGGAAGTTCCAGGGGGTCACGGCATACACCGGGCCTACCGGCTCGTAGACGGCCATCTGGCGCTTGTGGGGGAAACGTGAATGAATCAGCTCCCCGTTCACCCTGGGGGCTTCCTCGGCGCACCATTCCACAAAGCTGGCCGCATACAGAACTTCTCCCTTGGCCTCGGTGATGGGTTTGCCCATCTCCAAGGCGGTCAGGCGCCCCAGCTCTTCCTGGTGGGCGATGAGCAGATCGTTCCATTTGCGCAGGATTTTACCGCGCTCAAAACCGGTGAGCTTTTTCCACTCCTTGAAGGCTGCTACCGCAGCGTCGGCGGCCATCTGGGCTTCGGCTTCGCCACAGTCGGCGACCTGGGCCAGCAGTTCGCCGCTATAGGGGCTTTTAACCGCAAAAGTTTTGGGGGTCTGGTGCCATTTGCCGCCCACATAGGCGCTGCGGGGAAAATCAAAGTCTTTGACCATAGCAGCCTCTAGCATACTCCGGAGCTACCAGACTGCGGGTAGGCAAACCTTGCAATTTGAGGCGTTGGTAGACAGGTTTGTTTGTACCAATCCCCGTTCAACAAGGCGCCGAAAGCCTAACGCCAAAGAACCAGGTTACACAGTCGTAGGGTTCTCCCGTGAATCCGTTAGCGGTTGCGGGCTGGGTTCAGGGTAAAACTTTGCCAGTCTCGGTCAACCAGCAGCGGCAATGGGTTAACGACCCTGTAGTCGCAGGTGCGCCGGCTGCCTGAATACACCCCAAAGTGCAGGTGTGGGGGGGTGGTGCGGGCATTGCCGGTATTGCCCACATAGCCGAGCAGGGTGCGGGTTGTGACCTTCTGGCCCTCCTTGAGACCCGGCGCGTAGCGCTCGAGGTGGGCGTAATAGTAGCGTCGTCCCACAGGCCCCACCACAAACACATACAAGCCCCCCAGTTGCCCCTGGCCGATGCGCCAGACGAATCCGCTTGTGGCCGAATAAACGGGGGTCCCTCTGGGGGCGAAGATGTCCTGCCCTTCGTGGGTTCGCCAGCCGCTACGGGCTGCGCCAAAGGTGTTGGCAACTTGCCGTACCCGTGCGCCTTGCACCGGCATGGCCAGCCGGGTGTCGGGCTCTTTGGGGAGCAGGGGCAGATAGCTTTGTAGCTTTTCCCGGTAGGCCGCCCAGCGTTCACGCTCCTTCCGTTCGGCTTCGGTACGGGGTTCAGGGCGGTTCCAGGTCGAAGGGGTACACACACTTCCAGGTTGCGCGTCGGGTTCGCCGCCCCGGCCTTGTGCCAGGACTTCGCTCCCCAGCCAAAGCGTGAGTAGCAGGGTGCCAAAGCCTACCTGTTTGACCAAAGGCATGACTTCAGTTTGCGGCCCCAAGATTAGTGCTGTAAGAGAGCTGGTCAGGGGTCGCTCGAGCGGCTACACTTGAACTATTGGTTCAACCGATAGGAGCTTTCGGTGCAAATCTCGCTCAAGCAGCTGGTTTACTTCATTGCGGTGGCCGAGTCGGGCTCGATTTCCAAAGCCCTGACCTCGCTGAACGTGACCCAGTCGGTGGTGACGGAGGCCATCAAGAAGCTCGAGGATACCCTGGGAGCCGAGCTGTTTACCCGGCACGCCAGGGGCATGACCCTGACCCATGCGGGACACCAGTTTCTGCGCCACGCCCACGAGGTACTGGCCGCGCTTCGCAACGCCGAGCAGGCCATTCGCGAACGCCCTGATGCCACTACCGGGCAGCTTAACCTGGGGGTAACCAGCCTGGTGACGGCTTACTACCTGCCCTACCTGCTGGATCGGTTCGAGCGGGTGTTCCCCGGTATTCGCGTTGCGATTGTGGAAGACCGGCGGGGGTACATCGAGCACCTGCTGATTAATGGCGAGCTCGACGTGGCGGTGATGAATGTTTCGGTGGTGGATAAGCAGGCCATCGAAACCCGCACCTTGCTGCGGGCCCCCTGGCGGGTCTGGCTCGCATCCAACCATCCGCTGGTCCAGCGCGAAAGGGTGGCGCTCCAGGACTTGCAGACGGAGCGTTTTTTGTCGCTCAAGAACGATGAGCTCGAGGAGGTCAGCCAGCAGATCTACCGCCTGAGCGGTTCCCCCCCGGTGGCCGTACGCACCGACTCCATCGAGGCTGTGCGGAGCCTGGTAGCCCTGGGTATCGGGGTGGCGGTGCTGCCCAACCTGATGTACAGGCCCTGGAGCCTCGAGGGGGACCGGCTGGAGTCGCGGCCCTTGCAGGAAGATTTGCCCCGCCTGGAGATTGGCGTAGCCTGGCGCCGGGGAAGTGCGCTCAGTGAGGCAGCCCGGCAGTTTTTGGTGGTGGTCGGTGAACACAGCCGGGTGCAGGAGTACGGCATGAACTATGCCGAGCTGCTGAGCAGTCCAGACTAGCCCGGAGCTATCTTTTTTGCCAATGCCTCCTATATAGACAGGTTGCTTGTTTGCCGCCAACCTGGGTCTATATCGTATAGAGCAGTTCGACAGCTCGAGTCGTCGTGTGGGTATGGCAAAGCCTAGGGGTTGTCGTATACGAGGAGGGTGTATGAGAACACGGTGGTTCTTGGCAGTGGTGGGTCTGGCAGCTGTGGCAGGTCTGGCGGTGGCCCAGCTCCCGGCCAGCCGGGCAAAGCAGTCGCTGGGGCAGAATGAGGGCCAACTGAACATCCTGGCCTGGCCGGGGTATGTGGAAAACGGCTCAACCGACAAGAGCGCTGACTGGGTTACGGGGTTTGAAAAAGAAACTGGCTGCAAGGTGACGGTCAAGGTTTTCAGCAGCTCCGACGAAGCCGTGCGCTTGATGAACCAGGGCGGTTACGATCTCGTCACCGCCTCGGGCGATGCCACCCAGCGCCTGATTGCGGGCAATGTGGTAGCCCCCATCAACTGGAACCTGATTCCCAACACCCGCAACCTTGACCGCCGCCTGCTCAACTCGCCCTGGTATGTGGTTAATGGGGTGCGCTACGGGGTGCCCTACCAGTTTGGCGTGAACGTGCTGGCGTACAACACCAACGTCTTCAAGACCCCCCCGGATAGCTGGAAGGTGGTTTTTGAAGAGATGATTCTCCCCGATGGCAAAAGTAACAAAGGCCGTATCCAGGCCTACTACGGCCCCATCTACGTGGCCGATGCAGCGCTGTACCTGATGCGTACCCGACCCGAGCTTGGCATCAAAGACCCCTACGAGCTCAACGAGCGGCAGTACCAGGAGGTGCTCAAGCTGCTGCGCCAGCAACGCACGCTGCTCCAGCGCTACTGGAACGATGCCAACGCCCAGGTGCAGGACTTCACCAACGAAGGCGTGGTGGCCTCGACTACCTGGATTTTCCAGGTCAATACCCTCAAGGCCAACAAGCGCCCCATCGACTGGGTAGTACCCAAGGAGGGAGCTACCGGCTGGGCCGATACCACCATGCTGGCGGCCAACTCCAAAAACTCCAACTGTGCCTACCGCTGGCTCAACTGGCAACTTACCAACAAGGTGCAGGCCGACATTGCCGGCTGGTTTGGTTCCAACCCGGTGGTGCCCGCAGCCTGCAACACCCCCGGCTCCTTACTGCCGGCAGACGGCTGTAAGAACCAGGGCTTCAACGACTTCGACAAGATTTTCTTCTGGCGTACGCCGACCGCCCAGTGCCGCACCCAGAACAACCAGTGTGTGCCCTACAGCCGTTGGGTGAGCGATTACATCGCCATTCAGGGAGGGCGCTGAGAATTTGCATGTGGCGAATAGCTGGCAGCAGGCTCTAATCAATGGACACCGTCGTTGCAACCCCTCACCCGGCGACACCGGGTTACCGTCAGAAAATGAGCTCCAAACTAGCGGGCGGTGTCGCCACCCTCTCCCGCAAGGGAAAAGGGAAAGGGGAAAACGATAAAAGCCGGTAGCTGATGGCACGACAGATTTGGTGAAGGATGCTATGCCGACGGTTCACAACCCCCGGCTAGGGGGCTACCTGAGCATCAAAACTTTCTAGCTGGGGGTGAGGGGCTCCTGGAGGAAACCCAGCGGCCAGGGCCCCAGGTTCCCAGCCCAAGGCCCTCGGCAAATTGGTGACGATCCCACTACGATGGTGCAAATGCTCAAAGAGCCCAGAACAGAGTCCGTGCAGGCTGCCGTGGTACTCCGCGAGGTGTCCTGCTACTTTGGCCCGGTAAAGGCCGTGGACGGGGTGGATTTGGAAATCCTCCCCGGCGAATTTTGCTCCATGCTAGGGCCGGCGGGTTCGGGCAAGACCACCTGCCTGCGCCTGATTGGTGGGTTTGAGCAGCCTACCTCGGGGCAGATTGTGCTGTTTGGGCAGGATGCCTCCCGGTTGCCGCCCTATGCCCGCGATGTGAACACGGTCTTTCAGGATTATGCGCTCTTTCCGCACATGAATGTGCGCGACAACGTAGCGTATGCGCTTATGGTGCGGGGCGTACCCCGGCCTGAGCGCCACCGGCGGGCCGAGGAGATGCTGGAACTGGTCAAGCTGGCAGGGTTGGGGGATCGGCGGCCAGGGCAACTCTCGGGGGGGCAGCGGCAGCGGGTGGCTCTGGCCCGTGCCCTCATCAACAGGCCCAGGCTGCTCTTGCTGGATGAGCCTTTGGGTGCGCTGGACTTGAAGCTGCGCGAAGAGATGCAGATCGAGCTGAAAGCCCTGCAACGCCAGTTGGGCATTACCTTCATCTATGTCACCCACGACCAGGGCGAGGCCCTTTCCATGTCCGACCGGGTAGCGGTGTTCAACCATGGCCGTATAGAGCAGCTCGACACCCCCAAGCAGCTTTACGAATACCCCCAGACCGAGTTTGTGGCCCGCTTTGTGGGCAGCGCCAATGTCCTCGAGGGCCGCCTACTGGGGCTGGAAGGGGGCCGGTATGCCCTGCGCCCCGAGCGCATCGCCATCCAGCCGGGCAGCCAGACTGGCCCCAACCGATTGAGTGGCACCCTGCTGGACATTCACTACCTGGGAGCCCAGACCCGCTACGAAGTCCAGGTAGGGGAGGAGCGCCTGACGGCGGTCACGCCGTCCGAAGAACAGGGCTTGCAGATTGGCAGCGCCGTTACCTTGAGCTGGGAAAGCGGTTCGCTACGGCCTTTGCGGGAGGCGGTGTGAGCAGCGCCTGGCGGTTGCCCACCTGGGCGAGCGGGAGGGATGCATGACCCTGCGCCGTCGCCTTTCTGATGCGCTGTATGTGCGTCCGTTGCTGCTGTTGTCGTTGTTGCTGATACCACCCTTGCTCTGGCTGGGCATCATCTATCTGGGGTCGCTCTTCAACCTGATGCTCTACAGCTTCTACTCCCTCAACGACTTTACCGGCCAGGTGGAGTATCGCTTTTCGCTCTCGGCGTTTCAGCAGCTCTTTAGCTCTCCGGCCAACGTGGATATCGTGGTGCGTACTACCCTGATGGCCCTGGTGGTCACGCTGGCCTGCATCGCCATTGGCTTCCCGGTTGCCCATTACATCGCCTTCTATACCAAAGGCAATGCCAGAACCTTCTGGTATCTGATGGTGCTGTTGCCGCTGTGGTCCAGCTACCTGATCAAGGTCTATGCCTGGCGCTTGATTCTGGCGGGTGAAGGGGTGGTGAGCTGGTTTTTCAATCTGCTGGGGTTGGGCTGGCTTCTGCAGGGCATCCTGAGTCTGCCGGTGATAGGTGGTTCCAGCCTCTCCAACAGCTACCTGGGTATGTTTCTGGTTTTTACCTACATCTGGCTTCCTTACATGATTCTACCGATTATCGCGGCCCTCGAGCGCGTCCCTAAATCGCTCATTCAGGCCTCGTCCGACTTGGGCGCCAGACCAGGCCAGACTTTTCGCAAGATCATCTGGCCCCTGGTCATTCCGGGGGTGGCGGCTGGTTCCATTTTTACTTTCTCGCTCACACTGGGCGACTACATCATCCCTCAGGTGGTGGGCCAGCCCGGTTTTTTCATTGGGCAGATGGTCTATGTACAGCAGGGCACGGCAGGCAATCTGCCCCTGGCTGCGGCTTTCTCGGTGGTGCCGGTGGTGATTATTGCCATTTACCTGCTCATTGTGCGGCGATTGGGGGCGTTCAATGCGCTGTAAGGATTCAAAGTCATTGGCCTCTGGTCGGAGTGCGGGCAGCTACTCCAGGGCTGTCCGTACAAAGGGCTTGATGGTCGGGTTCAAACCGATGGACGCCTGGTGGAGGAGTACCAATGCCGGGTAAGCCTTCGCTGGGCCTGCGTATCGCGTTCTACCTGGGAATGCTCTTCCTGCATTTTCCCATCGCCATCATCGTTCTGTACGCTCTGACCACTGAAGACCGCACCTACCAGTTTCCGCCCCCCGGCCTGACCCTGCGCTGGTTTGGCGAAGCCTTCCAGCGACAGGATATGTGGGCGGCGCTCTGGCTATCGTTGCAGGTAGCGGCCATGGCCACCGGGATTGCCCTGGTGCTGGGAACGATGGTGGCTGCAGCTATGTACCGCTTCCAGTTTTTGGGGAAGGACTTCATCACCGTACTGCTCATCCTGCCCATTGCCCTGCCTGGCATCCTGACGGGCATTGCCTTGCTTACCACCTTCAAGCGGCTGGCCCTGGAACCGAGCTTCTGGACGATAGTCATTGGCCATGCCACCTTCTGCATCGTGACGGTGTACAACAACGTGGTCGCACGGTTCCGACGCACAGGCTATTCCCAGATAGAAGCCTCCATGGACCTGGGCGCGGACTGGTTTGCCACCTGGCGCTTTGTGGTGTTGCCCAGCATTGCCACGGCTTTGCTGGCGGGCGGGATGCTTTCATTTGCCCTGTCCTTTGACGAGGTGATCGTGACCACCTTTACCGCCGCCGACCAGAAGACCCTGCCCATCTGGTTTTTGAATGAGCTGTTTCGGCCCCGCGAGCGCCCTATTACCAATGTGGTGGCGGTGTTCGTTATGCTCATCACCTTTTTGCCGATTGTGCTGGCCCAGTGGCTGACCCGTGATACCGACGACCTGCACGGGGGAGGCAAAACCGGCTGAAAGCTGGCTGGGGGCTAGATCAACCGATTTATGACCAACCAACTTAGCGATAAAGCACACGTGCAACCAAGATGGAAGAAAGGAAAACGAATATGGCAACCAAAGCACTGATTGAACAGAGCAAGATGCTGATAGACGGGCAGTTTGTGGCCGGGGAGAGCACCCCTCTGGACATCCTGAACCCGGCCACGGGCGAGGTACTCCTGAAGCTCCCCGAGGCTTCGGTGGAACAGGTTAAGCAAGCGGTAAATGCGGCTGAAAAAGCCTTTGATGCGTGGTCGCAAACCACGCCCAAAGACCGTTCGCTGATGCTTTTGAAACTGGCCGACAAGATTGAAGAGCACGCCGAGGAGTTCGCCCGACTGGAGTCGCTCAACTGCGGCAAACCCTATCAAGCAGCGCTAAACGACGAAATCCCGGCCATTTCGGACTGCTACCGTTTCTTTGCGGGGGCGGCCCGTTCCATGACTGGCGCGCTGGCGGGTGAGTATCTGGCTGGTCATACCAGCATGATTCGGCGGGATCCTATTGGCGTGGTGGCGAGCATCGCGCCCTGGAACTACCCGCTCATGATGGCGGCCTGGAAGCTAGCTCCGGCGCTGGCAGCCGGAAATACCGTGGTCATCAAGCCTAGCGAGCAGACGCCCCTGACCACCCTCAAGCTGGCCGAACTGCTGGCGGAGATTTTCCCGTCGGGGGTGGTGAATGTGGTGACTGGGGTGGGTGAGACGGTGGGCTCTACCCTGATTCACCAGCCTGGGGTGCGGATGATTTCCCTGACCGGCGATGTGGCCACCGGGAAGCGGGTGCTCGAGGCCGCTTCGCAGAGCCTGAAGCGCACCCACCTCGAGCTTGGCGGCAAGGCCCCGGTCATCGTGATGGATGACGCCGACCTCGAGGCCGCCGTGCAGGGCATCAAAATTTTTGGCTACTACAACGCCGGGCAGGACTGCACCGCAGCCTGCCGGGTGTATGCGGGCAAGAAAATCTACGACAAGTTTGTGGCCGAGCTATCGGACGCGGTCAAGTCCATCAAGGTGGGGGCGCAAAACGATGAAGGGGTGGAGATGGGGCCCCTGATTACCGAGCGGCAGCGGGCTCGGGTGGCCAGCTTTGTGGAGCGGGCCCGCATGCAGAAGCACATCGAGGTCACAGTGGGGGGCCACCCGATGGAGGGCAAGGGCTTCTTCTACGAGCCCACCGTGGTGGCGGGTGCCCTGCAATCCGACGAAATCGTGCGCCGCGAGGTGTTTGGGCCGGTGGTTTCGGTTACGCGTTTCTCCGACCCCGAGGAAGCCATTGCCTGGGCCAACGACTCCGACTACGGCCTGGCCAGCTCGGTCTGGACGCAGGACGTGGGCAAGGCCATGCGGATTGCTAGCCGCTTGCAGTACGGCGCTACCTGGATCAACACCCACTTCATGCTGGTAAACGAGATGCCCCACGGGGGGGTCAAGCAGTCGGGCTACGGCAAGGACATGAGTATGTACGCGCTCGAGGACTACACCGTAGCGCGGCATATCATGGTCAAGCACTAGCAGTGCCGAAAGCCCAATGCTGAAGGCTCAAAGCGAAGTTCAGACCAGGGTTCTCATACCATCTTTGCCCGAACGCTTCACAAAACATGGGTTTGGTGAAGTAGGGAACAGGGGATAGGGGTTAGGTTGTAGGCAAATAGATACCTACCAGCTACCTGCTAAGTGCGCCCACGATAGAAAGGTGCGGTTTTGATGCGGTGTGACACGTATGAGGGGCTTGCAGTGGCGCGGCGCAAGCCCTGGCTCTGGATCGTGAATGTAGATTTCGGAGGTGGAGATACTTACCACCCACTTCCACCTCTGGGCTAAAGCTGCGCGGTATCGCCCCAGTTTTGTAGCAGGGCCCGGTAGGCCGGGTTCTGGTAACGCGAGAGCAGAAAGGCCGGGGCATAGCTGGGCAGCGCGGCCCCGGTGACGTGGGCCGCCAGCAGCTCCCCTGCGGCGCAGGCGGCCATGACGCCAAAGCCCGACAAGGCCCCCACCAGGTAAGCGCCCCGCACCGGCAGCGGGCCGATGAGGGGGCGGTTTTCCTGGGTTTTGAGGTAATAGCCCCCGTCTATCCAGGGCCTAGGGGCTTTCTCGAAGTACCGCTGTAGGCCCGGCACCATCACCGACAGGCCGCGCAGGGTGATATCGGCGTAGTGGGGGTCTGGGGGAATGGGGAAGGTGGGTTCAACGGGTTCGGTATGGTGGTTGTACAGCACAATCAGGGTGGTGCTATCCCCAAGCCCGTCGGGCCGGCCATGCACCCCTGCCGGGAACTTCTGCAAGAGCCAGCGAGCGTACTCGTCTTCGGCCAAAAGGAGGCGCTCCTCGAGGCTCCAGGGCAGCTCTACCTCGTCCATCCAGATCAGCATGGGAGCCTCGCGGGGTACCACCCCCAGGGTCTCGCTGAAGCTCATCTTGAGGTGCCGCTCGGCAAAGACGGGCAGCTCCACCCCCAGCATCCGGCCTACCTGTTTTTGCATGGGCCCGGCGGCGTTGATGAAGATGGAGGTTTCCAGGGTTTCGGTGGAACCCTCTTCGCGCGCGACCTCCACAGACTGAACCGCGCCCCCCATCGTCTCAACCCCCACCACCTCACCCCGCACCAGCCGAACCCCGTGTTCGCGGGCTTTTTCCAGCAGGTACATGCCCAGTTGCTGGGCCGAGAGCCAGCCCGCCCGCCGGACGTGCAGCACCGCCTGGGTGCCTGGGGTCAGGTAAGGAAAGTGCTGCCGGATCAGGGCCGGGTTGGTCATCAGGTCGGCCCCCTCGAGCCCAGAGTCGAAGCCCTGGGCAGGGGAGGGCTGGTAGGAATTTTGGCTGTGGCTGTGAACCCGCAGGGCCCCCGCGCCCTTTTGGGCGGCGTCCAGGGCGGCCTCGGCCAGCATGGGAATTTTGCCTGCATCGGCGGTGGCGTAGAGGTAACCCCGGCGGTTCAGGTGGATGCGGTTGGCAGATTCCTGGGCGATGGCCTCGAGCAGCTCGATGCTGCGGTTCATGAAGGCAATCATGTGGCCGTCCGGCCCCGGCCACCAGTTGCGGTAGGCCTCGGTAGACTTGTCGGAGGTGAGCGAAAGGGGGTCGCCCTGCTCCACCAGGACGATGTTCTTCAAGCCCTTTTTCGCCAGGTAATAGGCCGCCGCGACCCCGGCGATACCGGCTCCGCAGATGACGGCCTCGGCTGTACTGTTTGGCATAATATGTATACAGTATACACCCAGGCACAAATTGCGTCGGAAACAGCCTATCGTTGGAGGCCAATGGCTGAACATCGAATCAGTCCAGCAGAGCCTGCACCGCTTCCATGAGCTGCAGCTCCTCGAGAGGACATCGCCCAATACCCTGTCGCTCAACAGAAACCCTGATACCTGGTTCATCAAGTAGCTGACGGGGTTTTTCTATTCGTGTTGTGTTACGGGAGGGCTGTTACAATACTTTAGTGGATTGGCGCACAGAGGTCGTGGAAAGCCTGGTTCCCCTGGGTGTCGAGCGGGTGTATTTGTTTGGCTCCCATGCTCGAGGCACCGCTACAAAGCGCTCCGACCTTGATCTGCTGGTGCTGTGGGAGACGGTGCTGCCGCCCCTGGAGCGTATAGGTCAGGTGCTGTGGGCATTGCGGGAACTGCCCTGGGTGGTAGAGCCGGTGGTGCTGACCCCTTCTGAATTCGAGGAACGCCGCAACCTGCCCTTCCTGCGGGGCGTGCTGAGGGAGGCCCAACTCCTGTATGAGCGTGGAAAAACAGCAGCTTGAGGCCCGACGCTGGCTTCGACAGGCCGACGACGACCTCGAGGCATCCCGTGCCCTGGAAGTTGCAGGCAAGTATGCCCAGGCGGCTTTCTTCGCCCAACAAGCGGGGGAGAAAGCCCTGAAGGCCGTTTGGCTGGCCCTGGACGCAGACCCCTGGGGACACTCCCTGGGCCGCCTGGTTCGGGAGATGCCAGACGCGGCCAGAGAGGTGTTCGCCCCCCTGCTAGAAGAAGCCCTGGCCCTTGATAAGCTCTACATCCCCACCCGTTACCCGGATGCGCTGGCCAACCTAACGCCCGCCGAGGCTTACACCCGGCGAGAGGCCCAAACTGCCCAGGCACAGGCCGGAGCCATTTTGAGCGCGGTGAAAAGGTGGCTGGATGCAGCCACGTGAAGGGCAGGCTTAGAGCGCTCATCACACAGGTTAAGCCTTCCGACTTCAAGAAAGCCTTGTTTTGGACAGAACAGTGTACGACACCTGCCCCCTAACCCCTGCACTCAATCTACTGCTCCAACCGTGTGCAAAGTGTTCAGGTGAAGTCAGGGCGAACCTTGCCGATGGGCGTTGGCGGATTGTCCTAGCCCAGTAGCGCCTGCACCGCTTCCTCGAACACCTCGGTATGCCGCCGCACCTGCTCGGGGGTGGTCTCGGGCGAGATGAGGGTCATGTTGTGGAAGGGGGTGAGCAGGATACCCCGGTTCAGCATGAACAGGTGGATGAAGGGGTCGAG
>FWWM01001091.1_pt1 | contig 11599 bp, 8 predicted proteins | sample 2228351 | NCBI WGS metagenome assembly FWWM01 (sample SAMEA103939774, study PRJEB20133) | metagenome | reverse complement strand
GTAATAATTTTTTCGAGATAATCTCTTAAAGCATCAATTTTAATTGTTGTGATAACATCACTTGCAAAGGCGTGAATGAGCATTGCAGTTGCGGCTTCTTCACCGATGCCTCTTGTTTTAAGATAGAACTTTGCTTCTTCATTTAATTTACCAACTGTGGCGCCGTGTGAGCATTTAACATCATCGGCAAAGATTTCTAATTGCGGTTTTGAATTCATGGTTGCATCATCAGAAAGAAGAATTGTGTTGTTTTCCTGAAATGCATTTGTTTTCTGAGCATCCGGTCGAACCATAACTATTCCATTAAATACGCCTCGCGCTCTATCTTCAAGAATTCCTTTGTAATGTTCGTGAGAATTGCAATTCGGTTTTGCATGGTCAATCATTGTATGAGCATCAAAAAACTGCTCGCCATCAATCATAAACAAACCGTTGAGCATTGATTCGCCGCCTTCACCATGGAATCTGGTAGTAAACTCATTCCTTGAAAACTCTGCACCGGTTGAAATCAGATGAGAAGAAAAATTACTGTTTCTTTCCTGATCAACTTCCATTCTGGCAATGTGAAAAGCTTTTTTACTTTCTTCCTGAAGTTTAATGTGGTCTACAACTGCATTCTCACCAACAAATATTTCTGTAACAGAATTGCTCAGATAAATTCCATTGTCTTCAGAAACATAATGCTCGATAATTGAAACCTGAGAATTGTCTTCAGCAATGAAAAGATTCCGTGGTTGAACTGCAAATTTCTCATTCCCGGCTTTGTTAATAAAAATAATATGAATCGGATCTTCAATTATTTGATTTCGGGGAATCAGAATGAAAGCTCCATCTTTGGTGTAAGCAGAATTAAGCGAAGTGAATAAATTATTTGAATCCTCAGCGTATTTTCCGAAGTGTCTGAGCAATGCAGGATGATTGTTTTTGATTGCACTTGCAAGATTCATTACTTCAACTGAGTTCGGGATTTCTCCCAGTCTCGATAGATCTCTTCTGAATTCACCATTTACAAAAACCATTAAATGATGCTCAAGTTTGTCGAAAAGAAATTTACCAACGATTTCAGGCGTTACATCAGTTTTAACCGGAATTACATTAAAATTATGTTTTATTACAGGCGACAGATTTGTGTATTTCCATTCCTCATCTCTGGTTGTTGGAATGCTGAGCGAGGAAAATTTGGATAAAGCCATATTCCTGATTTTTTGAAATGCTTCAGTTCTCTCGCCATTAAGACTTTTTTCAAATGTCTGAAAGTTTTTTATAAACCAGTCTTTGAACTCTATGTTATTCATTTCATCAATCCTTATACAGTTACTTCTGATTTACCGTTTTTAATCCAATCATAACCTTTTTCCTCAAGTTCAATTGCAAGATCTTTGCCGCCGGATTTTACAATCTTACCATTGTAAAGCACATGAACAAAATCAGGAACAATGTAATTGAGAAGTCTCTGATAATGGGTTACAACAATGATCGCATTATCATTTGAGCGAAGTTTGTTAACACCATTTGCAACAATTCTCAATGCATCAATATCAAGACCTGAATCAGTTTCATCAAGTATTGCAAGCTTTGGATTGAGAACAGCCATCTGAAATATTTCATTTCTTTTTTTCTCACCGCCAGAAAATCCTTCATTAACAGAACGGCTTAAGAACTTCTGATCGAGTTCAACAAGTTTACTTTTCTCTTTCAGTAATTCAAGGAATTCCATTGCATCAAGTTCTTCTTCACCGCGGTATTTTCTTATTTCATTTACTGCGGTTTTCAAAAGATTAGTATTGCTTACTCCGGGAATCTCTACCGGATATTGAAAAGCAAGAAAGACACCTTCTCTTGCTCTGTCTTCAGGTGAAAGTTCAAGCAGGTTTTTACCGTTGTACCAGATTTCTCCCTCGGTTACTTCATATTCTTCTCTTCCGGCAAGTACAGAAGCTAAAGTTGATTTACCGGAACCATTCGGACCCATTATTGCGTGAACTTCACCGGCATTTACTTTCAAATCAATGCCTTTAAGAATTTCATTCCCGTTTATACTTGCGTGTAAATTTTTTATTTCTAATAACATTTTAACTTTTTCCTTTTGATTTTTTAATTTCCGAACGATCGTCACACTAAGCTCCCTGACGGAATTCAGGCTGGTCAAAATCCGCCTGTCCAGCAGACAGGTGTGACGGTCATCCTTCGACAAGCTCAGGATGACATTTTATTAATTATTAATCAACCTCCAATTTAATCCCTCTCCTTTGAACCTTGCCTCCCGGCAGGAAGGGTTTGGGCAAAGCTTTTATCCAACACTACCTTCTAAACTTATACTTAATAATTTTTGTGCTTCAACGGCAAACTCCATCGGAAGTTCAGCAAGCACTTCTTTTACATAACCGTTTACAATCAGGTTAACAGCATCTTCAGTGGAAATACCTCTCTGATTCAGATAGAATATCTGATCTTCACCAATTTTTGAGGTAGTTGCTTCGTGTTCAACCTGAGCAGTTGAATTGTTTATCTCTAAATATGGAAAAGTATGTGCACCACATTTATCTCCAATCAAGAGGGAGTCGCACTGAGAAAAGTTTCTTGCGTTCTCTGCCTTCTTAGTAATTTTCACTAAACCACGATAACTGTTAGTACTTCTTCCGGCAGATATACCTTTTGAAACAATGGTGCTCTTTGTATTCTTTCCGATGTGAATCATCTTAGTGCCGGTATCTGCCTGCTGAAAATTATTTGTAACAGCAACGGAGTAAAATTCACCAATTGAATTATCTCCCTGCAAAATACAGCTCGGATACTTCCAGGTAATAGCTGAACCTGTTTCAACCTGTGTCCAGGAAATTTTTGAATTCACACCACGGCAAGCACCTCGTTTGGTAACGAAATTATAAATTCCGCCTTTACCTTCTTTATCGCCGGGATACCAGTTCTGAACAGTTGAATATTTAATGGTTGCATTATCAAGAGCAATCAACTCAACAACCGCAGCGTGAAGCTGATTTTCGTCTCTCATTGGAGCAGTACAACCTTCAAGGTAACTTACATAAGAACCTTCATCAGCAATAATGAGAGTTCGCTCAAACTGACCGGTTTCCGAAGCATTTATTCTGAAGTATGTGGAAAGTTCCATCGGACAGCGAACCCCTTTGGGAACATAAACAAAAGAGCCATCGCTGAATACAGCCGAGTTTAATGTTGCATAAAAATTATCGGTGTAAGGAACAACACTGCCTAAATATTTCTTTACAAGATCAGGATGTTCTTTTATTGCTTCCGACATCGAACAAAAGATAATTCCAAGTTCTTTAAGTTTGTCCTTGAATGTAGTTGCAACGGAAACTGAATCGAAGACAGCATCCACTGCAACGCCGGCTAACATCATCTGTTCTTCAAGAGGAATTCCGAGTTTATTATATGTCTCACGAATTGCGGGATCAACTTCATCAAGTGAATTATATTTTGGCTTTTTCTTGGGTGCAGAGTAATATGAAATATCCTGATAATCTATAGGAGGATATTTTACATTAGGCCATTTTGGTTCTTCCATAGTTAACCAATGTCGAAAAGCTTTAAGACGCCATTCGGTCATCCATTGCGGTTCTTCCTTTTTAGCGGAAATCTGTCTGATTATATCTTCATTTAACCCTTTGGGAAGACGGTCTTCTTCAACTTCTGTTACAAATCCGTATTTGTATTCTTTATTTGCAAGTTCTTCTATTTTCTGAGTCTCAGTTGTACTCATAATTTCTCCTTAAAGGAAACATTAAATTATTATGGTTCAAAGCTACTTAATCTGTACAAATAAGTCAAGATTCATTGACACAAACCACTAATCTGCATTTTAAGTTCAAAAGTCATTTAAATTGTTTTTATTCGCTTATTCGGTTAATTTTGGACAAAAATTAAACAGAATTAGACTTGAGCGAACAAAACGAAAATAGAACTGATAATTCCCAAAGCGAAGGGTCGGCTAAAACCTCATCAAGTTGGAGAAAAAGCCGCAAAAGATTTTATCCAAGGAAAACTTTTATTTCGGCTGCTTCAAAAGTTCAACCACAGGGAGTGCAAAAAACATCATTTAAAAAAATATCGCTTGTAATCCCTCTGTATAATGAAGAGGAATCTCTTGTACCTTTGGCAAATGAAATTCGAAAGGCGCTTAAACCATTGAATACTCAATATGAAGTAATTCTTGTCGATGATGGAAGCACGGATAATTCACTAAGTGTTATAAAAGAAATTGTAAGAACTGATAAAAGATTTAAGTACTTAAGCTTCAGAAAAAACTATGGTAAATCAGCTGCATTGCAGATTGGTTTCAAAGCCGCAAGCGGAGATGTTGTTGTTACGCTTGATGCAGATTTGCAGGATGATCCGCACGAAATCCCAAATCTTTTGAAAAAATTAGATGAAGGATTTGACCTTTGCTCTGGCTGGAAGAAACAGAGATTTGATCCGTTTATTAAAAAATATTCTTCAAGGTTTTTCAATTTTGTTACAAGACTAATGAGTGGAATTAAACTCCATGATTTTAATTGTGGCTTAAAAGCATATCGGAAAGAAGTTGTTGATAACATAAAAGTTTACGGTGAACTTCATAGATACATGCCTGTTCTGGCAAATTGGCAGGGTTTCAGTGTAACAGAAATTCCTGTCAGGCATCATCCAAGAAGATATGGTAAGACCAAGTTCGGAATTTCAAGATTCTTTAAGGGATTTATTGATTTGATTACCGTTATGTTTGCAACAAGATATATCAAAAGACCAATGCACTTTTTTGGATTTTTTGGTGCTCTTTCATTTTTGATTGGTTTTATTGTCAATGCTTATCTGACAATCGAATGGATAAGTGGTAAACCTTTGAGTAACCGCCCAATGCTGTTTCTTGGTATGTTAATGATTATAGTTGGTGTGCAGTTCTTTTCTGTTGGTTTGCTGGGTGAGATGATTGTTCACAATGCTGAAAGTGAAAGAGAATATATAATCAAAGATCAAAATGTATAATCAGAAACCTATTCCTTCCCGAAATGCACTACGATCCTGTTAAAAATGTTTTTGCTTCAGTAATCAGAAAGATACCTTTTTTAAGAATAGTATTTTATAAAATTCTGAATCTAATGTTTCTTCGGTCATGGTATGTGAGAAGAGAATTAAAACAATTGAGAAAATTATTTCGTAATAAGAAAATTAAAATTCTTGATGCAGGGACCGGTTACGGACAATATACATATTTTATGGCTAAATATTTAACGCCTTGTGAAATAAAAGCCGTTGATATAAAGGAAGACTGGATAAATGATTGTGAAATATTTTTCAAACAAAGAAAAGTGAGCAATGTTTCTTTTTCAGTTAATGACTTAACTAAAATAGATTATTCAAATCTGTTTGATCTCATTGTTTGTGTTGATGTAATGGAACACATTCAGGATGATGTAAAAGTATTTCAGAATTTTTATAATGCTCTTAATGAGAATGGTTATTTGCTGATAAATACGCCTTCCGTATTTGGTGGTAGTGATGTACACGATGATAAAGATGAAAGTTTTATCGGTGAGCATGCAAGAGTTGGATATTCAAGGGAAGAATTAGAATCTAAACTTCATCCAATTGGATTTACAACTTACCAATCCAAATACACATACGGATTTTGGGGAGATAAAGCGTGGCGATTGGGAATCAAATATCCAATATTGATGGTAAATATTTCCAAGTTACTTTTGTTGGTTCTTCCATTATATTACTTAATAACATTTCCGTTTACATTTATTATGATGTTGATTGATTTTAATAGGAATAATAAAATAGGATCAGGCATCAATTTTATCGCAAAGAAAAAATCTTAATTTATCAGCCGGAGATTGAATGGCAGCTAAAGAAAAAAAGAATTTAAAGTCAGAAAAGAAATTCAAAGAAACATTCTTAAATAGTTTTAGCCTCGATAATTATATCCCACAAAAGTTTCAAACGCTTGTCTTGCTTTTAACTGTACTGGTAATATTTATTTTATTTTACTATCCACTTTATTTTGGAGGAAAAACTTTTCAATCCGGTGATATTATTACAAGTGAAAGCAGCCGCACTTATGTTGAAAATCACGAAGGCGGTTTTACTTTATGGAATCCTTATATATTCTGTGGAATGCCTGCTTATGCAATGTCTGTTGGATACAAGTGGTTCAACATTGTATATGTAATTACAAACTCGGTTAGATCAGTATTCAGTGCTCCATTTAATAACCAATATGCAATGTGGACGTTTTATCTTGTTGCGTTAGCTTATACAATGTACTTTTTTATGATGAACCGAACCCAAAACAGATTGGTAAGTTTATTTTCTGCTCTTACGGTTTCATTCAGTACAGGTATAGTTGTATTTCTTTATATTGGTCACGTAACAAAGCTAACTGCAATTTTTGTTTTTCCTGTAATACTGCTGCTTCTTCTTAATTTCCAAAAGCAAATAAAATTGCTGGATGTAATGTTACTGTTGTTCTTTATGCCCGTCATGTTTTTGGGCTGGCATGTGCAAATAATTTTCTACATCTTTTTTGCAGTACTAGTTTATTTCATCTATTACTTCATCAGTGCTTTGCGGAGTAAAGACAATTTTCTTACTAAGCAACTCTTAAAATCAGCAGTAATATTTTTATTTGCTGTTTTGGTTGGACTGGGAATTATGTCCGATAATTTTACACAGGTTTGGGAATATACTCCTTACTCAACTCGTGGTACAGAAAGTATTTTAGATCGTGAATCAGGAAATTTAAAAAAGACTGAAACTGATTTTTATGAATACGCAACCAACTGGTCATTCTCTCCGGGCGAAATATTAACTTGGATTATCCCATCATACTATGGATTTGGTAAATCTGTTTATAACGGACCACTTTCACAGAATCAGGATGTGGAAGTAAACACTTACTTTGGTCAGATGCCATTTGTAGATGTTGCGATGTATATGGGAGTCATCGTTTTCTTTCTCGCAATCTTGTCAATGATAATTAATTGGAAAGATAAATTAGTAAGATATCTGACTATCCTTGCATTTATAGCAACTTTAATTTCATTTGGCAGAACCTTTCCGATTGCTTACGATTTGATGTTCCACTACTTCCCGTTCTTTGATAAATTCAGAGTCCCATCAATGATTTTAGTGCTAGTTCAACTTAGCTTTCCAATTCTTGCCGGACTCGGAATAGCAAAACTAATATCATTAAAAAATGAGAATAATAAAAAATACGATAACCTGGTTAGGAATATATTCTTTGTCTTAAGCGGAATTTTTCTTCTCACAATTATTCTTGGTTCGCCTATTAAAAGCTGGTTTATATCACACATTAACGCTGCCGGAGAAAAAGGAACAAGACTGCAGCAGATTCACGATTATATGGCTGATATGTTTTTAACCGATGCCCGCTTGGCTTTCTTTTTTTCAGCTGCTGTATCCGGATTGATCTTTGCATACCTAAAATCCTTTTTAAGCAGAGATTTAATGATCACATTTATCATAGTTATTTCATTGGTGGATATTTTCAGAATCAACCATCGCGGTGAAACTTATCAGGAAATGCAGAACATCGAGAAGCTATTTCAGAAACCTGAATACGTTACTGCGATTGAGTCGTTAAAAGATAAATCTGTATTCAGAATCTTAAACTTAAAACAGGATGGATCATTAGGATCAGTGCAACAGAACTCTAATTTTAATGCTTACTTTTTATTACAAGATCTTTACGGTTATTCAGGTATTAAACCTCGTGCTTATCAGGATTATATGGATATTCTTGGCAGCCCGGCAAATGCAACACTATGGCGTATGGCAAATGTAAAATACCTGATACTCGATAATCCTGTATCTATGGCAGGATTAAATCCTGTTTATTCCGGAAATAAAACTTTTGTATATCAGAATGCAAACGCTTTACCTCGTGCTTATTTTGTAAACTCTGTTCAGAAGGCAACAGCTTTGGAAATTCTTAACAAAGTAAAAAATAATCAGTTTGATCCGAAAGAAATTGCATTTGTGGAAGATGCAGATCTACAGGTAGATAAGCCGGATAGTACAACATATGTTGAAATTGAAAAGTATGGTGATGAAAACATCTACTTAAAAGTCAAAGCAAGTGGAAATAATTTTCTGTTTCTTGGAGATACATATGTAGGTAAAGGCTGGAAAGCTTATGTTGATGGAAATGAAACCAAAATCTACAGAGCAAACCATAATTTTAGAGGAATCATAGTTCCAGCTGGTGAACACAAAATCCATTTTGAATATTTACCGGAATCATTTGTCATCACAAAAAATATATCGCTGATATTAAGTTCACTTGTGGTACTGGGATTAGTGGTTTCAATTGGAATGAATTTTAGAAGAAAAAAATTGCCAAGCGAGTAAACCCAATTGGATAATAGAAAGAAAATAGACACGAAAATTGATTTTCGTTCAGATTCTTTTAAAAAATATTTTTCTAATACTTCGTGGTTACTATTTGAAAAAATAATTCGTCTTGCTCTTAATTTTATTGTAATGATAGCAGTTGTTCGTTACCTTGGTCCTGATCAATTCGGTATTTACAGCTATGCAATTAGTTTTTATGGATTGTTTGTTGCATTCATCTCACTAGGGTTAGAAGGTATTGCTATACGTGAGCTTGTCAAGTTTCCGCAAAGACGTGATGAAATATTGGGCTCTGTTTTTTATTCTCAATTTATTGGAGCTTCTATAGCTGTAATTTTCATAACACTAACTCTAGTAATTACCGGTGAAGCATTAAATACAGCTCTGCTAATTATAATAATCTCATTATCATCATTTTTTCAAACCTTAAACGTTGTTGATTACTACTTTAGATCTACAGTTAAAGCAAAGTATTCTGCTTACGTCCTTTCAACTTCAGTAATTTTGGTATCGATAACTAAATTAATACTGATACTAATTGAAGCACCATTAATTGCGTTTGTGATAGCTTATTCATTTGAGTTTGTATTTAATTCAGTTGGCTATTTCATAGCTTATCATAAACAAAAACTAAAATTAACCAATTGGAAATTTGATAAGAGTTTGGCAGCAAACCTGCTAAAAGACAGTTGGCCTTTAATTCTTTCCGGAGTTGTTGTTTCAATTTATATGAAAATTGATCAGGTAATGATTAAAAATATGCTTGATGTAAAAGAAGTTGGATATTATGCAGCCGCAGTCAGATTGAGCGAAGCCTGGTATTTTATTCCAATAGCTGTCAGTAATGCACTTTTCCCGGCTATTGTAAATGCTAAAAGCATAAGCAAAGAATTATACTTAAGCAGATTACAAAAACTTTACGATATTTTGGCTTGGATAGCTATTTTAATTGCCTTACCTGTCAGTTTTTTTTCGAAAGAAATAATTTCTCTGTTGTACGGGTTAAATTACTTGCCATCCGCACCTATACTTACCATATATATTTGGGCAGGCGTAGCCGTGTTTCTGGGAGTCGCAAGCAGTCAGTTTTTAATAACTGAAAACTTGACAAAAGTTTCTTTTTACCGGACTGCTTTAGGTATGGTGGTAAATGTTATTCTTAACTTATTTTTAATCCCCTTATATGGTATCTTAGGTTCAGCATTTGCCACATTGATTGCGTATAGTATTGCAGTTTTTTCAGTTGTATTCTTTAAAGACTTGTATAAAGTATTTTTAATGATGATAAGAGCCATATTATTTATAGACTTGCTTAGAATGATTTTCAAAAAAAATGTTAATGAAAAATCTAAAAAAAATATTACCTGAACCCATTTATTTAAGATTAGTTGAATTTTACAACAATCATCTACTTGATTATTCAACCAAAACATATTCTCAGGAAGGTGAAGATCTGATATTGAGAAAACTATTTTACGGTAAAGAAAATGGATTCTATATTGATGTCGGGGCACACCATCCTAAGAGATTTTCTAATACATATTATTTTTATAAAAAAGGTTGGAGAGGAATAAATATTGAAGCAAGGCCCGGAAGTAAAAAACTGTTTGATAAATTGAGACCAAGAGACACTAATATTGAAAAAGCTATTAGCTGTGAACCAAAGGATCTTAAATATTACATGTTTAATGATCCTGCTTTAAATGGATTTAATGAAGAGAATATGCTGAGATTAAAAGATCATCCAAAGTATAAACTTATTGATACAAAAATTATTAAAACAACCAGATTGGATGTTCTGCTCAAAGAAGTAATTTCTACAGATCAACAAATAGATTTTATGAGCATTGATGTTGAAGGATTAGATTATGATGTATTAAAATCTAACGATTGGAATATGTTTAGACCTTCTGTAATCTTAGTAGAAGATCCTAAATACAATTTTCAAAATGGATCAGAAATTTCAGCATTCCTAGAATCAATTGAATATAAAATATTTGCAAAGACATTCAATACTTGTTTTTATTCAGTTTATAATTCAAATGTTTTTTAATCTTTAGCAACTTTGTTTGCATATTAAAGAACATTAATAAACGTTTTTATTTTGTTTGTTAATTCGTATTTCTATGAATTTAGCTCCAATAATTTTATTCGTTTACAGACGCCAAGCGCACACTAGAAAAACAGTGGAATCATTAAGACTAAATAAACTTGCCTCAGATAGCTTACTGTTTATTTTTTCAGACGGGTATAAAAACGAAAATGATAAGAAGGCTGTTGAAGAAGTAAGAAATTATATTTCGACAATTACCGGCTTCAAGGAAATCAAAATAATTTTGAGAGAGAAGAATCTTGGTTTAGCAAATTCTGTAATATCGGGAGTTTCTGAAGTTATAAATAAATATGAGAAAGCTATTGTTCTTGAAGATGATATAGTCACCTCACCATATTTTTTAAAGTTTATAAATGAAGCTTTGGAGTTTTATAAGGATGATAAAAAAATATATTCGATATCAGGCTATAACTTTCCGATAAAAATTCCAACTGATTATAAATATCAAATATATATTTCACCACGCCCATCATCATGGGGTTGGGCAACCTGGAAGGATAGATGGGAGAAAGCTGAATGGAAACCTGAATCAGTTATTAATATTCGGGATAAAAAAACTATTAGAAATCTTATGGATAAAGCCGGTAAAGATTTGGCACCAATGCTTCTTAAATCAATTGAAGGAAAGATCAGTTCCTGGGCTGTTAAGTGGGCTTTTACTCATTTAAAGAATGGTTCATATTGTTTATATCCAATAAAATCGCTGGTAAAAAATATTGGAACTGATGCAACCGGTACAAACTTTAAGTTTTACTTAAAAAAGTATGATGTTAATCTTGATCCTGAACTTAAATTTGAATTTTTTACTGATCAACTTCTATTTTTAGAAGAAATACAAAATCAGATAAATTCTTTAGTAAATCCATCAATCTTTAGACAGACTATTAACTATTTCAAATAATTAAAATTATTTGGATTTAATTTGCGAAAATATTATTCAGCCTTAATGGAATATTATAATAAGCAGTCATATGAACCTGGATTTTTGGGGCTTTTCATTAATCCCTTTTATATAGCCCGCAAAGAATTGGTAAAAAATATCACTTCATTAGCAAATGAAATATGTGGCATTACTTTAGATATTGGATGTGG
>FWWM01015558.1_pt1 | contig 11600 bp, 8 predicted proteins | sample 2228351 | NCBI WGS metagenome assembly FWWM01 (sample SAMEA103939774, study PRJEB20133) | metagenome | reverse complement strand
CCGCTGGTCGTCCGAACTATCTCCTGAGCGATGCGGGCGGGCAGCTCGCTGGTGGCGTCGCGTTGCCGGATCAGCAGGGCGATCGCCGCGCGGGCTTCGGTGCGTTCGTTGTCGCCGAACAGGGTCAGCGGGAGCAGGTCGGCGGCGATATGGGGCTGGCCGGCGGCAGCCAGCTCCAGGGCGATGCGGCGGGCGGCGACGGTGCGGAAGTCTGCCTCTGCTCCCTGGATGAGGGCAAGGGTCTGCCGCAGCTCGTCGTAAACGGTGCGGGGACGCTCGCTGCCGGGCCGGAGGTTGCGGCCGGTGTCCGGCACCCACGGCAGACGGAGCTGCTGGGCGACCTGCTGGTCGTCGCCGCCCAAGGCGATGCACAGCAGGGCGCATTCCGTGGCGATTGCGTGCCCCACCGGCGAGGGCTTGCTGGTGCGCAGCGTCCCCCGCGTCTGCTGCACCAAGGCATGGGCCTGCTTGAACTTGTCCGGCGTGTCGTGGTGCAGCAGGTACTTCGCCTCGACCAATTGCATCAGGGCGTTCAGCAGCGGCGCCTCGGCGGCGGACAGCTCCGGCAGGCTGGCTTGCAGCTCCTGTTTGGCCTCAACAAGTAGCTGTTCCTCGTTTTTGACCCGCGAGCGGTGCGTGAAGTAGACGATGCTGCCGACGACCAGGCCGACTACGGCCACAACGGTCCCGGCGATGAGGAGTTTTTCCCGCAGGGGCCGCGGCTCCAGCTCGATTTCGGTGACGCCGGCCTGGACGAGGGCTTCGCCGGAGACCATCGCCGCGGCGGCGGTGTCCACCACGCCGTCGAGCTGTTCTATGTTCTGGCGGGCCAGGCTGGGCAATCCCTGAGCCTGTTGCCGCCAGTCGGCGGGCTTTTGCGATTTGGGCTCGGGTACCCGCAAGCGTTGCCGGCATTCCGGACAGAGGACGTTCTTACCCGCTTTGGAACGATCTTCCTGCCACTGGTGGCCGCAATAGTCACAGGTCATGGGGATGGTAGCGGCCGGCGCGGCGGGGGACGGCTCGGCGGCCGACTCGGTCAGCACGGCGATGGCCGCCGCTTCGATCTCCGCCTGCGATCGCGGCCGCGGAATGACGATCTCCCGCCGGCACTGCGGGTTTTTGCAACGTGCCCGCTTGCCCGCCAGCTCGTCCTTCAAACGATAATGCGTCTGACAATACGGGCAGTCGAATTCAATAGACATGAGCCATCATCCCGTTGGGACCTGGTTGAGGGCCGATCTGTGTGCCATTATCCGCAACGAGGAGGATCAAGGCAATTGGCTCAATCCGTTATACTTCGTAAAATCACACATCTTCTTCCAGTCGCCTTCCGCCTTCGCTGTTCCTCGCCGCGGATCCCGATGATCGTCCGTCCGCCGCAATCAACCTGTGACCGTCAGAGGATGCGGGTCGCCTGGACCAAATCGGCGTGATGGACGGGTGTATGGACCGGCACCAGTAGGCACGCGGCCGGCTCGGCGGCACAGTCCAGGATGATCTGCTGCGGATTGGGGAGGTGGAAGCCGTTGGGGGCCGGGATGTGTCCGCTGATCAGCAGGTCGGCGTCGGCGATGTGCAGGAAGCGGGCGACATGTTCGGGGCGGGTGTCGCGGCCCCAGACCAGGGCGTGGATGCTGCCGCGCGGGGCCAGCTCGGCGGGGTCGGCCGCCGCCTGCTCGAGGCGGGCCGGCTGCCACTGCTCCAAATCGCGGGCGGCGGGCAGGCTATGGCTGACCAGCAACCGGTTCGGCGTGCGGATCATCACCGGCAGGGCGGCAAACAGCTCCACGTAAGCCTGATAGACCTGCGGTCCCCACTGCGGGCCGTAAGCGGTGTGTACGCCGGACTCGAACAGGGCGTTGTAGTTCTCATCTCCTTTGAGGATGGGACGTTGCGTCCACTGGGCCAGCTCGTGGTTGCCGAGCAGATAGTGAACCTGCTTGGGGAACTGGGCGATCAGTGCGGCGAAGCGGTCGAGCAGTTGGTGGGACTGGTCGGAACCGTCCGGATAGCGGAACGGCCCGTGGATCAGTTCTTGGAGCACGAGGTGGCGGCGGGGGTGGCGGGGGAGGTCGGCCAGTTGGACGATTTTTTGAAAGTTGGCGAGGTGCCCGTGCAGGTCGCCGGCGATGAGGAGTTCGTCGGCGTGCTCGAGGCGGACGACCCGTCCGCGGCGACCGGGCATGGCCCGCAGGAGCACCGCCGCCTGGCGGAGCAGGACCAACAGGCGTTCCGGCGAGGGCATGGCGGCCGTAAGTGTAAATTGGGTAACGAGTTACAACAGTATTGTCTGGCGACGGCCCGCACCCAGCCTGCGGCCTCATGCAACGACGTCCTGAGCCCTTTTCAGCTCAGACGACCTAAGCCCTTTTCAGCTCAGGCAAAACTGCGTTAGGTATCGCAGCACGTCGCGGATAGAAATCACGCCGACCGGGCGGTCTTGTTCGACCACGGGCAGATGGCGGTAGCCGCCGGCGTCCATTTTGGCCAGGGCCACCGCCAGGATGTCGGTGGTCTGTACGGTCTCCGGATGCGGCGTCATGAATTCGCGGACGCTGCGACGGGCGTAGTCTTCCAATCCGGCGATCCGCAGCAGGAAGTCCCGCTCGGTGAGGATGCCGGCCAGTTGCTGCTGGGCGTCGGTGACCATCACGGCCCCGATGCGGTGGTGGATCATCGCCTGCAGGGCGTCGGTCAAAGGGGCGTCGGCGGGGACGGTGACCGGTGGCCGCCGGTGCAGCAGGCAGGCCACCGTGTCGTTGAGCAGCGAGGTTTCGAGCCGTCCCGGCGGCGGGGCAATGTCCAGGGCCGCCAGCGGCGTCTGACACCGCTCGCACTCATCCGCACCCGGCGGATTGGGATGGTCGCAGGCCGGACAACGCATCGTTTGCCCCCCTCAGGGTCGCGCTGGTCGCTCCGCCCCCTGCCCCCGACGCGGCCAAGTGTCCCCGGACCGAGCTAGGCTTCCACCTTCCAAATGTCCTCGGCCTTGAACAGGTCCTCCAGACGTCCCGGCCCTTTTTTGGCGATCGCATCGCTGATCCGGGCGTCCAGGAGTTCCTCGTAAGTCGGCTTGCGGACGGCCCGCAGGACGCCGACCGGTTCGGGGAACGGCCGTTCCGCCGCCGGATCGTGGACAAACCGGCTCAGCAAGTACGCTAGGGTCGGGTCCTCGGCGGTCTCGTCGTGGACGAGGATGTCGTCCAGGCCGCAGTCCCGCCCGATCTCGACCACCTCGGGCTTGATCCCGTTGAGGCGGATCCCCTTGCTGCGGTCCTTGCCGAAGACCATCGGCTTGCCGTGTTCCAAATAGAGGACGTTGTCGGACTTGACCGTCTTGTCGGTGGCGTATTCGAACACGCCGTCGTTGAAGATCTTGCAGTTCTGGTAGATTTCGACGAAGGCGCTCCCTTTGTGGCGGGCGGCCCGCTGCAGGATGTGGACCATGTGCTGGACGTCCACGTCGATGGTGCGGGCGACGAAAGTGGCTTCGGCGGCCAAGGCGATCGACAGGGGTCGCACCGGCGTTTCAAACGACCCGCCCGGCGAGGTCTTGCTCACCGTGCCGATGCGGCTGGACGGCGAGTACTGCCCTTTGGTCAAGCCGTAGATTTCATTGTTGAACAGGAGGATTTTAATGTCGATGTTGCGGCGGAGGGCGTGGATGAGGTGGTTGCCGCCGATCGACAGGCCGTCGCCGTCACCGGTGACGACCCAGACCAGCAGGTCCGGGTTAGCCAGCCGCAAGCCGGTGGCGATCGTCGGGGCGCGGCCGTGGATGGTGTGGAAGCCGTAAGTGTTCATGTAGTAAGGAAATCGGCTCGAGCAGCCGATCCCGGAGACGAAGACGATCTTTTCACGGGGAATCCCCAGCGAGGCCAAGGCCTTTTTCATCTGGGCCAGGATCGAATAGTCGCCGCAGCCGGGGCACCAGCGGACCTCCTGGTCCGTCTTGAAGTCGTCCGGCTTGAGGGTCGGCAGCGGGGCGGTCGGTATGGTCATAACTTCAATCCTCACAGGATGTTAGAATCGATTCTTGGATGCAAGCTCGTTTCGGCGGCGTTGGAGGTTGTGGCCGTAGGGTCCGCGGTGCGGCCGGCCGCCGCTGTGGGGCGTCATCCCTCCCGCAGGGCCTTTTCGATCGCCGCTTCCAGTTCCGAGACCAAAAACGGCTTGCCCTGGACCTTGTTGACCCCCACGGCGGGGACGAGGTATTTGGCCCGCAATAGCCAGCTCAACTGGCCGGAGTTGAGTTCCGGCACCAGGATTTTGCGGAAGCGTTTCAGGACGCTTTCGGTGTTTTTCGGCATGGGGTTGAGGTAGCGGAAGTGGACTTGGGCGAGCTTGAGGCCACGCCTACGAAGACGTTCGACCGCGGTGGTGATGCTGCCGTAGGTGCTCCCCCAGCCGGCGATCAACAGTTCGGCGTCGGCATCGCCGATGACCTCCAGATCGGGGATGGTCTCAGCGATGTTTTCGATCTTTTTGCGACGGACGTGGGTCATGTGCTCGTGGTTGAGCGGGTCGTAGCTGATGTTGCCGGTGACGTCCTGTTTTTCGAGTCCGCCGATGCGGTGTTCGAGGCCGGGGGTGCCGGGGATGGCCCAGGGGCGGACCAGTCGGGCGTCGCGTTTGTAGGGGAGGAAGCGGCCGGCGCTGCCCCCTTCGCCGTCGGCGCCGCTTTCGTGTTTGGGGCCGTGCCAGTCGGCGTCGTTGGGCTGGGTGGCGAAATGGATTTCCAGCTTGGGCAACTGGTCGATGGCCGGGATTCGCCACGGCTCGGAGCCGTTGGCCAGGTAGCCGTCCGACAGGTAGAAGACGGGGCACATGAACTGGGTGGCGATGCGGACGGCTTCCAGGGCCATGTCGAAGCAGTCGGCGGGGGAGCGGGGAGCGACTACGGCGACGGGGCTATCGCTATTGCGGCCAAATAGGGCCTGGAGCAGGTCGGCCTGTTCGGTCTTGGTGGGCAGGCCAGTGCTAGGGCCGCCGCGTTGGACGTCGATGATGACCAGCGGCAGCTCGGTCATGACGGCAAGGTTGATGGCTTCGCTTTTGAGGCAGATGCCGGGGCCGCTGGTGCCGGTCACGCCGATGGCCCCGCCGTAGCTGGCGCCGATGGCGATGCCGACGGCGGCGATCTCGTCTTCGGCCTGGAAGGTCTTGACGCCGTAGCGTCGCATCTCCGCCAGACCCTCCAAGATCGGGCTAGCAGGGGTGATCGGGTAGCTGCCGTAGACGAGGGTGCGGCCGCTGAGGAGTGCGGCGGCGGTCAGGCCGAGCACCGCCGCCTCGTTGCCGGTGATCTTGCGGTAGACGCCGGGGGCGATCTTGGCCTTGGGGACCTCATACTGTACGGGGAGCAGCTCGGTGGTCTCGCCGAAGTTGTAGCCGGCTTTCAGGGCCGCTGAGTTGGCGTTCACGTATTGGGGATTTTTGGCGAATTTCTCGCGGATCCATTTGAGCGTGTAGTCCAGCGGCCGCTCGTAGAGCCAGTAGACCAGCCCGAGGGCGAAGAAGTTTTTGCAGCGGTCGGCTTCCTTGGGGCTGAGCTTGAATTCGGCGACCGCCTCGCGGGTCAGCTTGGCGATCGGCACCCGGATGACCCGGTAGCTGGCCAGGCTGCCGTCTTCGAGGGGGTTGGTGGTGTAGCGGGCCTTTTCCAGGTCGATGGGGGTGAAGTTGTCGGTGTTGACGATCAGGATGCCGCCGGGTTTGAGGTCCTTGAGGTTGGTTTTGAGGGCGGCGGGGTTCATAACAACCAGGGCGTCGAGTTCGTCGCCGGGGGTGTGGATGTCGCTGGCGCTGAAATGGATCTGGAAGCCGGAGACGCCGGCCAGAGTGCCGGCCGGGGCGCGGATTTCCGCCGGGTAGTCGGGGAAGGTGGCGATGTCGTTGCCGACCAGGGCGGAGGTGTTGGTAAACTGGGTGCCCGCGAGTTGCATGCCGTCGCCGGAGTCGCCGGCAAAGCGGATGGTCGCCTCTTGCAGTTGTTCGACTTTACGCGCGGGCCGTTGGGGAGGGGCGGCAGACGGTTCGCTGCGGGTGGTGGCGTTCGGAAGGGTGACCGTGGCGGAGCCGTTTTCCGGAGTCATATAGAAATTACCTCAACGAATCGGATTGTTCATGTTCGCGGTGCAGGGTCGGTGGGGCCGCAACTGCCTTAGTCATGTGCGTTGCTGAGGTACGGTTACCCCGATTGCAAGTATTCACAGTCTATTCTACGGCCCACGTCGGCCGCGGCAGTATCTCTTAAGCTAGTGTATGACAGAAACGGTGCGGCGGGGCAATTTTGCGCCACAAACAGGCGGTATTTGCCGCCGGACGGAGTCCTCCCGTCGGGAACGGGGCAGCGGCTAGTCACCGTTCAACCGCGAAGGTTGGGCAACCGGTACATGCTGGCGTGGTTAGCGTTAGATGGGGGCCGGTCTTGTTAGCGACCGTGTGAGCCGGCGTGGTTGGCAACGTGTCGACACTGCTGCTGTGGCCTAAGCGGTAACGGGCAGAGGTTCAGGCCCCCTCCGGCTCGGCGGGAAACTGCTTGGGATCAGGGGGCTGATTGAAGATCACCGCCGGGAAGTGCTCGACGATGTAACGGAGCAGGTGCCGGGCGGAGAGGATGCCGACGGGGCGGCCCGCACCGTCCACGACCGGCAAGTGGCGGTAGCCCCCTTGCTGCATGCGTTGGATAGCCGTCTGGATGGGGGTGGCCGCCTCAACGGTGACCACCGGTGTGGTCATCACGGCGTGCAGCGGCGTATCTAGCGAGCGGCCGGGGGCCAGTAGGCGGACCAGCAGGTCCCGTTCGGTGAAAATGCCGACCAGTTGGCCGTTTTCCGTCACCAGCAGGCAGCCGCAGCGGTGTTCCCGCATCCGTTCGACCGCGGCGGCCACCAGCGTCGCCGACTCCGCCGTCACCGGCGGACTCAGCTCCAAACGGGAGACGCTGTCCACCCGCAAGTTCCGCGACAACTCGTTCAGCGTCGCATCCATAACTGCTTACCACACAATCATTTGCGAGTCGTACCTGCTCCGACGGGACGCCGGCGCGGACGGGTTTGGCTTCCCCGGCCCGTGGCCGGACCTCGATCCGTTATGCCAGACCGTACATAAGTGTAGAAGCACAATGCGGTTATCGCAAGCGTAAATTTCAGACGTTCCTTTCAACGAAGCCACCTGCCTTCTGCGGCGAGGGGCAGTTGCGGCGAGGGGGGCCGTCGACGGTAGGGGGATCAGACAAACGGGCGTTTGGGGGATGAGACGTCAGGCGGCTGTCAGCTACCGGGCAGCAGCGGCCAGGTGCGGCGGGTCGTCTGGGACGACGGCGAGGCCGCAGACGGGGACATTGGAGCCGCCAAGGCGGGAAATGGGGACGCCCGCTACGGGGAGTCTGCGGCGGCCATCAGCTCGGCGATGACCGCGTCGGCGACCAGCAATCCCCGACGGGTCAGCCGCAACCGCACGCCGTCGTCGTCTAGCAAGCCGATCGCGACCAGGTGCGACAGCGTCCCGCCCACCAGCTCGGCGACGGCAAAGCCGGTCTGCTCGACGAACCGCCGATGCTCCACGCCGATCCGCCGCCGTAACTGCACGGCCAAGGTCTCCATCGCCCGCTCGCGGGGCGGAAGGCACTCGCTCTGGAACGTCGGCGATTCACCACTAAGCAACTTGCGGATATACAGCCGCGTGTCCCGGACGTTCAACTCCCGCCGCCCGAACAGGTAGCGGGCCGCACCGACGCCGAAACCATAATACGCCTCGTTGGCCCAATACACCCGGTTGTGGCGGCATTGGTAACCCGGTCGGGCGAAGTTGGAAATCTCGTATTGTTCGAACCCGGCGGCTTCCAGGCGGTCGATGGCCGCCTCGTACATCGCCGCTTCGACCTCTTCAGGGACCGGTTGCACCTGCCCGCGATGGCGTCGCTTCCACAGCGGCGTCCCTTTTTCATAGGTTAGTCCGTAAGTCGATATGTGGTGAGGATTTAGGGCGATCGCTGCGTCCAGGTCCGCCTCCCAGTCCGCCAACGGGGAACCGGGGATGCCGAAGATCAGGTCCAGCGAGACGACAAAACCGTGCCGCAAGGCCTGCTCGACGACCTGCGGCGTCTGCGCGGCGGTATGACGCCGTTCCAGCACGGCCAGATGCCGCGGATGGAACGTCTGTACGCCGATGCTCACTCGGGTGACGCCGGCCTGTCGCAGCAGGGCCAGTTTGTCGCCGTCCAGGCTGTCCGGCGTGGCCTCGATCGACCACTCCCCCGGCTCAAGGGACACTGCCGGTCCAGAGACCACTGGCGATTCGGGGGACTCCGCCGGCCCCGCGGCCGCTGGCAGCTTGGGGGACCCCGCTGGCTGTCCGTCGTCCGGTGACAAGGGGAGCCATTGCCGCAGCAGGCGGAGGAGCCGCTCCAGTTGGTCGGCGTTGAGGTGGGTGGGGGTACCGCCGCCGACAAAGAGCGTCCGCACCGGGCGGGGTTCGCCCAGCGACTGCAACTCCCGTGCCAATGCCTCCAGGTAATGGTCAATCAGGTGGTCCTGCCCGGCGACGACCGCAAAGTCGCAGTAGCCGCAGTGGTGGGCACAAAACGGCACGTGGACGTAGGCGGCATGCGGGTAAAGCCACGGCGGATGCTCCATACCGAGCCATTGTACGTCCCGAAGGCGGCCGGGATCGCCGGAGGGATCACGCCCGCCGCGGCGGCGACAGGATGGTCCCGCCTCTTGCGTGTATAAAGTCAATCGCGACAACGAGTTACGGGATGAGGAACGCCGTACCGGTGATGACCAAGCCCTCGACGGCCGCACCGGTGAGCGTCAGACCGGGCGGATAGAGGTAGTACGGCGTGGGGCTGCCGGGCAGGCATTTGCCGGCGTTGGTGTCCCAGCAGCCGTAGGCGACACAGGAGGCCAGACTGTTCGGCCACAGCAAGACGTCTTTATAGAAGTAAGCCGTCGAGACCAGGGGCTGGATGATGCCCAGGTCCCAGCCGTAGCGTTCGGCGTTTTTCTCCTCGAAGTGCAGGCGACGGTGGACGACGTAGCCGTTGACGTAGTAAGCCGGTCGCGGCGGATAATCGCCGGTCTTGGCGACGTACTGCAAACCTAGCCCCGCCGGGGGGGTGCGGGGGAAGGCGATCCCTTTGGGATATTTGACGAACGGGTCCCGCCCAGCCTTGATCTCGTCCTGCCGCAACCGCTCGATCAAACGCTCTTCCAACCGATCGTCATTGGTGACCGTGAAAATATCCTGCAGCGGGGGCGTGTAGATGTACCGCGAGCGGTCGTCCTTTTCCTTTGTGGCCAAATCGGAGTCGGCCTTGGGTTTGTCGGCCGGCGGCGGGGCCGTGTCGTCCGGCGTGCGGACAGGCAGAGTCGGCGGCGGCAGCAGCAGGCCCGGCCCGGCGGGGGACGGCGGGTCTGCCGGGGGCGCAGTTACCGCTCGGCTGTCGGGCGGGGCGGCCGGCACCGTCTGGACCGTACGACTTTGTGGAGGTTTATGATAGTAAAAGATTTGCGGTGAGGTGGCTTTGGGGGCCGGCGGTGGCGTTTGCGCCGCCGCGGGCGTCCCGATTGCCAGGGCGATTATCAACGCGATTACCAGGGCGATCAGGCCACAACCGGTCGTCGTACCCTTCCAGCTTGCGGGCCACAGCCGTCGCCGGGGCCGCCCGCCGCTACGGTTCCTCGGCGAAATGTCGGTCCACGCTATAGTTCGGCGCTTCTTGCGTGATCGTAATGTCATGCGGGTGACTCTCCTGCACGGCGGCGGCGGTGACCTGGATGAAACGGGTTTTGGTCCGCAGCTCCTCCAGGTTGCGGCAGCCGCAATAGCCCATGCCCGCTTTCAGCCCGCCCACCAATTGGTAAACGAACGGGGCCAGCGGTCCCTTGTAGGGGACCCGTCCCTCGACCCCCTCCGGGACCAGCTTGCCGTTGTTGGGGCGACCGGCGGCATCGCGGGCCTCGACGTCCCCTTGTTGGTATCGGTCCGCACTGCCGGCGATCATTGCTCCAAGTGACCCCATGCCCCGATATTGTTTGTAAGTCCTTCCACGATAAAGAATTAGCTGTCCGGGGCTTTCGGCCAGGCCGGCAAACAGGCCACCGATCATCACAGAATGGGCCCCCGCGGCCAGGGCCTTGGTGATGTCGCCGGAGTAGCGGATGCCGCCGTCGGCGATGATCGGGATGCCGGTGCCCTCCAGGCCGCGGGCCGCCTCGGCGATGGCCGAAATCTGCGGCACCCCCACGCCGGTGACCACCCGTGTGGTGCAGATCGAGCCGGGGCCGATGCCGACCTTGACGCCGTCGGCGCCGGCCTCGGCCAACGCCCGCGCCCCGGCTTGGGTCGCCACGTTGCCCGCGATGACTTCGATGCGGAACTGCCGCTTCAGCTCCCGCACCGTCTCGATCACGTTTTTGCTGTGTCCGTGGGCCGAATCCACCACCAGCACATCGACGCCGGCCCGGATCAGCGACTCCGCCCGCTCGAAATCGAACACCCCCACGGCGGCCCCCACCCGCAGCCGGCCCCGCTCGTCCTTGCAGGCGTTGGGAAACTTGTGGATCTTGTCGATGTCCTTGATCGTGATGAGACCCCGCAGGCGGTACTCCCGGTCCACCAGCAGCAGTTTTTCCACCTTGTTCCGCATCAGGATCCGCTCGGCCTCCTCCAGCGTGGTGTTCTCCGGCGCGGTGACCAAGTTGTCCTTGGTCATCACCTCGCTGATTTTCTGGTTGTTGTCCGCCAGAAACCTCAGGTCGCGGCGGGTGAGGATGCCGCGCAAATAACTGTTGACCGTAATGGGCACGCCGGAGATGTTGTGCTCCTCCATGATCCGCCGCGCCTGGCCGACCGTCTCGTCCGGCGAGAGGGTGATCGGATCGGTGATGATCCCGTTTTCGCTCCGCTTGACCCGGTCCACTTCCCGCGTCTGTCGGGGGATGCTCATGTTTTTGTGGATGATGCCGATGCCGCCCTCTTGGGCCAGAGCGATCGCCAGCTCGCTTTCGGTGACCGTGTCCATCGGGCTGGACACCAGCGGGATGTTCAGGCGGATGTTAGGCGTCAGCCAGGTGCGGACATCGACGTCCCGCGGGACCACTTCGCTGTAAGCCGGCTCCAGCAGGACGTCATCGAAGGTGATGCCGCGGTAGATGATCCGGTCGTGCATGGGTCTACGCCTCGTTGGGTACGATCCGTGCACAGTAGTTGCAGGTGATTATAGACAGGCTTATGGTCCGGCAGAAGGCGAAGTGGCCATCGCGGCATCGTCCGCCCGTGCGGCGAAGGGGGATCACCGCACGCTGCCGTTGGACCGGAATTGTAAAGGGAAAGCCCGCCGAGGGATGCGGCGGGCGTTGCGATAATCCCCTCATGGGCGTCTGAAGGAGTAGTGTCGGCACGAGCGGCCGGCGCCGTCAGCGGTCAGCGGTCACTGGGCCAGCTCGCCGGCAAAACCGATCTTGCCCAGGCCGCCGATGCCGCCCCAGATCATCCCGCCGATGCCCCCCATGCCCCACATGCCGCCCATCATGTTGAAGCCGCCCATGCCCCACATGCTGCCCATCATGTTGAACCCGCCCATGCCCCAC
>FWWM01015546.1_pt1 | contig 11604 bp, 17 predicted proteins | sample 2228351 | NCBI WGS metagenome assembly FWWM01 (sample SAMEA103939774, study PRJEB20133) | metagenome | reverse complement strand
TACGCAGATGACGCGGATTTGCACGGATAACAATCAAATTAAAATCCGCGAAGATCAGCGTAATCCGCGTCATCCGCGTTCTATAATATTTTTGGTTCTGGCTTGTCCAGGTTAGGTAATTGGGCGATTGGGTGATTGGTAAATTGAGCAAATGCGTCACTGAGTGCTGACGGAAGAATTTAAGTGCTGAAAAACAATTTCATTGCTTCAATGATGATCGAATAAAAAAATTTTTTAAAAGCTGCCAGTCATAGTGACTGGTCTTTTGGCAGATTAACAAATCGATCGCTCAATTTACAGAATCTAAAAGATTTTTTTTGCACCAGGTCGCTATCCATCAAAGCCACTATTCTATTGTCGATTATTTTCGTTCAGACTGATGTTGCCCAGTTACCCTATTACCCATTTACCAAATTACCCGTTGCACTTCAAAACTGTCGGGGACAAGATGATATGAAGCAAAATAGGGGTGATTCTAACATTTCGATCACGGTGGTTTACGACAACGTGAGCTGTGATTCAACTTTGACTTCGGAATGGGGCTTTGGCTGCGTCATCCACACGGAAAAAGATACGCTGTTGTTCGATACTGGAGGCAACGGCAAGGTTCTGCTCGATAATATGCGAAAATTGAACATCGATCCCCGTTCGATTCATTCGGTGGTGATCTCCCATAATCATTACGATCACCAGGGCGGCTTAAAACATTTTCTATCGGCAAATTCAGAGGTGAACGTTTTCATTCCGAACTCTTCGCCAGCGGAGGTGGAGCACGATATCCATGCGAAAGACGCCAAAGCTGTCAGAGTGGATTCATTCACACAAATTAACGAAACCATGTATTCAGCAGGGGAATTGAAGGGGAATATCCCTGAACAATCGCTGGTAGTGCGTTCGGCAAAAGGATTGGTGATTATCACGGGCTGCGCCCATCCTGGCATTGTGCGCATTATCGAGCATGTCAAGCCTCTGTTTCCCTACGAGCCAATCTATCTGGCAATGGGTGGTTTTCATCTGAAAAGTGAAAGTATTCAAAATATCGAAAAGATTGTCAAAACGATTCAGGATTATGGGGTTCAAAAAATTGCACCCAGTCATTGCACAGGAGAAGCAGCGATTCAGATTTTTAAAAATCGGTTTGGCGAGGATTTTATCGAATCGGGGGTGGGAAGAAGGATTGTTTTATAAAAATATTCAAATCACAAAAAGCAAATGACAAATAAATTTCAATAAACAATGCTCAAATTTCAAACATCGTTCGTTGCAGGGATTTCATTTGTTAGAAGCGAATATTGCTTGTGGTTCTTTCATTTTCGCAAAGGTGATTTGAATTTTGAAGCAATTCAGTTTGGGAATTGGTTGATTTGAATTTGAAATTTGTTTGGGATTTGGCAATTGGTTTTTGGAATTTAACAGCGGAGGAGGTGAAAAATTATGCCATTCGGAGATGGAACAGGACCTGCGGGAAAAGGACCTGGAACGGGCAGAGGAGCGGGCCGAGGCGCTGGTCGGGGACGCATGGGCGGCAATCGGCCTGGGGCTGGACCCAGCGGCAACTGCGTCTGCCCCGCCTGTGGAACGGTCGTGGCGCATGAACGGGGCAAGCCGTGCTATAACATGGTATGTCCCAAATGCGGCGCCAATATGGTGAGGCAATAGCATTGCCGATGTTGAGAGCAATTCTGCAGTCGATTGAATCGGATGCTCCGATTCATCAAATTTTGGTCGGCGTTCATTGGACGGCGGTGATGACTCGTCATTGTGGCCTGGCTTTGACGAAATGTGAGCCGCTCCCGCATCACGACAATCAGGTTCGTGATGTGGGGCGGCTGCACCAAAAAAGCGCATTAGCATTGGAGCAGTATGTCTTTTCCGAGCGACTGCTGGAAGCTAATCTGAGCATGGCGGCGATCAATTCGTTGATTATTTTTAAAACCGCCAAGACGCAGAAACGCAAAGGTCACCAAATACATTCCCTAAAACCTCTCTGCGAAACCCTGCGTTCTTGACGTCGCTGCATCGAAAAAAATGGACATTCCTAAACTTTTAAAGTTTAGAAGTGTTTAATAACATGACTAAATTTTTAACCGTACCTTTTTTACACCATTGAAATGAATTGGTCGATTCAACCTTGCGAAGGTTTCAAACTTTTGCAAGGGTAGAAATTTGATACCAATTCGTTTCGAGTTTCACCATTTAACCAACAGGAGGAACGCTTATGGAAGAGGAAGTCAAAGTGGGTTGCGCACGACCCACTGGCGGACCCGTCGGCGAGCCGACGCCTGAAACAACTGAAACCAAGCAAACCATGATCAAGGAGGGACCTAAAATGATCAAAGTCGGACAGAAAGCCCCAGATTTCGTTGCCCCTGCCTATTATAAGGGCAAATTTGTGAGTGTAAAATTATCGGAGTATCTCGGGAAATGGGTGGTGTTGTGTTTTTATCCTGGCGATTTTACCTTTGTGTGAGCCACCGAGGTCTCGGCAGTTGCTGAGAAATACGGCGAATTTCAGAAGCTCGGTGTTGAAGTTCTATCCATGAGTATCGATAGCGTATTTGTTCATAAGATGTGGAACGATCATGAGCTCTCCAAAATGGTCAAGGGAGGCATTCCTTTTCCGATGCTTTCGGATGCAGGTGGCAAAGTAGGTACGGTTTACGGCATTTATGATGACAATGCAGGCGTGGAAACCAGGGGACGGTTCATCATCGATCCCGATGGCGTGGTGCAGGGTTTTGAAGTTTTGACCCCGCCTGTGGGAAGAAATGTGATGGAATCGTTGAGACAGATTCAGGCCTTTCAATTGGTGAGGAATAGCAAAGGTACCGAAGCCACACCGTCGGGCTGGAAGCCTGGCAAGATGACGTTGAAGCCAGGTCCCGATTTGGTGGGCAAGGTTTGGGAAGTCTGGAAAACAGAGATGGCGTTTGATTGATTTTTGAATCATAAGACTCACGCAAAGCCGCTAAGGCGCAAAGAGAGTTTTTCATGCTTAGCGGCTTTGCGTCCTGGCGTGACAACCTAAGCAAATAAAACAGGACCACAAAAATCACATATCCGCAAGGAAATTCATCCGTTGGGTTGTTTCAATCCGTTGGATAGCAGGTGAAAAATCAAAAATGTTCCTCCAACGGCTGAATGCATCCAACGGATTTTTAAAGACCAGGAGTGGAATAGTGATTTGATCCTTGCAAAGGTTCTGAATTTTCACAATGAATCAAGTCACCTAATTTTCAAAGAAATTCATCCGTTGGGTTGTTTCAATCCGTTGGATAGCAGGTGAAAAATCAAAAATGTGCCTCCAACGGATAAATGAGCCCAACGGATTTTTGAAGACCAGGGGGGAATAGTGATTTGACCCTTGCAAGGGTTCTGAATTATCACAATAAATCAAGTCTCCTAATTTTGGAAAAAATTCATCCGTTGGGTTGTTTCTATTCGTTGGACATAAAATTCAAGATCAAAATCATCGCCCTGAGGAGTAAATGACCCCAGCGCTATTTTTGATAGCTGGACAGTTGAACATCTGCAAGAGATCTATGGAATTGTAAGCGGCTTATGGAGCAAACCGATTCAGTTTATAACCAAAAAGTTTTAGATCACTTTCTCCATCCCCGCAATGTCGGCGAGATCGAACATGCCGATGGCTATGCCCGAATCGGCGATCCCACCTGCGGGGATTTTATCAAAGTATGGCTTCGCATCGAAAATGAAACCATTGTGGATTTTAAGTACAAAGTGTTTGGATGCTGGGGGGCGATCTCTACAACCAGCGTGGTGTCGGAATTAGCCATTGGCAAGTCGATCCAAGAAGCCACAAAAATCACCGATGACGATGTGGTTCAGGCGCTGGGCGGCATTCCTGAGAACAAGCAGCATTGTTCGCTGCTGGGCGTCCAGGGGCTGCGGGCGGCGCTGGCTGATTTTATTTTGAAAGACAATCATCGCAAATATATGGCTCGGCTGGAGCAATATCGGTCGCTGGGATATGATATTACTGCTATCAGGGAGAAAATGGTGCGCTTGCTTTCCGACCTCTCCAACGGTGCCAAAATTCTGGACGTCGGCTGTGGCAAAGGTCATCTGGCATTGGCCATCGCCCGATCGGGACGAAGCTGCACCTCCATCGACATTTCGGATGATGAAATTTATTATGCGAGATTGAATGCGATTTTTTTCAATCTGGATGATCGGATTGATTTGCAATTGCAGGACGCCCGCCAGATGAAATTCGATTCCCACTCCTTCGATGCGGTGCTCTCGGCGGCGTTGTTTCATCATCTGATCCAGCCCCAGATGGTGCTTAACGAAATGTTGCGGGTGTGCAAATCACCTGGGAAAATCATCATCTCTGATTTGAATGAACAGGGGCAGCAGGCAGTGGCAACGTTGCATCGTCAGGAAGGCAGGGAGCACGTGATGCTGGGCTGGTCGATTGACGAGATCACAAAGTGGTTTGAAAGCAAAGGATTTCAGCCGACTGTTTGGGAAGAAGGTGGGGAGACGATTTTTAGTGTGGATATTTGAAAAACGCTCTTGGCAATTCGCTCCTGGCGTTTCGCTTTTCGCCTTTGGCTATTGAACAAAAGCCAGATGCCAGAAGCGTTAGGTCAAAAGCCAAACGCCAAACGCCAAAAGCCAAAAGCGAAGACAATTAAATTTAAGAATAAAAAATTATGGAGCTAAATAATGAACAATAGTAATTCATCAGCAATATTGGATACGGCGATTCGTGACAATATGGCTCGGATTAAACATAAAATCATCATCATGAGCGGCAAGGGCGGCGTGGGAAAAAGCACGGTGGCGACCAATTTGGCCTTTGGGCTGGCCCTGGCGGGATTTAAAATTGGCTTGCTGGACACGGATATTCATGGGCCGTCATTGGGCAAGATGTTGGGCATTGAAGGGCAATTCGTTCGGCCGTCGGAAAAGGGCTTTGGGCTATTGCCCATTGAGGTGAAGGGGATCAAGGTAATTACCATGGCGTCGCTATTGCAGGATGCCGATGCGCCTGTGATCTGGCGGGGGCCGCTCAAGATGGGAGCGATCAAACAATTTTTGGGCGAGATCGAATGGGGTGAATTGGATTACCTGATCATCGATTCTCCCCCAGGAACGGGCGATGAGCCGCTGAGCGTGTGCCAGTTGATTCCCGAAGCCGACGGCTCGATCATCGTTACCACGCCGCAGGATGTGGCATTGATCGATTCCCGCAAGGCGGTTCGTTTCTCCCAGGCATTGCGGATTCCTGTGCTGGGCATAGTGGAAAACATGAGTGGCTTCAACTGTCCCCATTGCGGCAAGCCCATTGATCTGTTTAAAATTGGCGGCGGCGAGCGGGCGGCCCATTCCCTGATGGTTCCGTTTCTGGGCAGAATTCCCATTGACCCGAAGATCGTGGACAGCGGAGATGATGGGTTTGCTTTTATCTATGATTATGCGAAATCACCTGCGGGAGAGGCGATGCAGGGGATTGTGAATAAGATTATTGCGGAGACGGAGGAGAAGCGGGCGGCCTGAACAGTCGGCAGTCTTCAGTTGGCAGTCAGCAGTCGTTAGTCATCAGTTAGCAGTAGCAGTGATAATGGCGATTGGGTAATTAGGTAACTGGGTAATTCAGGTAAAAAGAGGTTCGATAGATCGCTGTTCCGTTTTTAAGATTCGAGCAGCTTTTCTTAGAGCCAGAGATTGAGTAGGGTTTCGCTGGAGATCCCTTTTTCACGGGCTTTTGGGGAAAGCCTGGCAGAGATATGTTGTTTGATTCTGAAATATTTCCGACTCAACTTGATTTGAATATTGGGGACTTCTTCCGTTAAATCCAAATAGTCAGCAACATCATGGCTATCCCAGAATTTTGCGGCAGCTTCATAGCTATCGAAATTCTCAGGGATTTCATCAGGTGATTTAGTGGTTTTTCTTTTTGTATTTTCCATTAGTATTGAATTTATTTTTCTCTTGTGAGCGTTGAATGACATGCAATTGTAAATATGACAAAGGGAGACGTAATTTTCGAGAGCAAATTTGAAAGGAGAGCTTACTTAATAGAGCAGTTACCAAATTGGTGAATAATTACCTGGCTTTTGTGATGAGAGTCGCTGTTAATTGGTTGGAATAAGACCAGGCTTCAGAGAATGTTCTCATGTCAAGTTCTTTCGCACCCTCAGTTTCGGAAGGATCGTTTATGAGCCAGTGGTCGGTGTCGTCATTAAAACCAACGACAACAACAGCATGCAGAACAGGCTCTCGCCATAAGAAAACGATGGGAGGGATATTCTCGTGAAGGAGGTTCAAAATTTCCTGAATAGAACTCTGAAAAAGACTAACTTCAAATCCCAACGATGAAATAAGATGAAGATTTAATGGGCTGGTTCCTGTGGGTTTGGTCTTGAGCATTTTGCGCAGATCTTTTTCGGCTAAATTTAGACCAGAATATTCCAGGACCATTCGGACGCAAGCAGCTAAACAGCTAGACTCGAACTCCTGGTGGTAATGAGGTATTTTTAAGCAAATTTTGGACACGAGCTTCAATTTCCTTTATCGATGGTGGCTCTTTTAATTCGATATTGCCATTATCGACTTGAACCAATATTTCGCCAATGGTACCTAATGTCCCAACGGAGGGCAGCGAATAGATAATTGGCAGGCGCCAATAGATCTTTTTTTCCATCCACAGTTCAGGTTCTCCTGTGGAGACCAATTCACCTAAGTGCATCAACAGGTACAAATTGGCTTTCTGACGAGCCACAAAAGCCGATATATTGAACGTGGAATCGACTTCAATTTTAAAGGAAACTTTTGCTTTATCAGGTATGGGAATGGTTAGTGACATTGATGGCCATCCTTATAAATCAAATTTATTTTGCAATTCAAATATAGTTAATTTTTATAATGAAAGCAAGTATTAATTATCGTGCCCTTTCCAAAAATTCTGATCATTCGGAAATGAATAGTGATCCAATTGAAAGCACTCAGAAATGAATTTGTTAACTCGTACTTCTGAGAACCTTCATTATCTGAGAGTGAAAAAGTGTCTGCTTATTGGTGAAGAATTTCAGGGTAAAGGTATTCATTTGAATTTTTAGTATTGCTAAACCATCTTCAATTCCAATCTATTGGTGAAAGGAGCAAAAATTGTTCACACCCAAAAGAATGTTTCTAACCAAAGGTGTTGGGGAGCACCGAGAGGAGCTACAATCGTTCGAGCTGGCGCTGCGACATGCAGGCATTCAGATGTTGAATATCGTCTCGGTAAGCAGCATCTTTCCGCCAGGTTGCGAAATTATTACTCGGGAAAAAGGCCTGCTGGAAGTCACTCCAGGACAGGTCACTTTTTGTGTGATGGCGAGATGTTCCAGCAATGAGCCTCGGCGACAGATCGCCGCTTCGATTGGCGTGGCTATTCCGACCGATAATTCCATGTACGGCTATCTGAGCGAACATCATTCTTATGGTCAAACCGACGAAGAGGCTGGTGATTATGCCGAAGATCTGGCGGCTGCCATGTTAGCCTCCACGCTCGGTGTCGAATTCGATGAGGATGAGAGCTGGGATAATAAACGGCAAATCTGGAAGATCAGCGGCAAGATCGTCCGCACGATGAACATAACGCAATCGGCACGGATCGGCAAAGACGGGAAATTTAAAACGGTGGTGGCAGCGGCGGTGCTGTTGCCGTAAATTGGGGAACTGGGTGATTGGGTAATTAGGCACTAACAAGCGAAATCCTTGCTTTTTGGGCAAGAAAATTTTGACAGAAAAATGAATGACAAAAAATAAAGCATTTTTCTGTCAATCATTTTTCTCTCTTTTAATTTTTTGGGCCATTGTCCAAGCAATTGACGATTTATTTTTCTTTTTGGTTCTGGCTTTGCCAGGTTAGGTAATGAGGTAATTAGTATCTAAAAAGTTCAGTTCTTGCCCAATGGACAAAAACTAATTTGGACTCAGAAATGAAAGGTCTCAGAAATAAAAAACAGAATGCTATTTTCTGAGTCCTTTCAATTCTGAGACCAAGAGTTTCTTCTTGGTTCTGGCTCGTCCAGGTTGGGTAATTAGGTAATTGGGAGGCCGAGAAGTTCAAAGATGAGTTCCCTATAATTTTAGCAGAATTATTTTGCTAAAAATCATTCTGCGGATTTTATTTTATAACCTAAATTTCTAAAATGAATCATGACGATTGAAAATGAAAACTCTTTGCCCACGAAATACACTGAATGACACGAAATTCAAAGAATGAAAAGCGTTTTCAGTGTATTTTCGTGTGTTTAGTGGGGCAATTATTGATAATCATTTTCATTTTAAAATTTCAGGTATCATGCAAAGGAATAAATTGTTTTTGTGCTGAATAGGCTAGAAAGGTAATTTTAAACTTTATAGTCCACCCGATATTTAAAGGCTCAAAAATTCATCTGGGCTCAAGTCGGCTTGTTTGATGATGGCCCGAACCGTTCCTTCGGGTAAGGAGCCAGGATGGTTGGGGATGGTTGTTCGTTTTCTGGTTTCTGGATTCCACCAGATTTCATGACTCCCTTTCGCCTGTCTATCGAATGTGAATCCAGCTTTGCGCAATTTCCGAACAACGTCTCGATAGGAGAATCCAGCTAATCGTCCCATGACGAGACTCCAACTGGGATATCGATTTCAAACTTTTCTGGACGATGACGACGTAACTGGGGCGGCAGCTCATCGCCATGTTCAATATAGGACTCGATTAATTTTCGAGCCACATCCTGGGCAATTTCGATAGTTTCAGCAACGGTTCTTCCCTGGGCAACCAGGCCTGGGACGTCATCGCTGGTCGCTAAATAAGCGCCGTTTTCTAATTGCTCGATATTAATTTTTACAAAGATCTCAGCCATAAGCTTAACTCCCTTTGATATTGCAAGTAGAATATAATAAAATGAATTTTCAATGTCAACTGATAATTGCTAAATGAACCAGCTCATAAAAAAGCAGATCACCTGCTATATCCTTCCGAAGGTTCTGAACCTTCGGAAAGGTAGGCTGATAGCATTCCTAAACCTCGCAGGTTTCGGAATGTTTGCCTCATTTAAGGAGCGAGATAAAGAATGATCATCAGCATCGCCAGCGGCAAAGGCGGAACGGGCAAGACAACCATAGCGGTGAATCTGGCGCTGTCGCTGGAAAATCAGGTGCAATACCTGGACTGCGACGTGGAGGAGCCCAATGGGCATATTTTCATCAAGCCCCAATTTCAGCCGCCCATCACAGTGGGCACGCCGATTCCTGAAGTGGATAAATCGAAATGCACCTATTGCGGCAAGTGCGGGGAGATCTGTCAATACCATGCCATTATCGTGATCAAAAATAGCGTGCTGGTCTTTCCCGAGCTGTGCCACTCCTGTGCAGGCTGCTGGCTGGTCTGCCCTGAAAATGCCATCTCGCCCATCGATCGGGAGCTGGGAATTATCGAGCAGGGCAACAATGGCGGCGTCGAATTCATTCATGGCAAGCTGCGCATCGGCGAGGCCATGTCGCCGCCACTGATTCGCCAGGTAAAAAGCAGAATCGATCCCGCCAGGACTGTGATCATCGATGCGCCGCCTGGCACTTCCTGCCCTGTGATCGCAGCGGTGAAAAACAGCGATTTCGTGCTGCTGGTCACCGAGCCAACGCCGTTTGGATTGAATGACTTGAAACTGGCGGTGAAAATGGTGCGCAGCTTGAAGCTCAAGCTCGGAGTGATCATCAATCGTTCGGATGTGGGCAATGACGATGTCCGAGCCTATTGCGCCGAAGAAAATATTCCGATTCTGATGGAAATCAAAAATGACCGCCAGATCGCCGAAGCCTATTCCCGAGGCGTCCCGCTGGTGGAGCTTTATCCCGAATACAGGGCAAAATTTCAGTCATTGTACCACGACATCGAGCGGAGGGTGGGCGTATGAAAGAGATCGTGATCATCAGCGGCAAAGGCGGCACGGGCAAAACGACCATCACCGCAGCTTTTGCTTCACTGGCAAAAAATAAAGTCATGGCCGATTGCGATGTGGATGCGGCGGATCTCCATCTAATCCTCAGTCCCGAGATTCACCATGAGGAGGACTTTTACAGCGGCAAAACTGCCTTCATCAGGGAGAACGATTGCACCGAATGCGGCAAATGCGTGGAAGTCTGCCAGTTCGCTGCCATCAGCCCTGATTTTGTGGTCGATCCCATTGCCTGCGAGGGCTGTGGCGTGTGCGTCTGGTTCTGTCCTGTGAATGCGATTGATTTTAATGACAATTTGAGCGGCCGCTGGTTTATTTCCAATACCCGTTTCGGTCCCATGGTTCATGCCAAATTGGGCATTGCTGAGGAAAATTCGGGCAAACTGGTCTCATTGGTTCGGCGCCAGGCGAAGCTGCTGGCTGAAAAACAAAATGCCAATTACATCATCGTGGATGGGGCGCCTGGCATCGGCTGTCCCGTGATTTCATCCATTACAGGGGCGAATGCCGTGCTGGTGGTGACTGAGCCAACGCTCTCGGGCAGACACGATCTGGAGCGGGTCGTCAGTCTGGCAGCAGATCATTTCCAGATTCCCACTTTTGTCTGCGTCAATAAATTTGATCAGAATGTGGAGATGACCGCTCAGATAGAAGCATATTGTCAGAAAAATAATATTGGATTTGTCGGCAAGATTCCTTACGATACCATCGTCACTGAAGCCATGGTGCAGGCAAAAACGATAATCGAGTTTTCGGATGGGGTGATTGCCAGGGAAATCAATAGGATGTGGGAAAAAATTCATTGTTCCATTTAGATAGGAGACATATCGTGAACAAAAAAAATAAAATCGGAATCATTATCTGTAATCGCTATCATACCTGTGCAGGTGGCAAATGTTTTCGCTCGCTGCGCAATCGAGAAGGGGCGTTCAGCATCTACAAAGATCAGGAAGTCGAGCTGGTCGGCTATACCACCTGCGATGGCTGTCCTGGCGGCAATGTGGAATATGCGCCTGCAGAAATGATTAAAAATGGAGCTGAAGTCATTCACCTGGCAACGGGATTGGTGGTCGGCTATCCGCCCTGTCCCCGAATCACGACTTTCAAAGATTTTATCGAAGAAAAATATGGTTTGAAGGTTGTCTATGGGACGCATCCCATTCCACAAAAATATCTTATCACGCACACGAATTTGAAGACCTGGGATTCGCCCAAATGGCAAGAAATTATTCAACCGACGCTGGCGGATGAGAAGACTCGGCTGGCGTATGATTGATTATTTTGCGGGGATTAGTTGAGTAGTTAAGTGGTTAAGTAACTGTCAATCGTGAATTTTAATTTCGAGGGATTTGATTATGCCAACTTATGAATATCAATGTCAAGCTTGCGGCCATCATGTCGAAGCGTTTCAAAACATGGGGGACGCTCCATTGACGGAGTGTCCGCAATGTGGAGGCAATTTAAAGCGAATGATTTCGGGCGGGAGTGGCTTTGTGCTGAAAGGGAGTGGCTTTTATCAGAATGATTATAAAAAGCATGATAGTTGCTGTTCCCACGGCGAAAGCTGTGATCATCCGAAACGGTGTTGTGAAAATTGAACTAGAGAGATGTACTCCACCTCGGAGGTGTAAAAAGATGTACTCCACCT
>FWWM01015545.1_pt1 | contig 11605 bp, 8 predicted proteins | sample 2228351 | NCBI WGS metagenome assembly FWWM01 (sample SAMEA103939774, study PRJEB20133) | metagenome | reverse complement strand
TTTATCCTTTGCGTTAATTTTGTTGAGACATCGACCTCGCGCGGTAAGACCTCTGATTTAGCTGGGACAAGCAGAACATCATCAAATGTATACGCTGAACCGATGATTTTGCTTTTTGTAAACTTGGTGTTCCGTGGCATAGTTAAAAATATAGTTTAAATTAGTTTTAGAAGTTTAAGGATAAACTCTAAAGCATCTCGATTTAAGAAAATCATCGCAAACAACAGAATCAAAAACATAATCGTAAACCTTTTCTCAAGTTTTACGAATGCATTCTCAATCTCCTTTCTAAGCTCAACCCGCACTGATTCAATTTTTTCCGTAAGTTCACTGCGTACAGATTCAATTTTAGTTGTGAGTTCATTTCTTACGGATTCAATCTTTTCTGTAAGTTCAGCCCGCAAAGACTCGTTTTTTGTTGTAAGCTCATCCCTCAAAGATCCGATTCTCGCTTCAAATTCAACTTTCGTCACCAAATCTTTCAAAAGTTCATCCCTGAGTTCAAACTTCGTCTGAGCCCACTTGTTCACTATCTCCGTGTCTATCATACTCTCAAAAGCCTTAATTATCCTCTTTGCCCTCTCCTTCCCAAAAACCTCCTCAAACTCAATGTATACCTCCGCTGGTATCATAAAAGGCATCTTATTTTCCTCCTCTTTTTAAAATTTAAAACAACCTCTCAAAATATCTCGTCACCAAAGTTGGAAGAATTCCTATTACGAACACACCTATTCCTGAAATCAAAATCGCAACGATCCCAGAAATGGAAATTCTCAATTCAACGGGGTTGTGCGCAACTTCAACCGATGGCTCTTTCAGATACATATTTACAACCACATTTAGATAATAATACACAGATACAAGCGTTGCCAACACTCCAGCCACAGCAAGCCATGTCATTTTTGCCTGAACAGCGGATGCAAAAAGATAGTATTTTCCCACAAATCCAGCAAATGGCGGAAAACCCGTCAAAGCAAACATAAATATAGACATCAGAATACCAATCAAAGGTCTCCTATGTCCAAGCCCAGCGTAATCCTTTATATCGAGAGATTTATTTTCACTTTTTTCTACGATCGAAACAATTCCAAAAGCCCCAACTTGCATTAAAATATAAGCAAGCGAATAATAAAGGACAGCTTGTTTGCCAAGATCATTTGCGGATGCGATCCCAATTAAGATATATCCTGCGTGAGCTATACTTGAATAAGCAAGCATTCTCTTGACATTTGTTTGAGAAATCGCAATTATATTTCCAAGAGCCATTGATAAAACAGCTATAATTCCAATTGCTTGCCTTACCTGCTCATTTGTCCCGTTAAATCCAAATATAAAAACAAGAACGAAGGCTCCAAACGCTGCTGATTTTGAAACCGCGGACATAAATCCACTTGCAGGTGTGGGCGCACCCTCATACGCATCTGGAGCCCACATATGAAACGGAACAGCAGCAACTTTGAAAGAAAAACCGATAAGCAAAAAAGCAACACCAAGCCAGAAGAGAAAATCACTTTGATAATTTTGAAAATTAGCAGAAATAACCCTCAAATTAGTTGTGGTCGTGCTTCCATAGATAAAAGTAATTCCAAACAAGAAAAATCCAGTCGCAAATGCACCAAGCAAAAGATACTTTAATCCAGCTTCATTTGATCTTGGATCAGTGCGAACAAAAGCAGAGATGACATACAAAGAAATAGACATCAATTCAAGCCCAAGAAACGTAATTATTAGATCAATACCGGAGGCAAGAAACATCATTCCAGCGGTTGCAAATAAAACAAGAATGTAAAACTCCCCATAATTTATCCCTCGCTTTACAAGGTAGTCCTTAGATAGCAAGATCGTAAGCAGAGCCCCAACAGATAAAACAAACTCAAAAAAACTAGCATAGCCTCCAACCGCAACCATTCCGTAAAAAGCAGACGAATACATAGGATATGTATAAATCGCAAGAACAGCCGAGATAAGTAAGCCGATGAGACTAACAAAATAACTAATTGTCTCGCCCTTTTTAATAAGTGCTTCTAAAATTACAACCAACAACCCAGTTAAGGAAACGACCAAAATAGGTGATATTCCAAGTAAGTCAGAGTAAAAACTCATATCAACTTTTCGCGTTAGTTTTGGTTATTTAAAGAAAATGAACCAGATAAAGGTAAAAATTGGAATAAGAATCGGGATCGAATACTTAACCATATAACCGAAGAAACTTGGCATCTTAATATGTGCCTGTTCAGCTATCGACTTAACCATGAAGTTAGGACCGTTTCCAATATAAGTCATGGCACCGAACATTACAGCGCTGACAGAAATTGCCTGAACATATCTCCAAGTTTCATGAGTTACAGGAAGAACGTTAGAATTATGCAAAATCTGTAAATGGCTCAAATCGTTTGGCGAAAGCATCCCAAGCATCGCTTTCATATGAATCGGATTGTCAACACTTAACCCGTGAAGCCCAAAGGCTGCACTTAAAAAGTTCAGATATGTAGGAGCATTATCCAAAAAACTTGATAAAACTCCAGTGCCCCAGAAAAATTCACCAGGATGAATAAGCCCAAGTTTTTCAGCGTTCAACTCCAGCCAATCGAGAGCTGGAACCATCGTCGCAAAAATACCAGCGAATAAAATTGCAACCTCTTTTATTGGGATGAAATTAAAATCATTTCTCTCATGAATTTCTCTCTTCGTTGTGAAGTAACTTGCAACCGCGGAACCAAGCATTATTATCTCGCGAATTGGCTCTTCAAGGAAAACCGCCCCAAGTATCAAGGCAAGAAATACAAGATTATGCAGACCCTCAACAACCGCTTCCTCACCTTTTGCCTCAATTTCCTTCTCCATCACATCTGGCAATTTTTTATAATTATGTCTGTCGATCAAATAAAAGATAAGTAAAACCGAACCAACCGAAATCAACCAGATATACCAAACTCTTGTTATCACCCAGAAAAATGGAACTCCTTTGAGATAGCCAAGAAATAGAGGTGGATCTCCAATTGGAGTTAACATCCCACCAATGTTTGACACAATAAAAATGAAAAACACGATATGGTAGCCGGAAATTCTATACTTGTTAAGTCTAATATATGGTCTTATCAAAACCATCGACGCTCCGGTTGTTCCAAGAAGATTTGAAATAACTGCGCCAATTCCAAGCAATATAACATTTGCAATCGGAGTTGACCTACCTTTAACTCTTATATGAATTCCACCGGAAACCACAAAAAGCGAAGCCAAAAGCGAAATAAAACTTATATATTCAATCGCAGTGTGAATCATCCTCGGACCGTTTTTTAAAATGAAAAAATAATAAATCACCGAGACAGCGCCCAAAGCGAATGAAACAAGTGGATAATTATGCTCCCACCAGTGACGATTTATAAAAGGCATAACAGCAATCGAAAGCAAAAGAAGTATGAAAGGCGCTATCATAACCGGATTAACCGGAACTATTTCATATTCAATTGCAAGGGCATCTGACACTGGAACAAGCAAAAAGAGAAATGTGATTAAGCACGAGAGAAAAAATTTTTTCATCTTTCTCCTAAATTTTAATTTTAAATTGCGTAACGTTGTTTCACCTCTGTGCTCTGAAAACTCCAGAGCGATATTTCTCCATCTGTTCGACAACTTTTTTCACGCTTGGTTCCGATTTTTTCAAAAAAGTGTTCGGATAAACTCCAATCCAAACTATGAAGATTAACACCAAAACAAGTGAAATCGCTTCGCGAAGATTTAGGTCTTTTAAATTTTGATTTTCGGGCTTTGTAATCTTTCCAAAGAATATCCTTTGATATGCTGTCAAAAGATAAACCGCAGCAAGAATTACACCAGTTGCAGAAAGTATCGCAAATGCTGGCGTACCGAGAAACTTCGATTTAAAAGAGCCAAGCAGAATTAAAAATTCCCCAACGAAGCCATTTAATCCCGGCAAGCCAAGTGATGAAAGAGCAACTATCATAAAAAATGTCGCATAAACTGGCGTTACCCGAGCAAGCCCACCAAATTCACTTATCATCCTCGTATGTCTTCTATCGTAAATCATTCCAACAAGCATAAACAAAGCCCCTGTTGAAAGCCCATGGTTTACCATCTGAATTAAACCACCCTGAACACTTTCAATTGTCAATCCCATCAAACCGAGAACAACAAATCCAAGGTGGCTGACCGAAGAATAAGCAACAAGTTTTTTCAAATCAGGCTGAACAAAAGAAACCAAAGCTCCATAAATAATACCAACCACAGCAAGCACAGCAATATAAGGTAAAAACATAAAAGTCGCCTCAGGGAAAAGAGGTATAGAAAACCTTAAAATTCCATAAGTTCCCATCTTTAATAAAACCCCAGCAAGAATCACACTTCCAGCAGTTGGAGCTTCAACATGGGCATCGGGTAACCATGTATGAAATGGGAAAAGCGGAACTTTTATCGCAAAACTTAATGTAAAAGCAAGGAACATCAAAATTTGAGCATTGAGTGAAACTTTTGGAGCTATCTCATATAATTTCTCAAGGTTTCCGGTAAATTGCCCATCGATTTGGCTTGCGAAATTCCCAAGCGCAATTATCGCAACAAGCATAAGCAAACTCCCAACCATCGTGTAAATTACAAACTTGATAGCAGCATAAATCCTATTTTCTCCGCCCCAAATTCCAATTATGAAATACATCGGTATAAGCATCGTCTCCCAAAAGATATAGAAAAGGAAGGTATCGAGCGCGCAGAAGACACCGTTCATTCCAGTTTCAAGAAGTAAAAACATAATCACATAACCTTTGACCCTCTTCTCAACAGAGCCCCAAGTAGCAAGAAGTCCAACTGGGGTCAAAAAAGTCGTTAAAACAAGAAGTAAAAGCGAAATCCCATCAATCCCAACTCTATAAGAAATATCGAGCGACTTAATCCATGGGTAAACTTCAAGAAATTGAAAGCCGGACTTTTGCGGATCATATTTTAGAAAAACATATACCGAAAGCGCAAATGTGAGGGTGCTGAATAAAACGCCAAGGAATTTTATAAGGTTCTTCCTTTCACTATTTACAAAAGCAATGATAAATGCTCCAACCAAGGGTAAGAAAATTATTGCGGTCAAAATATGTTCTTGAATTAATTCCATGTTTTGCCTTCTTGAATTTTTTTATTCAAATGATGAACAATATAATTAGCAAAACTCCGATTATGAAGATGACAGCGTAAAATTGCACAATCCCATTTTGAATGAATCGTAAAACGGAACTTGCCAAATAGGTAACCTTCGCCGAGCCATTTACAATACCATCGATTATTTTCACATCGAAAAATCTCCATAATAATTTCTCACTTCCCCAAGTCACTGGCTTGACGACGATCGTATCATAAATTTCATCAACATAGTATTTGTTGTAAACCAACTTGTAAATTCCAGAAAGACTTTGCGTCAACTTGCGAACCAAATCTATTCTCCTCAAGTATAGATATCTTGCAAGTAAAATTCCACCAACGCCAATCAGAACCGACAAGGTCATAAGCAAAAACTCTTCTGCACTTGAATGAACATGTTCAAGGATCAACTTTGCATTTGCATCCTCAAACACAGGTTCAAGCCAATGATGGATTAAATTTTTAACTCCAAAGGATTCAGGGATCCCAACAAATCCGGAAACGACGGAGAAAAACCCAAGAATTATCAATGGAATAGTCATAACTTTTGGTGCTTCATGTGGATGCTTAGCCCCATATCTTGGCGGAGTTTCAAAGACAAGCGCAACAAGTCTAAACATATAAAACGCTGTCATGAAAGCCCCAACCGCTCCAAGAAGCCAAAGCAAAAACGAACCCTGCGAATATGCTCCCCATAAAATCTCATCCTTGCTGAAAAATCCAGAAAGCGGAGGAATTCCAGCGATAGCAAGTGAAGCTATGAAAAATGTTTTATAAGTTATTGGCAGATGCTCTTTTAATCCACCCATCTTTTGTATATCTTCTTCGTTATCGAGAGCGTGCATCACAGCACCAGCGCCAAGAAAGAGAAGGGCTTTAAAGAACGCATGAGTTGTAAGATGAAATATACCCGCCGAAAACGCACCAACGCCCATAGCAAGGAACATATACCCAAGCTGACTTATAGTCGAATAAGCAAGAACTTTTTTAATCCCATTTTGAACAAGTCCTATTGACGCAGAGTAAACAGCAGTTAAAGCACCTATTATTGCAACAATTGTCATCGTCGTTGGAGCAAGCGCATATAGGACAGATGATCTTGCGATCATATAAACTCCCGCGGTGACCATCGTTGCAGCGTGAATTAAAGCACTCACAGGAGTTGGTCCAGCCATCGCATCCGGAAGCCAAACATAGAGCGGAATTTGTGCTGATTTTCCAGTTGCACCAACAAACAAGAGCAGAGTTATCCAGAAAACAGTCGTATCACCGATGGGAAGTTTATTCGCAATAGAAAAAACTGTGTTAAAGTTTAAACTCCCAAAATATTTATACATCAAAAATAAGCCGATCAAAAACCCAAAATCACCAATTCTATTCACGATAAAAGCTTTTCTCCCAGCATCGCTTGTCGTCATCTTTTCAAACGGTCTATCGTACCAGAAACCGATCAAAAGATATGAACAAAGCCCAACACCTTCCCATCCAAGGAACATCAGTAAATAATTATCCGCAAGCACAAGCGTAAGCATCATAAAGATAAACAAATTCAAATAAGCAAAGAATCTCGCAAATCCCCTATCTCCGTGCATATATCCGATCGAATAAACATGGATCAAAAATCCAACACCTGTAACAACCATCGCCATTAAAATTGAGAGCGGGTCAACAAGATAGGAAAATGAAACCTCAAATGCACCGGTTTTAATCCAACTAAAATACTCAACAATAAATTTTCTCTCGTATGATGGAAGACCAAGGAGTTCAATATAAACGAGCAATGAAACTATAAAAGAAGCGCCAACGGTTAAACTTCCAAACCAGCCAATTATTTTTTCCCTTTTTATCTTCCATCCAAATAATCCATTTACGATAAAACCAATAAGTGGGAAAATTAAAGCAAGTCCAATGTACTTGTGCATTTTCAGGTGCCTCTTTTTTTACTTTACCATTTTAACAAATTAATTTCGTCAATGTTAACAGTCAACCTATTTCTAAAAATTGCGATTACTATCGCAAGCCCAACTGAAACCTCAGCAGCAGCAACGACCATAACGAAGAAAACAAGCATCTGTCCAATCTCGTTGCCAATGTAAGATGAAAACCCAACAAGAGCCAAATTCACAGAGTTAAGCATAAGCTCTATGCACATAAATATCACGATCGCGTTTCGTCTAATTAAAACACCCAAAACTCCTATTGCAAAAAGGATCAAACTTAAGAACAAATACCAAGACAATGGGATCATTGTTTTAATCTGATTTTGTTTTCGAATTTAAAAAGATAAAAACACATCCGTGATCACTCAAACTTTCTTTTCGCGAGGGTTATAGCTCCAACGATAGCAACAATTAATATCAATGAGGTTATCTCAAACGGTAGGATATAAATTGAGAACAGTTTTTCTCCGATAAATTCGATTTTCCCAATTTCAACCGAGTTCTCCGCCTGCTTCAAAAATCTGCCATCTAAAGATTTCCAAAGTCCAAACGCTATCTCTGCGAAAACAAAAACAACAAGCAAAAGAGCAAATAATCTCCTAAAATCAAGCCTGTCGCTCAATCTTTTCTCATCTTGAAGATTCAAAAGCATTATCACAAAAACGAACAAGACCATTATAGCCCCCGCATAAACAAGAACTTGGATTATGGCTATGAACTGAGCGCTTAGGGTAAGGTAAAGTATCGATAAAGTTAAAAAATTGATTATTAAAAAAATTGCGCTTTTAACAGGGTTTGCCCTTGTTATCATTAGGATTGCGGATCCGATCGATACAAAGGCCAGAATGAGAAAAATAAGTGCTTGTGCGGTCATCTCAAAAGCGTTTTATTTTTAAACTCGCTTGATAAATATAAAAATTTGGGAGAAAATAATCAACGAATTTGCCCCAGACACTTGACATTTGTTAAAGAATTTATTATAATAAGAACAGTAGAACAAAATATGGAGGTATGAAATGCCGTTAGAGGAATTACGCCCAACCAACAACTATATCACTTATGAACAGCTCCAGAGGCTTTTAACGGAACGACTTGAAGCGTTGGAGCGGGAAATCGAAGCCAAACTTTTACACCTGAAGGAGTCGAAGTTTAACTATCTTGAAGAAAAAATTGAACTCAAAGCTGAGCTGGAAGCGCTAAAAGAGCAGTTCAAAATTTTAAACTCCGAATTTATCACTCGTGTAACGAACCTGAACTATAAAGTTTTGGAAATAAATAATTTCTTCACCCAAAAACTTGCCGAACTAAACCAACAATTTGCACAACTCAACGTTTCTTTGATATCCGAATTTGAAAGATACAAAAAAGAATTTTATGAGTTTCTATCAAGAAACGATCTTAAAACATTCTTTGAGCGCAACGCTGATCTTATCCCCTACCTTTTATCTCCGATGTTAAACGAACTTAAAGAAAGGTTATCTGTTATAGAAAAGAACCTTAACCTTATTCAAAACTTCTACGCAAACATAAGCGCCGAAATAAACAAGCAAATTGATGAAATACTTAGAACAACGCTTGATAAACTTCAAAATATGCTGGCTGATAAAATAAGGTCACTTGAAATCTCCCCAAACCTCGATATCAATGGATTTGACAATTTAAAAAGTGAAATCGTTCAATCTCTAAACAACTTGCAACAAGATGTCGCTGAACTAAAATCTTCCCTTCCAAATGCTTCGCCAGACAACACCCAAATTCTTTACGAGATCAATTCAAAACTTGACGAGATTAAAAACGCACAATCCGCAAGGGAATTCATAGTTCCAGAAACTGTTGATATAAATGTTTTGCAAAAATTCTCTGAGGAAATACAAAATAATCTTGCGCTTTTAAAGAAAATTTCCGAGGAAATTTCAACGAATACCGCTTCTTTAACATTCTCACCATCAATTGATATTGCAGAGAGTTTGAAACCTCTTGATTCTCAACTCAGCCAGTTTAAATCAACGCTTGATGAAGTTGCGACTTCACAATTCGAAATCCAAAACAATATGGCTAACTTCATCGAGAGAATAAATCTTATCGCCTCAGAGATAACGAACACAACAAAAACGATCAAAAAAGATACAGCGGAAAGCCTCCAGGTGGTAAAAGCCGAATTAATTAAAGAGTTAAAGTCTCAAAAACAGGATTTAATTGCGTCTTTTAGCTCAATAAATGAAAACTTTCAATCTTTGAAAGGTCTTCCATTTTTGATGGTCTTTTTAACAATTCTTATAATTGCGGTGATTGTTTTAACTAAATATGTTTTCTAAATCGCCTTTTATTGCGTATTTTTGGTTTCCTTCCTCAAAATTTGTAAGAAAGCATAGCTTTTATTAGATTTTTAAAAAAATCCCTTTTGTTTGACCATGAAGGCACAAGATGTAAGAACATCGTTTGTTAAATTTTTTGAAGAAAGAGGACATACATTCGTTCCGAGTTCGCCAGTGATACCCTTTGACGATCCAACGCTCCTCTTCACAAATGCGGGAATGAACCAATTTAAAGATGTATTTCTTGGAACCGGAACAAGACCATATAAAAGAGCGGTAAACTACCAAAAATGCATCCGCGTTAGCGGAAAACATAACGACCTCGAAGAAGTTGGTAAAGATACATACCATCACACATTTTTTGAAATGCTTGGAAACTGGTCATTTGGAGATTACTATAAAAAAGAGGCTATAGAATGGGCTTGGGAGCTTTTAACGAAAGAATGGGGACTTCCAAAAGATAGACTTTATGCAACTGTATTTAAAGATGACGATGAAGCAGAAAAACTTTGGAAAGAGGTGACAGATATATCACACAATCGAATTTTAAGATTTGATGAGAAATCGAACTTTTGGGAGATGGGAGACACGGGTCCTTGTGGTCCATGCTCTGAAATACATATCGACCTTGGCGAGGGAACCTGCAATAAAAATCATAAATGTGGTGTAAATGTAGATGGATGTTCACGATTTATTGAATTGTGGAATCTCGTCTTTATTCAATTTAATAGAAATGAAAAGGGAGAACTTGAACCACTACCAGCAAAGCATGTCGACACAGGTATGGGACTTGAAAGGATCGTCGCTGTCTTGCAAGGCAAAAACTCAAATTACGACACCGACCTTTTTCAACCCTTGATTGAGGAAATCTCAAAACTTACAGGCAAGGAATATGTTGGCGATAAGCACCAAATTGCGATGCGTGTGATTGCCGACCATATACGAATGTTAACATTCGCAATTACTGATGGGGCTGTCCCGTCAAATGAGGGTAGAGGCTATGTTTTGAGAAGAATTTTAAGAAGGGCGTCACGATACGCGAGAAATCTTGATATGCATGAACCTTTCATTTATAATTTGGTCGATAAAGTCGTTGAAATAATGGGCAACGCTTATCCAGAGATAGGGCCTAAAAAAGAATATGTTAAAAACATCATAAAAACGGAGGAGGAAAACTTTAATCAGACATTAGACCGTGGCATTGAGATATTTGAAAATGTCATATCAAGGCTCGAAAAGAAAGGTGTAAAAGTTTTCCCTGGAGAAGAAGCTTTCAAACTTTATGATACTTATGGTTTTCCGATAGATCTGACAAATCTTATGGCTGAAGAAAGAGGTTTTAAAGTTGATCTTGTAGAATTTGAACGATTGATGGACGAACAAAGGGAAAGGTCAAGGGAAGCGACGAAGAAAATTTTCACAGAAGGCAAGGTAAGCATCGCAGAAAAAGTAGAATTATTGCTAAGAAAAGGCGATGTCATAAAGACTGAGTTCGATCCCGACCTCAAGCAATATGAATTCGAAGTAAATGATGAATCGAACAAGGTCATTTTATTATCAAGCGATGATGAACACATTGACCAGATCGTCTTTTCGAAACGGACGATTTTTTATCCAGAATCAGGTGGACAAGTTGGAGATACAGGAAGATTGATTTACCCAGGTGGAGAGATCGAGATAATCGATACACAAAGGATAGATGATTTGATAATTCACTTTATCCCAAAAATCAAAAAAGACAGCAAATTAGCCAAGGAGATCGAAACATTTGTAAAAAGCGGGGGCAAATTCATTGCAAAAATTGATGTTGATAGAAGAAAATCTGTAATGAAAAATCACTCCGCAACCCATTTGCTCCACTCCGCTTTGAGAAAAGTTCTCGGCACGCATGTTCAACAAGCAGGTTCTCTCGTAGCTCCAGATAGATTGCGATTTGACTTTACACATCCGAAGAAACTTGGCAAAGAAGAAATTGAAATGATCGAACATCTCGTCAACGATGTAATCTTTGAAGATATTGAACTTGTAAAGGAATATAAACCAATAAAACAAGCACTCGAAGAAGGCGCTTTGGCATTCTTTGGTGATAAATATGGAGATATTGTGAGAACCGTAAGGATAGGTGATTTTAGCTACGAACTCTGCGGTGGAACGCATCTCGACAGAACAATTGAAACAGGTTACTTCAAGATCATTTATGAAGGAAGC
>FWWM01015544.1_pt1 | contig 11606 bp, 14 predicted proteins | sample 2228351 | NCBI WGS metagenome assembly FWWM01 (sample SAMEA103939774, study PRJEB20133) | metagenome | reverse complement strand
GCAGCAAGATTTTGGGTTGTAGTGGCAATCTTTTAGCGAGGTGCTAACCGTGCGTCCGTTTCTTTCCGTTCTCATCGTCACCTACAACGCCCAAGCCTTTATCGGCGATTGCCTCCAAAGCGTTCGGCAAGCGGGAGAGCGCTTGCAAGCAACGACGGGGGAAACTTGGGAAGCCATCGTAGTGGACAACGCCTCTACCGATGCAACAGTATCGGTGATGCAGCAATTTTCGTGGGCGAAGTTGATTGTCAACCCGAAAAACCGAGGGTTTGCTGCTGGGGTCAACAGGGCAGCGCAAGAAGCAAAGGGTGAATGGCTGCTCCTGCTCAACCCCGACACTCAGTTGGACAAAGACGCCTTCGTAGCTTTTTATCGCTTCGTTGGCAGCGAAAAATTCGCCCCGTTAGGCGTTGTTGGGTTCCAGTTGTTTCACCCTAATGGTTCGTTGCAGCCGTCAGGGCGGCGGTTCCCTCGGCTCTGGGAGTTCCTCTTTGCCGTTTTGGGTGGTCACCGTTGGATGGAACGCCGTTGGCTAACCGAACGCGACTTCTCCCTCCCCCAGGAAGTGGACGAAGTTTCAGGCGCTGCGCTGGCGGTGCGCCGTGAAGCCTTTGAGCAAGTCGGTGGCATGGATGAGGGCTTCTTCCTCTTCTTTGAGGAACTGGACTTATGCCGAAGGCTGAAGGCTGCAGGCTGGCGCGTTGTTTACTTTCCTGATGCGAAGGTTCGCCACCGTTGGGGCGCGTCTGTAAAGCAAGTGCCTGCGTTAGCGCAACGGGCGCAGCGCGTTAGCGCTATCCGCTACTTCCGAAAGCATCACGGGAAAGTAGCAGCGTGGTTGGTGCAAGGAGCGTTCATCGTTCAACAGTTTGGACGCGCGTTGAAAACGCTTCTTGGAAGGGACGCAAGACGGGGGACGGGGGGCGAGGAATAAAAGCAGTGAAGGAGGGGGCAACGAGTTCCGAAGACGTTTTCCGTCACGGTCGCAACAGCGCCTTGACAATGTATGGCGTCTCACCCCTCGCCAATTGCCAGAACACCTCCACACCTTGCTCCAACGGGAACTCGTGCACCCACGATTGAACTTCCAGTTTGCCGGAAGAGATTAGGTGCAAAGCGGTGGCAAAATCGGCGTCGGTGTAGGCGCTACTGCCGCAGATGACCTTTTCGCCATAGATGAGGTTCATGCCCGGCACTGTTGTTTCGTCTTCGTGGAGCCCCACCCAAACGATAGTGCCCAACGGATGCACTGTTTCCACTGCGAGGCGACGGGTGATGGAACGCCCCACAGCATCCAAGGCCAAATCAAACCCTGCACCGTTTGTGAGGTCCTTCGCTTTGCTAACCACATCTTCCTCGCGTGGGTTGACGAGCGCATCAGCAAAGGGTTGAGCAATTCGCAGCCGTTCGGGAGCGACTTCCACGACGGTGACGAAAGCAGCACCCATCACTCGGGCAACTTGCGCGCACACCAGGCCGATGGGACCGGCGCCGAACACAATGACTCGTTCAGGAACAACGGTTTTCGCCAACCGCACCGCGTGGACTGCGTTAGCGACGGGTTCCACGAGGGCTCCCTCGCGGGTGGATAAATGCTCAGGGAGGGGATAGCAGTTTTCGGCGGGAGCAGTGACATATTCTGCGTAAGCGCCAGGGCGGTTCATGCTAAGTAACTGGCGCTGCTCACACAAATTGGGGCGCCCTTGGCGGCACCAACGACACTTCCAACATGCCACGATGGGGTTGACAGCCACTCGCTGACCGACGGTGAGCCCTATCACACCTTCGCCCAGTGCGACGATGGTGCCCGCAAACTCGTGCCCCATGATGAGCGGGGGTTGACGGCGGGGGTGGCGTTGGACAACGCATTCCAACTCCGAACCACAAATGCCCACATGTCCAACATGAATAAGCACCTCGCCCGGCTTTGGCTGCGGGTCAGGCACCTCCGTCAACTCCAACCGTTCCCAATCCGCATACAAAAGTGCCCGCATCCTTGTCACCTCCAAGCCCAAAGTGTAGCGCCATTTTGGTAAGGGTCCGGGACGGAAGGCAAAGGACGAATTTGCGCCTCACGCTTCTGCGCATTGCGCTTTTCACGACCGTGACAATGCAGGAGTAGCATGAGCCATGAGACTGTAAAGACGAGACAAGGGGCAGAGGAAAATGGGTCGCTCTTCGCTACGAAGCCAACCGGTGCTGTTCTCATTGCCTCCCACGGGGCTCATCATTTGCGTGATTTGCGTGGTTGGGCGATGAAGAGCCTTTGGCTGAAGGTGTTGGTGGGTTGGATAGTCAAAGGTTTGGTCGTTCGGTATGGCGGCTTAACTGTCCATCGTGGTTTGCGCCCTTTCTTCTTGTCGCTGGTCTTGAGCGACTTATTGGCAGAAGGCGTTTTCGGTTTTGTCGGCATGTTCGCTTGCCAAGGTTAGGAAGTTCCGCTTTGACAGTTTTAAGCCGAAGGGCTGAGGGGTTGGGTGGTTTGTCGCAGGGTTGCTGGCACCTCCAGTCCGTGGGCTTCCATCAAGGTCTCGTCCGAAAGGATGGTGACAACGGGACCCTCAGCGACAATCTCGCCTGCATCCATCACGATAACCCGCTGACAAAGGTGAACCACCGCATCCATGTCATGGGTGACGATGAGTTTGGTCAAGGGCAACCGCTTCAGTAGCGTTAAAAGGGTGCGGCGGGCGCGAGGGTCCAAGTTGCTTGTTGGCTCGTCCAGCACCAACACTTTCGGCTGCATCGCCAACACGGTAGCGATGGCAACCCGTTTCCGCTCGCCGAAACTGAGTTGGTGGGGGCTGCAGTGGGCTGCGTGACACATCCCAACGAGTTCTAACGCACCCCACGCTCGCTTCAGCGCTTCCTCTTCGCTCAGCCCTAAGTTGAGCGGTCCGAAGGCCACATCTTCCAATACCGTTGGCATGAACAGTTGGTCGTCCGGGTCTTGGAACACCAGTCCCACTTGCCGGCGCACCTGTAACAGGTTTTTCGGTGAGACCTCCTCGCCGAAAATGAACACTTTCCCTTCGCCCCGCAGTAGCCCGTTCAAGTGCAGCACCAGCGTGGTTTTGCCCGCTCCGTTGGGTCCCACCAAAGCGACGGATTCACCTTCCATGATGCGGAAAGACACGCCTTTCAACGCTTGGGTGCCATCGGGATAGCGGTAGCGTAAATTCTCCACACGCACGGCTGCATTTGAAGGGCGCCTCCCTTGAGGCACCGATTGGCGGTGGCTGGAGGGCACTGATGTGCTGATTGGCGGTTCGTCAGGAGACGAACCCTCCAGAGGAGGAACGAAAGCATCGCTACCTATTGGTGTTGAAGTGGACACTTTCGCAAGGGTAGGGACGCAAGACCGCAGGGTGCGGAACTCCCCGTCAAACCCGCGCGACAGCATCGCTTGATACACCCGTTCGGCGCGGTCGTAGGCTCGCAACAGGAGAGCACCGACAAGGCGCCCAACGACCTTCGCATCGCGCCAGTTTTGCCGGCGAGGGCAGCGGCTCGCGTAAGCGCGCGCCATCCGCTGTGCTTCTCCTGCCAAAACGAACAGGTAGCGGAACAGGAAACTCAGGAGCGTTGTCAAGAGAGAAGGGACGCGCAACCACTGCAGGGCTGCCAAAAGGTCAGGGAAAGGCGTTGTCAAGGAAAGCCACAACGATGCACCAACGCACAAAGCGGCTTTGACGGTCACTTGCACGAACCGTTCGGGAGCCCCACCCAGCAGCAACCCTAACCCGCTCAAACCGATGAAGGGGAGCACCATCCCGAAGCGGGGAAGGAACAACCGCAACGGAACCTGCGCCGTTAACAAAGCAATAGCGAGCATCGCTGCCAGCCCCGCGCCCCAGGCAAGGGCATGAACGGGTGCCAACAGAACGGTCAGCGTGTAGACAAAGAAAAGCCCCAGTTTCAACCGCCCGTCTTGCCGATGCCACCAACTGTGGGTAAGGTCGCTCAAAGCCACCGTGCGATTGTGCCTCCTTGAAAATGAGGGTTCGGTTCGTAGTAAGCCGCACAGCACCCAAAGGGCGCAAGTGGCGTCTTGGAATTTCTCACGGCACTTGCTCGCTAACGCTCGCTGCGTGCCTTACTACGAGCGAGTGACTTGCCTATCAGCAGCATGGCGCCGGCTGCCAAGGCGATGCCGAAAGCGACCGAAACGACTTCGCCAAACTTGTTTTCCACCCTGGGCAAGGCGTAGTCGTGGAACGGGGCGCGATAAAGCGAGTGTTCTCGTTGGTCAAAACCCACCATTTCAGCAACCCGTTCCAAGCCGTCAGGAAGAGAGGAAGCGAGTGGTAACAGGATAGCCGTAGCAACCACGATGCCTGCAAGGGGAAACCACCAAACATGCTTGTTGCTCATATTCATCACCCGTGTACCCACTCAGGGTGTCGTTGCTTGACAAACTTCACCGCAGCAACGGTCACGAGGGTTTCGCCGACACCGATAACGGCATGAATGCCTGCCATTAGCGGCACAACCACTGCGAAAGGCGCAGTGCCTGAAAGGGCCAATAGAATCCCGCAAGAAGTGGCACTCAGCACGATGGAAAGCCACGCCGCAATTGCGATGGCAACGGTTTCGCTAAGTTGCTGCGCCAACCGGCGGTAAACACTGCAACTGAGCCAAGAACCGATGAGGGCCATGTTGACGATGTTTGCACCCAATGCCAGCACACCGCCATCGCCGAAGAGCAGCGCTTGCAAGATGAGCACCACCGTCATCACCAAAACGCCCGCGTGCGGTCCAACCAAAAGAGCAGAAAGCAACCCACCCATCACATGCCCCGAAGTGCCACCAGGGACAGGAAAGTTAAGGGTTTGCACAGCGAATACAAACGCTGCGGTGATGCCCCAAAGGGGCACCTTTTGTTCGTCCATCTCCCTTCGGACTTTGTTGACGGCATAACCCACAGCCGCAGCAGCAGCAATGTCGGAAGCAACCCAAACGGGTGTGCTCAAAAAGCCGTCGGGGATGTGCACTGTCAACCACCCCGTTCGGTGGCAATCTTTTCCGCCACAATCTCAAACAGACCGTCTTCCGTCAGCGTTCTCCGAGCGGCTTCTCCCTCCCCTAACTCCTTCAGCCACGCTGCCATTCGTTCCCGCGCCGAGGGAGGCACCCGAACGGTCATTTGCTCGTCGGTGTCGGTGTTGACAAAGCGAACGACGATGTCATCAGCAGGGTGCAACTCAATGTTGCGCTTTCCGTAAGTTGCTCCCGTTGAGACTTGCAACCCATCCACCAAGCAGGATGGAGGCGGTTGTGGGGGACAGTGGACGATGACGTGGATGCCGAAGTGTTTGCGGGCTTTCAGGGTGGCTAATGCCAACTCGCCCAACCGCAGCCCCAACGCCAGAAAGGGACCGAGATGCCCGTGAAAAGCAACCGCCATCTCCAAAGTTCTCTCGTCCATCTCGCTCGCTCCTTTGTGCTAATGTTGGAGAGCGCATCTCCCGATGGGCCGCATTTGTTTTCACGGTGTGTTGAGAGACGCACCCTAACACAGTTGCTCCAATTCGCATTGGTCGGGCTCGCTTGAGCGCAAGGACAATCATGGGCGCTGCGATTAATTGCAAGGCAATGCCAGGCGTTCCCGCCACCACCGCTGCGATGCCAAAAGCCCCTGGCGGCAACTGCAGCAGTGGCGCAACCACCGTTGCCAGCAGCACGATGTCCCAAAGGATGCGTGCCACGATTGCTCAAAAAGTGCTAACCCACACATTCAACTTTAGCACGCGATGGAGCACGGAAGCCATTGCGCCGAGAACAGGCAATTCCAAACTCATGAGCACCGCTACGGGGAACGGAGGCATCCCTGTAAGGAAGGAGGAGACCCAGGGGAACAGAATCGCTGCCAGCACGGCGATTACCGCAATGACCACCAGCAACTCAATCAGCGTAAAGCCCCGACGCATCACGCTCGCCTCCGCAAAGATTGTTGTGCTTGGCGTTTAACGGCGAACGAAGTAGCCTGTGGGGTCATACCAGTTAATGGTCGGCCACTGACCGGGGGTTTGCTGCCAAGTTTGCTCGAAGCGGAGCCACTTGGCGTGCCCGTCCACGAACACATAGTTAGCGCCCCCTTGATGACGACGGATGGCAACGCTCTTCGGCTCTCCTTTCTCGTCATCCCACTCTGCTTCGTGCTCCTCAGAGCCGAGACCAAAGTAAGGCGTTCGCGGGTCGTTGGGATTGCCCCACGCCGCAGGGACGAAGTGGTCGTCTTCCACTTCATCGCCCAATTCGGCAACGATAATGGCGTTCGCAGGATGCGCCACTTGGCTCAGCCGCAGCCCGTAGAAGGGAGGGTGGTCGGGTGGAAAGTAGCCGTTGAGACCGTAGGAACTCACCCGCGCATTTTGCTGCCATAGCGCACTGGTGTCGGAGGGACAACGCTGCAACAGTTGCGTTCGCACATACGGTTGACAACTTTTCAACCAACCCGGACCAACGGGTGCGTGCCCTCCCGCATATTCGTGCGGCTCCGTCAAGGGGAACCCTTCGTCCCAGTCTTGCACATACATGGCAAGAGCAGTGCCCATTTGGCGCGTGTTGGACAAACAAGCAACTGCTCGCGCCTTTTCCCTGGCGGCACTGAACGCGGGGTACAAAATCGCTGCCAGCAGGGCGATTGCCGCAATGACCACCAGCAACTCAATCAGCGTAAAGCCCCGACACATCACGCTCGCCTCCGCAGCCAAAGCCAACCACCCCCCAGTGTAGCACACACTCAAAAATCGTGCTACTCACCGCCTGTCGGGCGAAACCCTAAGAGTTGGGGAAAGGTCGCTGTTATGCTTTTGCCCTACGGTGTGGGCGCCTGTTACTAAGCAAGGAACTCAGCGCTTTTGAGCAGGTGCACCATTTCGTCAAGCGTGGTGGTGGCAACGCCAACTTTGCGGACGACGGCAGCAGCAGCGACGGTGGCGACTTCCGCTGCCTCCACGAAGGAGCAACCAGCGGTTAAGCCCAAAGTGAGGGCGGCAAGGAAGGTATCACCTGCGCCTGCGACATCGTAAACCTGCACCCGTAGAGCGGGCACATAGGCAACTTGCTCCCCGTCAACGAACAATGCGCAACCGTCTCCTCCTAAAGTGATGACGATGCCGCGTGTTTCCAACTGCCGAGACAAGTGCTTCCCTGCTTCGGTGAAAGACGGCGCCCCGTTAGCAGAAGCGATGGCTTCACTGCGGTTCAAACTCAGGTAGTCAAACCCTACAAAGTGGGCGATGTTGGCAGGCTTTGGACCGGCAGTGAGCAGGGTATTGCCTCTCAATTCCCTCAGCCCTGCCATCAATCCTGCGGTGACCACACCTTTTGCGTAATCGGAGACGACCACTGCATCGCATTCGCGCCCCAACTCGCGGGCGACACCGCGTAAGGAGGTTTCCAAACTCCCGTTGAGAGGGGCGCGGCTTTCCACATCCACCCGTGCCACTTGTTGGGTTTGGGCGACGATGCGGGTTTTCAGGGTCGTTGGGCGGGAGGGGTCCAGCAGCACGCCCGTGATGTCCACGCCTTGCTCGCTAAGGAGCGAACGCAACCGTTCCCCTGCCCAGTCGTCGCCGACCAACCCGCAGAGGAAAACTTGCGCACCTAAGGCTTTTAAGTTCAGCGCCGTGTTGGCAGCGCCACCAGCGCCATAAGTTTTTCGTTCGCACAGAATCACAGGCACGGGCGCCTCGGGTGAGATGCGTTCGGCAATGCCGATGAGATATTCGTCCAGCATCAAGTCACCGACAACGACCACTCGCTTCCCCTGCCACTTCTTTGCCCACTGTTGCAATTGCTCGGCGGAAATCATTGCTCATCCCCTCGGACTTTGCGGGCGGCTGCTGAAAGGGTTTCCAGTTTGCGTTTGGCATCGGCGCGCGGGAGAAATTCCAGTCCGCAGTTGGGGCTGACATGCAATCGCTCTGTGCCCACCAATTTGGCAGCCCATTCAATCTCCCGAGCCAGGGCGTCAACGGGTTCGGGCTTGATGTTGCGGGCGTCCACGATGCCGAAGCCCAACACCTTGTCGGCGGGGAACTCGCTTTGCACCAATTCCCTGTTGTGGTTCTCCTCACCGCTGCAAAAGTCCAGTCCAACGATTTTCACTGGCAGCGCCATCAGCGGCTCCCAAACTTTGCTTGCATCGGCGAAGAAAGTGTAAAGGGCGAAATCGGCAGGCACGCCGTCAACCACTCGTTGGATGGCTTCCGTCCACAACAGGGCATCTTCGGGGTGGAACAGAATGTTGGGTTCGTTCAGTTGAATGAGAGGGGCACCAGCAGCCGCCAGCGCTTTCGCTTCTTCGTTCCAAATCGCGGCGACATCAAACAGCAGGTCTTCAAAGCGGGGGTAATGTTGGTTCAGGCAAAGTTTGGCGAAGGTGTAGGGACCCGTGAGCACAGGCTTGACAGGTGTATCGCCAGCCCATTGTTGGGCTTTTTGCCAATCGGTGAGCACCAGCGGCTCTTTACAGCGCAGTTTGCCCACGACGACGGGTTGGCGGAAGTAGAAGTTATTGTCAAACCAGCGGAGCAACCCGCCCCTTTGGGTGCCATCCAACTTGCGGGCAAGGTAACTGAGGGCATCGTCCCAACGGATTTGCCCATCTGTCAGAAGTTCCACGCCTGCTTCCTTCTGCTCCTGTAACACCTGTTGTGTCACTTCGTCGTAAACTTGCTCCAGTTCTTCGTCGCTCAATTTCCCGTCTTCCCATGCAGCGATGGCTCGGCGCAGCCGTTGGTCTTGCTCCGAAATTTTCGGGTAGTGGTCAACCACCGTGACAACCACAAACCATCCCTCCATCTCGGTTGTGGGCTGCAGAAAGTTTGGCGCTTTCGTTGCGGGCAAGCAAGGAATTTTTGCACGCGGTTCACTCGGGCAGCCGCTCAATGCGGGTTTCGGGCGCAAAAGGCACACCTGTTTTAATGGCGGCTTTGCTGAGCAGGTGCGCACCGATAGGCGCAGTCAGGAAGAGAAACAAGATGATCAGCGGCTCGTGGACGCTGAAGCGCCCTTCCGTCACGGTAAAGTAGGTGGTAGACGCCAACAAGACATTGATGGTGCCCATCGTGGTCGCTTTTGTGGGTGGGTGCATGCGCGTGTAAAAGTCGGGCATCCGCACTAATCCGAAAGCGCCCAAGAAGGCGAAAGTGGCACCGATCAGCAAAAACAGCGAAACAACCCACTCCATCACTCCATCACCCCTCCCCGCAGCAGGAACTTCGCTACCGACGCAGTGGAAACGAAACCCAGCAACGCAATCAGCAACGCTGCTTCAAAGTAAAAGCGGGTTTTGTAAAGGATGCCCAACACGATGAACTGCCCTACCATCAGCGTGGAGAGGGTGTCCAACGCCAGCACGCGGTCGGGGAGGGACGGTCCCTTGATGAGCCGATACAAGCAGCAGAGCACACCGAAGGTCAGCAAGGTTAAAGCGAGGAGACACGACGAGGTGAGCATTTGAGCACCTCCTTCAGCGGGCGTTCAAAGGACTGCTTGATGCCGTCCCGCGTTGCAGCAGGGTCATCAGTGTTGATGCAGTGCACGAACAGCACCGACCGATCGGGAGCCACATCAACGGTCAAGGTTCCGGGCGTGAGGGTGATCATGTTGCCCAATGCCGTGATAGCGATGTCGTTGTCCAGTTCCAGCGGGATGAGGAACAGAGCCGGGCGCAATCGCAGGCTCGGGCTAAGCACCAACCTTGCCACCTGCAGGTTAGCGATGATGACCTGCTTGAGAAACTGGGCTAACAAAGCGAAGGCTTTGCCCCATCGCTCAACCCAGATGCGCTCTTGACGGAATCCCCGCGTGAGCCAGAGCACGAAAATCCCGAACAGAAGACCGAGGGCAAACTCACTGATGGTCAATCGGTTGTTGAGCAAGCACCAGAGAAGCGCCAGCGCCAGCACTGCCCGCACCCTCAGTTGCCAGCGCTGTTCCCAACGGGCTGCCATTGTCACTGCTTTTCACCGCCCTCACGAACGATTGACTAACTGCTTCACCGTTTGGACGATGTGCTTAGCGCTGATGCCAAAAGCGTCCATGAGTTCTTCGGGCTTCCCAGAACGGGGGATGTCGTTGACCGCCAGTTTGTGGACGCGAACGCCCCCCTTGCTCACTGCCCCTGCGACGGCTTCACCGAGACCGCCTTCGGGATAGTGGTCTTCCACAGTAACGATAAGCCCGTTCGTTTCTTTCCCGTTGCGGACCAACGCCCCTTCGTCCAGTGGCTTGACGGAGTAAAGGTCAATGACACGGATGTAAATGCCTTCGTTCGCCAACGCTTCATAGGCTTTCAGGGCTTCAAACACAGTGATGCCTGCTGCCACCACGGTAACAGCATCGTTGTCGCTTCGTCGCAACACTTTGAGCCCACCGATGGGGAACTCTTCGTCGTTGTTGTAGATGACGGGCGTTTTCGGGCGCGTTGTTCGCAGGTAAGCGATGCCCCGATACTTTGCCATTTCCGCCACCAGTTTGACCGTTGAAACAGCGTCGCAAGGATAGAGGACGATGGAACGGGGGATGGCGCGCATGGCAGCAATGTCTTCTAAACCCATCTGGGACGGACCATCTTCGCCAATGGAAACGCCCGCGTGTGAACCACACAGTTTGATGTTTGCCATGCCGATGCCCGCCATGCGGATGAAGTCGTAAGCGCGCATCAAGAAGCAAGCGAAACTGGATGCGAAGGGAATTTTGCCCCGAGCAGCCAAACCAACAGCGGTGCCAATCATGTTTTGCTCTGCAATGAAGCACTCAATGAATCGGTTGGGGAAAGCAGCGAGGAACTTTTCGGAGAAAGTGGAGTTTTTGACATCGCCGTCCAATGCTACAACCAGCGGGTTGGCTTTCCCCAGAGCAACCAGCGCGTCGCCGTAGGCTTCGCGCGTTGCCACCTGCTGCCCCAACTCGTAGCGAGGGAACTCAATGCGCTTGTGCCAATCGTCGGGCACGGAAGGGTGTGAAATTTCGGCACCGTTGGGAGGCGGTTGCACTTTCAAAGAGCGCGCCAATGGGATTTGTTCTTCCGTCAATGCTAATTCGGCTAACGCCTTTTCCGCCAAATCTTTGGGCAACGGTCGCCCGTGCCAACCCTCCTTATCCTCCAAGAAGGACACGCCTTTGCCCTTCAAGGTTCGGGCGAGGATAACAGTCGGTTGTCCCTTCACCGTTGCGGCTTGGTCAAAGGCATCCAGCAACTGGTCAAAATCATGTCCATTAACCAAAATGGGGCGCCAACCGAAAGCGGCGAAGCGGCGGGCGTAAACTTCCAACTCGTGCTGCACCATTGTGGGACCGCTTTGCCCCAACCTATTGACATCAACGATGGCTGTTAAGTTGTCCAAGCGATAGTGGCTGGCGAAGGCAACGGCTTCCCAAACGCCTCCTTCCGCTACTTCCCCGTCACCCAGCAGGGCATAGACGCGATAGGGCAACCTGTCCATCTTGCCTGCCAATGCCATCCCCACGGCGATAGAAAGCCCTTGTCCCAGCGAACCTGTTGCGACCTCTGCCCACCGAAAGCGAGGGGTGGGGTGACCTTCCAGTTCGCTGTCAATGCGCCGCAGGGTTTTTAAGCGCTCAACAAGGAT